>Ga0209054_1000033_pt1 | contig 130482 bp, 123 predicted proteins | sample SaaInlV_DNA_200m_FD_184689 | JGI IMG/M metagenome (GOLD analysis project Ga0209054, IMG submission 184689) | Marine microbial communities from expanding oxygen minimum zones in the Saanich Inlet - SI075_LV_DNA_200m (SPAdes) (version 2) | ecosystem: Environmental > Aquatic > Marine >... | reverse complement strand
GGTGCGTCAGGCCCACTGATCGCGCTCAAAGAGCACATCCCGAAGAACAGCCGGCCTGTCGGTCATGAGCCCGTCCACCCCCAGATCAAGGAGAGCGTGCATCTCATCAGGATCATCGACGGTCCAAACATGGACCTGTAGCGCCATACGGTGGGCATGCTCGACGAACCGCCTGTCAACGATGCGAACACCCCTCGATCTCACCGGCACCTGGAGACAACGCCACGGTGGGGCACTGAACGGGATGCCGAAGTTGGCCAGGCGGAAACGGGCCGTGGCTCCCGGACCTGCCGACGTGCAGAGCCCGGCACCCAGCAGATCGCGGCACCGCTCGATTCTCCGATCCGAAAAGGCTCCGATGCAGACCCTGGCCAAGGCGTCGTGATCCCGAATCACCTCGACAAGCGCATCGACCACTGCATCGTCCTTTGGGTCGATGTTCACGCGCGCCGCGGGGAACGCCTCAAACAGGTCCGACAGGCGTGGCACGCCCTCGGTTCCACCAACGCGAGCCTGTGACACCTCGTCCCACGAGAGTCCTGAGATCAGTCCCACGGAATCGCTCACCCTGTCTAGCGAACTGTCGTGGAATGCAACCACGATGCCATCAGCGGTCAGGTGCACATCGGTCTCCAGGTAGGTGAAACCAAGGTCCACAGCGTGGGCAAACGCAGCCATGGTGTTCTCGGGCCAGTCGCCGGTACCACCACGATGGGCAAATGCCAGGACGCCGGGATGCGTCAGGAACGGATGGCTGTCGGCGCCAGACGGAGGAACCATGCCATCGACCGTACCCGTAGCGCGCAGGAAGGGCCCCACAGGCATGACGGCAATCAGGCAGACGGAGACCTCAGCCGATCCTCGACCGGTAGCGTGGACTGATGGCCAGACGGACCAAGATCATCGCCACAATCGGACCTGCATCCGAGGACGAGGCCACACTTCGCAACCTCGTGCGCGCTGGAATGGATGTAGCGAGGCTCGGGCTGGCCCACGGAACGCTTGACGAGGCGGTCGAGCGCCTCACCACCATCCGGAGAATCGCTGCTGAAGAGGGCAGACCGGTCGGAATCCTCGTGGACCTCCCCGGGCCGAAGGTACGGGCAGCATCCTTCGGCGAGGACTCGGTGGCGATCGTAGAGAAGTCTGAGATCCAGTTGACCGTCGGAAGCGGCAAGAGCACCGCATCGGTGATGGAGGTCGACTACGAGAGCCTCCTGGACGATGTCCTTGCCGGCGACAGGCTCAGCATCGGTGACGGCCGGGTGATCCTCGAGGTCAGCGAGGTAGACGGTGACCAGTTGCTGGCGAGGGTTATGCACGGCGGATTCCTGAGTGGTCGACCCGGTGTCCACGTGCCCTCTGACAGGTTGTCGATTACGGCACCGACCGTCGAGGACCTCTCCTCACTCGAGCGCTTCCTTGAACTCGACGTCGACATGGTGGCCGTGTCATTCGTCCGCTCGGCAGAAGACCTCATGAGGTTGCCTGTCGAGTCGCATCCCACCGGCCCCCTCGTGGTAGCCAAGATCGAGACCAGGGCGGCCATCGAGAACCTTCCCGCAATCATCGAAGCCTCCGGGGCGGTCATGGTGGCCCGCGGCGACCTGGGCAACGAGTGCCGCCTGGAGGAGTTGCCGATTCTGCAAAAGGAGATCATCAGGGAATGCATCGCACTCGGGCGCCCCGCTATCACGGCGACCCAGATGCTTGAGACCATGATCACCAACCCGGAACCGACACGGGCCGAGGTCTCAGACGTGGCCAACGCAGTCTGGGATGGTTCAAGCGCAGTGATGCTCTCAGGGGAGACCGCAATCGGTAGTGACCCTGTAAACGTTGTCGCCACAATGTCGCGGATCGCCGAGCGCGCAGACGACGAGTTCGACCACCGGTCGTGGGCATCAGAGTTGTCCGATCTGCGGTTGACAGACAGGGGGGAGCCTGACGGTGCAATCACCGATGCCATGACCATGGCTGCAGCCAGGGCGCTGGCCGAGTTGAGCGTCAAGACAGTGCTGTGCATATCAGGGTCCGGATTCACCGTGCGCTCGATGGCACGCTTTCGTCCCAGAGCCCGCATTCTCGGCTTCAGCGCCAACAGGCGTACCGTTGGTCAACTCACCCTGAGTTGGGGAACCGAGCCTCTCCACCTCGCGGAGGAGGGCAACATCGAGGAGCGGGTGGCCAGCGCCATCGCCACCGCACGCGATGCCGGTCACGTCGAACCCGGGGAACTGGTTGGAGTCCTGGCTGGAACCAACGTCCGCTCCCGCTCAACAAACGTCCTTCGTCTGGAGATTGTGTCACCTGCTGCCTGAGTTCCGGGTGGTGCACGGTTGGCCTCGACGCTGATGATCAGAGAACACTCCGGACAACCGGACTTCGCCGGAGCTGTCCTCATTGGCGGCACCAGCAGACGAATGGGCACAGACAAGGCCCTCCTCGCGTCAGTCGAGACGGGCGGTCTGTCGCTGCTCCGCCTCGCTGCCGACGCGCTCCATGGTGCCGGAGCCCGCGAGGTAATCGCAGTCGGCCGCAGCGAGACCTCCCTTTCAGCTGAGGACCTCCGTGTAATCCCGGATCTCTGGGCCGGAGAGGGCCCGTTGGGAGGGGTAGTGACGGCAATGTCTGAACTCGACGGTGCCGACCTCACCCATGTCGTGGTACTGGCATGCGACCTGCTGGCACCCAGCAGCACCTCCATCCGGCTTCTCCTGAAAGCAGCCGCTGAACACCCCGATCATGTCGTGGTGCCCCTCGTGGCTTCTCAACACGAGTGGCTCCACGCGTGCTGGCCACTCTTGCTGAAGGACCGGCTGGAAGAGGCGTTCGAATCCGGTGTGAGGGCGCCACGAAGCCTTCCCGACCTGGTTCCCGTACTGGAGGTCGCCGGAATCGATCCAGCGACCACACGCGATGCCGACGTCCCCGGGGACCTCCCCTGGACGGTTTCCGACCGCGGGTGACGGACCGATAGGGTGGCGCCCCGCACCTCGGAAGGGAGTGGAGTGGAAACTCCAGAAATCGGCGTAGATGCACTCGAGGACCTGCTTGTCGCCGGGGCGACACTGGTCGACGTCCGCGAACCGGACGAGTACGCCGCCTGCAGGATCAACGGAACACATCACATTCCGCTGGCTGACCTTCCCGACCGGATTGGCGAGATCCCTCCAGATCGGAGCGTCTACGTGATCTGTGCAAAGGGAGGACGGAGCCGGGCCGCCGTTGACTTCCTTCTACGTAAGGGCCTCACCGCGGTGAACGTCACCGGTGGCACAGCTGCCTGGATTGAGAACGGACGACCAGTTGAGACAGGGGAACCGACCTGAGTCGCCAACCGAAACTGACCTGGGACCTGCTGACCGAACAGGCCGCACTGCTTGCACTCCTCGAAACCCTCAGCGGTGAGGAGCGCATTGCCGTGGACACCGAGTTCCATCGGGAACGAACCTATTTCCCGAAGGCGGCACTCATCCAGATCGCATGGTCCGGAGGGCTGGTTCTACTCGACCCCCTTGAACTGGACCTCGCTCCGCTGGCCACTCTTCTGGAGTCCGAGACCCTCTGGGTGATGCACGCAGCCGGCCAGGACATCGAGGTATTCCAGCGCGTCTGTGGAACCGCTCCGCGACACCTCTTTGACACACAGCTGGCTGCTGGGTTCAAAGGAATGTCCTCACCGTCGCTGTCCACACTTCATCAGCACGAACTCGGTTTCAAGCTTTCCAAAGGTGACCGGTTGACCGACTGGTTGGCCCGCCCTTTGACCGAATCACAGCTGGAATATGCGGCATCCGATGTGGCCCATCTACTGGAGATCCACGATCGCCTGACGACAGAACTCGATGAGAGGGGGCGTCTCGCCTGGGCTGTCGCTGAATGCGAGGAACTCCTCGCACGAGAGATCACCAGGCGCATACCCGAGGATGCCTGGCGACGGATCAAGGAGGCCCGGAGCCTCAGCGGAGAAGCACGCCTCGTGGCCCGCTCCGTAGCCGCATGGAGAGAGCGCAGGGCCGCCGAGATCGACATCCCTGTCCGCCACGTAGTTCCGGACCTCGCGGTCGTGGCCATCGCACAGAAGGCACCGGCGACACGTGACGCTCTCAAGAGGGTCAGGGGTGTCGACGGAAGACACCTCAAGGGCGAAACCGCAGAGGGGATCCTGAGGGCCGTTGCAACCGCCGCTGATCTGCCACCTCTGGAGCCCGGTGACGACCGAAAGCACGGTCGACAACGCGATCTGAGGGCGGCGGTGACCCTCGTCTCAGCATGGGTGGCCCAACTTGCCCGTGACCTCGAAATGGACCCCGCCCTGGTCGGCACACGATCCGACATTGAAGCACTCGTCGGCAACGACGAGGGCTCCCGCATGGCCCACGGATGGCGCCACGAACTTGTGGGCGAACCGGTCGAGGAACTCCTCTCCGGCCGGGCTGCCCTGGCCTTCGACGGCGAGGGAGAACTCGTCCTCGTTCCAAGCAACGGTTGAAGGGCCCCACAAGGGCCTTCGGCCGCTGCTACACCCCGGGTTCGGAGGGGTAGGCTCTAGGCCCGTTCCTGACCAGACATTGGAGAATCTACGGTGAAGAAAGGTCGACATCGCCGCTTCGAGGAGGCGCGAGCCCTCAAGCGAAACCAGGACCTCGACCTTGACTCGATATTCGACAGCCTGAGCGACACCCGGGAGGGGCCGTCGAACTCGGGTGAGTCAACGGCGTCTGGTGCATGGTCTGACGATTTCGACGGCGAAGAGCCATCGGATGCCGAAGACGAGGGAACCTCAGGCCAGAACTGACCGCAGCCAGACGGCTCCCGAGAGGCCTCCGGTCAGCCCCCGGTCTCCTCAAGAATCTCGTCGAGTTTGAGGATGTCCTCCTCGCGGAGGACCCCGATGAAGCGCTGCTCGGCATCGGTAACCGCCAGCACGTCAACGGCCGCCTTCTCCATCGCCATGATGGCGTCACGGAGGGTCCACGAGGGGAGAACCGCTGGTAGGTCTGTCCTGAGAACCTCGCTGACAGGCGTGGTGTCCCAGTCCGCCCGGTCGAGGTCTGATACCTCAGACAGGCTGACCATTCCCAGATAGCTTCCACCGTCGACCACTGCCACCACACGCTCCCGGCGGGCCAGGACATGGAGGTAGACGAACTCGGCCGCTGTGGCATCTGGAGGAACCGTCAACACCTCGGTCGTGAGCGCCGAGGTGACCGGCAGCGTGAAGCGCCGCTCGAGGTGGCCCAGCCTCACGCTCTGTTGATGTTCTGCAACCGAGGAAGGCCCTGCAACCACCTGGCTTACGGCGGCCGCAACCAGAGCAGGCACCACAAAGGACCCACCGGACACCTCAGCCACAAACATCACAGCAGCGATCGGTGCCCGGTAACCGGCACCGAGGAAGGCCGCCAACCCCAATGTCGGGTAGAGACCCGGTCGGTCGCTTCCGAGGATCTGGCCTGTCAACTGGCCAAGAACCACTCCCTGCACTGCAAGAGGAATGAAGAGACCGCCGACGCCTCCGGATCCGAGGGTGACGAGGGTCGCCGCCATTCGGAATCCGAACAACAGGGCGATCAGGCCAAGCCCGTGGTCAGGTCCGACAACCCAGTCCATTGCCTCGAATCCCGGACCGATGGTGAGGGGTGCACCAAAGAGCGCGTCGGCAAGTAGGGCAAGGGCAGCGAGGATCGCACCACCGGCCACAACCCTCGGGACGAAGGCCGTCTGCCTGGAGCGAGCCTTGGACCACCGGACCAGCCACGCCATGGAGCGGCCACCGAGACCGGCCAGGACACCCAGCAGGATTGCACCGAAGACATCGGCCGTCTCGACACCGGTGAAGAAGCCGGCCAGGTCGTCTGCAGTGAACCAGAGCTGGTCCTGGTCGAATCCCAACCTGTTGGCTGGATTGTTCAGGAAGGGCACAACTGCCCTTGAGCCAACCAGGTTGATGTATACGACGTAGCTGCTCGCTGCGGCAAGAAGGGACGGCAACAGAGCACGACGGTTGACGTCATCTCGGTAGGGCGCCTCGAGGGCGAAGAGCACACCTGTGGCCGGGGCCTTGAACACAGCGGCAACCCCTGCAGCGGCACCAGCTGTCAGGAGAACCTTGACATCGTCTCGGCTCAGCCAACGTCCGAACCGGTCCCGCATGGTGAGGCCCACGGTGGCACCGGTGTAGATAGATGGGCCCTCAAGGCCGAGAGCGCCGCCCATGCCAATGGTCACCGCACCTGCCAGAAGCTTTGCAGGTAGGTCGCGGAGCGGCAGCTTGGGAGACCCGTCGTGGAATGCGCGGATGAACTCGTCGGATGTCGCCGAGGTCCCACCCCTGCCCGGGTAACGCAGGATCAGTGAAGCCAACAGGATTCCGATGCCCGGAGCAGCAGCCATCTGCCAGAGAGGCAACTGTTGTAGTCGATGCAGGAGAACCTCGGCAGCCACGTATTCGAATCCGGCAATGAGGGCAGCGACGACCACACCAGTTGCGACAGACAGGGCCAGCACAGGGGTGTTCCCGCGTGTCGCCAGATTCCCGAGCCTGCTCATGCCCATCTTCCTACACCTTCAGTCGCTTTCTTCCTCGTACCCCTCGGTAGCGGTGTTCTGTCTCCTCAGCGGGCAGAATGGCCCGATGGTCCACGAGATGCCCGCAGGAACCGATGATCTGGTGGCTGATCTGGTAGCGGCGCTCGGAATCGACCGCGTCGTGGCCGGTGGGGGAGCCCGTCACCTCTACGGCCGCGATGGTTCAATAATCGAAGGTGGTCACAGCGGGCCTATCTGCTTCCCGGACTCGACCGACCAGGTTGCCGACTGCGTAAGGGTGGCCGTCGACCACGGTCGTGCCTTCGTTCCCCGCGGTGCGGGCACAGGACTCTCCGGCGGTGCTGTTCCATGCAACGACCCCGTGGTGATCGCAACCACACGGATGAACCAGATCCACGAGGTCGACACAGAGAGGCGAATCGCCTGGGTTGGGCCTGGGGTCGTGAACCTGGATCTCACCAGGCACCTGGCCGGCACAGGGCTGCATTTCGCTCCGGATCCCTCAAGCCAGCAGGCCTGCACCATCGGCGGCAACACGGCGAACAACTCCGGCGGGCCCCACTGCCTTGCATACGGGGTGACAAGCGCCCACGTTGCAGCAATCGAGGTGGTCCTGTCCGATGCGAGCATCGTGGTCCTGGGTGAAGAGGTTGGCGACGCTGTCGGTTACGACCTGCGAGGAGCCTTCGTTGGTGGTGAGGGAACGCTCGGAATCGCAACCAGGATTGCTGTCAGGCTGACCCCAGATCCGCCGGTCGTGAAGACTCTCCTGTTGGACTTCCAGTCGATTGTTGACGCCGCCGAGACGGTTACCGGCATCATTGCCGCTGGCATCGTCCCGGCAGCCCTCGAGATCATGGACCAGAAGGCGATCCATGCAGTCGAGAAGTTCGTCAACGCCGGCTACCCACTCGACGCCGCAGCTGTTCTCATAGTTGAACTCGACGGTCTTCCCGGCGGCGTTGCCCGCGAGGTCGAGATCGTCGAACAGGTCGGCGCCGACAACAGGGTCGGAACAGTACGGGTGGCCGCCGACGACGCCGAGAGGGAACTCATCTGGAAGGGTCGAAAGAACGCCTTCGGGGCGATAGCCCACATCAAGCCTGGCTACTACCTCCACGACACGGTGGTACCCCGCACCCGGCTGGCCGAGGTCGTTGCAAAGGTCAACGCCGCCGTCGAACGCCATGACCTGATCGTGATTAACGTGTTCCATGCAGGCGACGGAAACCTGCACCCCCTGCTTGTGTTCGATCCGCGTGAGCCAGGGACCCTGGAGAGAGTCCATGCTGCCGGGGAGGAGATCGTACGGATCTCCATCGAAGCCGGAGGCGTCCTGTCAGGCGAGCACGGGATCGGGTTGGAGAAACGTGGCTACATGCCCCTCCTCTTCTCCCCGGACGACCTGGCCGCTCAGCGGGCCCTGCGCGACGCCTTTGACCCTCACGGCATTGCCAACCCGCTCAAGGTCCTTCCGACCAGCGCCAGTTGCGGTGACGTGATGGGTCTGCCTGAGGTTCCCGAAGGGGTCTGGGTGTGAGGTCGATGGAGACCTTTCGTGCCGATGTGGGGTCCACCGGCCCCGTGTGCATCAGGGGAGGTGGCACGCGCTGGAGCCTCGGAGGTGATATCGGTGCCGAGGTGAGGGTTGTGCACGCGCCCAGCGGCATTGACTCGCATGACCCTGCCGAGATGACCGTGGCGGTCTGGGCCGGCACCACCCTCACGGACCTGGCCGAGGCACTCGCAGAGAAGCGTCAGGAGGTTGGCCTTGACGGGCCGCCAGGCTCAACTGTGGGCGGTTCCCTTGCGGTCGGCTGGAACGGTATCCGGCGCCTGCGCACAGGTACGGCCCGCGACACCCTCCTGCAGGCTGAGTGCGTCGGAGCCGACGGACAGATCTTCAAGGCCGGAGGCCCGACCGTGAAGAACGTCAGCGGATATGAACTGTGCCGCCTCCTGGTCGGTTCCCTCGGAACCCTTGCCCTCACCGGTCGGGTGATCCTGCGCACGAGGCCGATGCCCGAGCGCTCTCTCTGGCTTCGGGGCTCCATGACCCCTGCCGAGGTGGAGCGGTCCTGTTATCGACCGTCAAGCATTCTCTGGGACGGAAGCCACAGCCACGTATGCCTCGAGGGCTACGGGATCGACGTTGATAAGGAGGCCTCAGATCTTGTCGAACACGGCATGATCGAGGTTGACGGACCCCCGGACCTGCCGCCCAACCGTCACAGGTGGAGCGGGGAACTGCCCAAGGGGGCGGTCCTTGATGTGGCCATCGGGGTTGTTCACTGTCATGGGAGCGGGGCCGCTCCCGAGGTGGACCCCGCTGTCAAGGTCATCGCAGACCGCCTGAAGGCCAACTTCGACCCGCAGGGGCGCCTCAACCCGGGCCGCGATCCCTACATGGTGTCGGAGTGAGCGCATTTACCACGACGGCCTGGCTGGGCCTCGACGACGACTCGCTGACCGCGTGCGTGGCATGCGGCCTGTGCCTTTCACACTGCCCGACCTTCAGGCTGACCGGTGACGAACGGATGTCACCCCGGGGCCGAATTGCTCTGATGCGGGCGGTCCAGACCGGCGGCGTTGCCTGCGACGACGAGTGGTACAACTCAATGGAGACCTGCATCCAGTGCCGTGGCTGCGAGGCGGCGTGCCCGGCGGGTGTACCGTTCGGTGAGCTGATCTCGGGCACCAGGGCCGCCATCTCTGAGGCTAGGCCACTACCGCTCCATCTTCGCCTCGGACTGTGGGGGCTTACCCGGCCGCGCCTGCTGCTCCTGGGAAGCAGGTTTCTGGCCATGCTGCAACGCATTCGAGTGCTTCCGCGAGTTCCGTTCCTGCCCCGACAACTGCCCCTGTCCGGTTCAAGGCTCCCACGCCGCTCCGAGGGCGACGTCGTCTTGTTCACGGGATGCGTCATGGATGTGTGGCAACCCGAGGTGCACGACGCCTGCGAGACCGTGATTGCGGCGACAGGATCCACAGTCGTGCGCTCCGGCCCCGGAACAGGGTGTTGTGGCGCCCTGCACGAACACGCAGGCCTTCACGATTCGGCCCGAGAGATGGCAGAGCACGTGATCGCCTCGCTCCCGGGAGAACAAGAGATTCTGGTCGACTCGGCCGGCTGCGGGGCGGCCCTGAAGGCCTACGGTCATCTGCTCGGAACCGCCGAGGCGGTGGCGTTTTCCGATCGTGTCCTCGACATTCACGAGTGGCTGGCGGAACACGACGACTCACTGCCACAGGTCCCGGTGGCCGATCGGCCCGGTGTGATCGTTCAGGATCCGTGTCACCTCCGCCACGTACAGGGTGCCCACGGTGCGGTCCGTCAGGTCCTCGGACACTGCTCCGAGGTGGTTGAACTGAACGACGACGGCCTCTGTTGCGGCGCGGGTGGTTCGTATTCCCTGCTGCAACCTGAGATGGCAGGAGCGGCACGCGACCGCAAGGTCGCCCTGATCAGAGAGGTCTCGGCGCTCTCCGGGGCGAACATCGTCGTGAGCGCCAACCCCGGCTGTTCGATGCACCTCGCGACAGCCGGGGTTGAGGTGCGGCACCCGGTACAGGTGGTCGCCGAGATGCTCACCTCGGCCGACGGGGTGAACGGTGGGGCAACAGATGGCAGGTGAGTTCGAGGACCTGCGTGTCCGTCTCGAGGCAATCTCCGAGGAACTGACCGATCTGGCGATTTCGCGCCTGCGCGACTCGATTGATGCCGGCGGCACGGAACTGCCGGTCGACGAGCGCCGCCTCAACAGGGCCCGCCGGGCTGTACTGAAAGCCGCCCACCTGCTCGAGGAGCAGGACGACGGCTAGGTGCTGCCCGGCTGATCGGCGCAATTCAGGCAGTCGATCAACTGTCGTAGTCGGGCGTGGGCATGGCGGTCGAAGTTCATCACCAGGCGGGCGAGGCCCAGTTCGTCATTGTCGGCGAGTTCAGCCCTGGTTGGCTCACTCTGCTCGATCCGCCCATCGACCAGGAGGTCCGAGAAGTTGTCGTTCAGGCCCGCCAACTCCTCGTCGCCGATCTGGCGCTGCAGCCTCAGAATCAGGCGTTTCCCGACGTACCTCATCGAGTGGTAGGTGCTGTAGAAGTCACAGATGTGCTCGGCGGCGGCAACCGGATCATCGGTGGCGAATACGAGCGAGAGGTCAGCTCCTGAGATGAGCCCACCCTCGACCAGTTCCTTCTCGACGAACTCGGTCCAGTAGTCCCAGTAGGTGCTCTCCGGGGGATCGAGGAGTACGACGGGTGCAATGGGCGACTTGCCGGTCTGCATGAGGGTGAGGAGTTCGAATGCCTCGTCCATGGTTCCGAATCCACCAGGCAACAGTGCATAGCCGTGTGATTCCTTCATGAACATGACCTTGCGGGTGAAGAAGTAGCGGAAGTTGATCAGCTTGGGGTCGTCGGTGATGAACTCGTTGGCCTCGGACTCGAACGGAAGCTGGATGTTCACCCCGAAGGAGCGGTCTGCCCCGGCCCCCTCCATTCCGGCGGCCATGATTCCCGGCCCGGCACCGGTGATGACCATCCAGCCACGCTCCGCTATCGCCGATCCAAACGCAGCGGCCGTCCGGTACGCAGGATCTCCCTCCCTGATCCGCGCCGATCCGAAAATGGTGGCCTTTCTGATGCCCCGGTAGGGGGCGAACACGGCGAAGGAGTGGCGGAGTTCCTTCAGGGCCGAGTTGACGAGCTTGAGCTCGCCCCTGTCAACGTTTTCGCTGCCGAGGCGAACCGCCGAGACCAGGAGCTCGGCGATCAGGTCGAGATCGCCGGGACGACCGGTTGCTGCTGCCAACTCCTCGACAGCAGAGTCGAGGAGCTGGTCTCCGGTGCGGTAACGGCCGAGGTGCGCTGCGGGTTGGGATGGATCGGCTGTCATGCGCTGGTGACAGGGATCAGGATTCGACCGTCGTTGCGGGTCGTGACGTGCAACTTCGTTCCACCCTGAATCCGGTCGTAGAGGGTGGTGCGCTGTTCGAGCGACCTGCCGAGGGGATCGACCAGGGTTCTCATCTGCGACTCGGTCATCATCTGGCCGTGTTCGGCTCCGGCTGCGCGGGAGATGTTCTCATCCACGAGCGTTCCGCCAAGGTCGTTGACCCCGGCCTGAAGAAGCTGTCGGACACCGGCGTTTCCGATCTTCACCCAGGAGGCCTGGATGTTGGGAATGAGTTCACCGTATGCAATGCGTGCGACGGAATGGACCAGAAGGGTCTCGCGGAAGGTGGGCCCACGTCGGGCCCTGTGCTGCAGGTAGATGGGTGATGCCATGTGCACGAACGGCAGCCCTACAAACTCGGTGAAGCCCCCGGTCTCCTTCTGGAGGTCCCGGCACAGCAGCAGGTGTCGAACCCAGTGCTCGGGCCGCTCGACGGCCCCGAACATCATCGTCACGTTTGATGCCAGGCCGACGCTGTGGGCAGCCCTGTGGGCGTCCAGCCATTCGTCGGTCGAGATCTTGTCAGGGCAGAGAACCTCGCGGACATCGTCGTCGAGGATCTCAGCGGCGGTTCCCGGCAGCGATCTCAGCCCGGCCTCCATCAGGCGCCGCAGGTAGTCGGTCAGGGGCTCCCCGAGCCGACGTGCACCCTCGGTCACCTCGAGGGCGGTGAACCCGTGGACGTGTATATCCGGTACAGCTTCGCGGACGGCACGGGTCACATCCACGTAGTAGTCACCATCGAAGTCTGGGTGGATTCCGCCCTGCAGGCAGACCTCGGTTGCCCCCATGCGCGCTCCGTCGGCGGCCCTCTCGGCGATCTCCGATATTTCAAGGAGGTACGGGGTGCCTCGCAGGTCCAGAGACATCGGCCCCTTGGAGAATCCGCAGAACCTGCACTTGTAGGTGCAGATGTTGGTGTAGTTGATGTTGCGATTCGCCACGAAGGTGACCGCATCGCCGTTGATTCTGCGCCGCAGGTCGTCGGCGACCTCAGCTACCGCGACCACCTCGGCACCCCTTGCGGAGAACAGGGTTACGAGCTCATCGTGACCGGGTTCCTGGCCGTCCATCACGCCATCGAGTACCTCTGCAACACGCCCGGTGCGGTGTCGTGATCCGGGGAGGATGGCGACAGGTGAGTTGGCGGCTCCCGAGTACCACGCAGTTGAGGTGGAGCTGAGCCGGCGCACGGGTGGACCTTCGCCGTCGGTGGTCTCCTCGAAGACCTCGGGGAAAACAGACCCGGGGTCGTCGCGTGCCAGTGACTCGGAGTCGCTCCGGTCCATTACGGCGAAGTGGAGGTCGTCGTGCAGCCAGCGGGCGGGGTTGGAGGCGAACTCGGGGTAGATGGTCAGGCGGGGAGCGAGGACGTGTCCGTGCCGCTCGGTCTCCATGCTGAGTGGCTCCAGGCCGGGCCATGGACGCTCGGGATTCACGTGGTCAGCGGTAATCGGTGATACGCCGCCCCAGTCGTCGATCCCTGCAGAGATCAGGTCGCCGAAGGTGTCAGACAGGTTGGGTGGGGCCTGCAGGTGAATCTCGGGAGGCAGAAGAAGCCGCGCCAGAGCGATCGTGTCCAGGTACTCATTGCGGTCGCAGGGCGCCCAGTCGTGCATTGCAGTGCCGGGCTTGGGTAGGAAGTTCTGGACGATCACCTCCTGAACATGTCCGTGGCGCTCGTGGGAGTCTGCTATGGCCTGAAGCGTGCGGATACGAGAAGCCCTGTCCTCTCCTATGCCAACCAGAAGCCCCGTCGTAAACGGGATCGAGAGTCGCCCCGCAGCCTCAAGGGTTTCAAGGCGCCGCTGTGGCTCCTTGTCGGGACAGGCCCTGTGGCAGGCCAGGTCGGGGTCGAGAGATTCGAGCATCATGCCCTGAGACGCTGAGACACCCCGCAGAATCAGCAGTTCGTCGTGGGCAAGTGCTCCAGCGTTCGCATGTGGCAGCAACCCGGTCTCGTCGAGAACCAGTCGGGCCATCTCGGCCAGGTACTCAACGGTTGAGGTGAAGCCATGCTCGGAGAGCCATTCAGCCGCTATCGGATAACGGGATTCGGGACTCTCACCGAGCGTGAACAGGGCCTCATGGCAACCCACGGCGGCCCCTGCCCTGGCAATCCCGAGAATCTGCTCAGGCGCTAGATAGGGAGACTCCAGACGTGCAGGTGGACGGGCGAAGGTGCAGTAGCCACAGCGGTCCCTGCACAGCATCGTCAGGGGAATGAAGACCTTCGGGCTGAAGGTAATGCGGTTGCCGTGGTGGCGGTCGCGTACAGCGCGTGCAGCTGCTCTGAGCTCCTCGCCGCTCAGGTCCACGCAGGCAGGCGAGGCAGGCCGGGATGATGCTGATTCCACTTCGGCAAACTAGCAGTCGACCACGTCCGAAGGCGTACCGGCTGCCTGCACCTCAGAGGGTGGCGGCCTTGTCGGTAAGGCTCACCAGCAGCTCGTCGAAGGATCTGATGAAGGCATCGACTCCCTCGGTCTCGAGTTGGTCGGCCACGTCGTCGAGATCGATACCGACGCTGGTCAGCGCCGCAAGGATGTCTCTACCGGCGGCCGGGTGTGCGTCGATGGTGCGCTCCACCGTGCCGTGGTCCTCGAATGCCTCAAGCGTTGCATCGGGAATCGTGTTGACCGTCTCAGGTCCGATGAGGGCATCGACGTACAGGGTGTCTGGGTAGTCGGGATTCTTGGTGGAGGTTGAGGCCCACAGCGGTCGCTGGACCCGGGCCCCACGTTTGACGAGGGCCTCCCAGCGAGGGCCACTGAAGGTGTTGCGGAACAGGTCGTAGGCGGCACATCCCTGTGCCACGGCGCCCCTGCCCCGCAGGGCGAGCGCCGCCGGTGTGCCGATCGCCTCGAGACGGCGGTCAACCTCTGTCTCGGTGCGGCTGATGAAGAACGATGCCACCGAGGCCACCCCGGAGAGATCACCTGGACAGGCCTCGAGGCCGGCGATGTAGGCCTCCATGACCTGCTCGTAGCGATCGAGGGAGAAGATCAGGGTGACGTTGACACTCCGCCCCTCGGAGATCATCTGGCGAATCGATGGCATGCCCTCAACGGTGGCAGGGATCTTCACCAGCAGGTTCGGCCTTGCTATCCGCCTACTCAGGTCCCTGGCAGCGGCAGTGGTGCCATCGGTGTCGGTGGCCAGCGACGGATCGACCTCGACCGAGACGTAACCGTCGATACCGCCGGACTCCTCGTAGACAGGCGTCAGGAGATCAAGAGCCGCCGTGATGTCGCTTGTGACGAGCTCCCAGTAGCTCTCCTCGATCGATCTGCCGTCGGCCTTCAGTGCAGCCAGCTGCTCGTCGTAGGCGTCTGTGTCCGACATGGCCTTCTGGAAGATCGAGGGATTCGAGGTGATGCCGAGGACCCCACGGTCAACCCACGCCTGCAACTCACCTGATGTGAGCCAGCCGCGCCTGAGGTTGTCGAGCCACGGGCTCTGCCCCTGTTCACGGTAGAGATCATGGAGTCTGGTCATTGTTTCCTCTGGTGTCTGATGGAAGGGTCAGGCGCTGAGCAGACCACGGGCAGCTTCGGCCACGGCTTCCGGTGTGATCCCGAGCCTGGCCATGACCTCGTCTCCGGGGGCGGACGCCCCGAACCTGTCGATTCCGACCGACCTGTCGGCCCACCTGGACCAGCCGAAGGTGACGCCGGCCTCCACCGAGACCACCGGTACCGATGGCGGTAGAACCTCGTCATGGTAGGAGCCGGCCTGAGCGGCGAACAGGTCGACACTCGGCATGGAGACGACCCTCACGGCAAGTCCACCAGCGGTAAGGGTCGCTGCAGCGTCGAGGGCGACGCTGACCTCGCTGCCCGTTCCGATGATGACCACGTCTGGGGGAGTGTCGGGGTCTGCGAGCACGTAGCCGCCCCTGGCGACACTTTCGGGGTCGTCTGTGCCGACAAGGACCGGAACGTCCTGCCGGGTAAGAAGCATCGCCACCGGCCCGTTGCCGTTGACCGTGTAGCGCCATGCTGAAGCGGTCTCGTTTGCGTCTGCGGGCCGGAACACCGTGAGATCCGGAATGGTCCTCAGCGATGCTGCATGCTCCACTGGCTGGTGGGTTGGTCCGTCCTCTCCCACCCCGACCGAATCGTGGGTCCAGATGAACACGGTTCGTGCGCCGCTGAGCGCGGCCAGCCTGACGGCGCCGCGCATGTAGTCGCTGAATACGAGGAACGTGCCACAGACCGGTAGGGCCCCGCCATGGAGGGCGAGCCCGTTGCAGATCGCACCCATGGCGTGCTCGCGGACTCCGAAGAAGATCTGGCGGCCCTCAGGACAGTCGGCACCCTGCACGCCGTGCCCGCTGATTGTCGTACCGGTGTTGCCGGTCAGGTCGGCACCACCGCCGATCAGTCCGGGTACGACACTCAACAGGGCCTCGAGGCAGGCGTTGCCGGCCTTGCGGGTTGCGACGGCCGCACCAGCTTCCCAGGTCGGGAGGCTCGCCTCCCAGCCTTCGAGGCCGCTGGCCGTCTGGCAGGCGTTCCATTCGTTGAGGTCGATGTCTGCCGATTCCAGACGTGCGGTCCATGCGGAGCGTGCGACGGCGCCGCGGAGGCCGGCCAGGGCGTAGAGGTTGCCCACGTCGGGGGAAACCCAGAACGACTCGTCTGCTGGAAGACCCAGACGCTCACGTGTCTCCGCGATGCCCTCGTCCTTGAGGGAGTAGCCGTGTACGGAGGATGTATCAACATCGGGGGAGGGAGTGCCGATGTGGCTTCGGATGACCACCAGCGACGGCCGGTCCGAGTCGTCCATGGCGTGTCGTATCGCCGACTCGATGGCGTCGAGGTCCTCGGCAGCCTCACCCAGATCGATCACGTGCCAGCCGTAGGCGCCAAACCGGGCCGGAGCGTCATCGGACAGGGCCAACTCGGTTGGCCCGTCGATGGTGATGTGGTTGTCGTCATAGATGGCGATCAGTCGGCCGAGACCGAGGTGCCCGGCGAGAGATGCGGCCTCGTGGCTGATCCCCTCGGCGAGATCGCCGTCGCCGCACACGACAAAGGTGTGGTGACTGCAAAGATCGGATCCGAATCGTGCTCTCAGGTTGCGCTCTGCAATCGCCATTCCGACGGCGTTGGCAAGGCCCTGCCCGAGGGGTCCCGTCGTGACCTCGACGCCGGCGGTGTGGCCGACCTCAGGATGTCCCGGAGTGGCTGAACCCCACTGACGGAAGTTTCGGAGATCGTCGAGGCTGAGACCATGGCCGGTCAGGTGGAGCATCGAGTAGAGCAGCATCGAGGCGTGTCCGGCGGAGAGGATAAACCGGTCCCGGTCGGCCCACAGTGGCTCAGAGGCGTCATAGGTCATGATCCGGGTCCAGAGCACGTGGGCCAGCGGCGCAAGTGCCATAGCCGTTCCCTGATGACCCGAGCGGGCAGCGTGCGGCCCGTCCATGGCCAGGCCCTTGATTACGGCAACCGCCTGTTGCTCCAGTTCGGCATCGGTCATGTTCGTCATCAAAGCCCCTGCTCGACGTCAGCGCGGCGCCACCATATCCGTCTGTCGATCGGCTTTCGGGTATCAAAAGCAACCTGATTACACGGAGACCCGGTCGACGGTGAGAGGCACCTCATTGAGCCGACGATGCGCCGAACAAAAGGCCACAGGCCGTAAAGCCATGAAGGTGGTGGGATGCTCCCACCGGGCCCATCTCGCCTGCACAGAACATGCCGCCGACAACTGTGGTGTCGAGTCCGTCACAGAACAGAGTGGCATCGTGGGAGGGTCTTGAAAAGAACCTCTTCCCGCGGCCGTTGCACGTGAACAGGAGGGCACTCTCTGCTCGAAGCGGTTGGAGCAGAGCCGCAAGTTCATTCGTGGCGACACCGGGATCCCTGACATGGAACTGGGCGGTCTCTCCGACGGTCACCATGCCGGCAATGGCGATGCCTCCCGACGACCTGTCTGTTCCGACAACGCTTCGGATCAGGAAGTCGCCAGTGCCCAACACGGCGGCGTGCTCCTCAACGGCGATGCCGATCTGCAGGCCCAGTCTGATCGGGTGACGATCTGTCTCTGATGCAGAGGACAAGACATCATCAAGTCGCTGTACAGCAGGCTGCCCACCCAATCCGAGGATGAGGTTTCTGGAGGCGTCGGTAATGGTGAAGGGGTCTCCGATGGGCCGACATCCCTGGGAGACAATCGGACGAATGCCGAGGCCCTCGGGCAGTACGGCCATCACTGACCCTCCCGTCACGGTCTCACGGTCGGCGATCAGGCGGTTGCCCCCTGGGGATCGTGCGTGTGAGGCCAGGCCGCCCACCAGCACCACCTGAGGAGGTACGGAGGCCAGGGTTGTCTCGGCATCAAAGGAGAAGGGGTCAGCGAGGGCGAGTACGGCTGAACCCGCTGGAATGCTTGTCAGATCCTGATTCGTGTCAGACACGAGCATGTCCACGGGACCTGTCTGCCCTGCCCACAGAACCACTGCGGGCGCCTCCTCGACCTCCTGGCGGTGTGCCAGCACTGAGACGGCCGTGGCTCCGATCAGGTGACCGGGTTCGAGGCCCTGGCGCACGGTTCGGGCGATCAGATCCACCTCGGCAACGTGCGAGCCGGAGACGAAGAGCACGGCAAGGCCCGGAGAGGTGCCGATCCGCTCAAGAATCTGGCCGATGACCTCAGCCACGGCAACCCGTGGATCGCTGTGTTCAGAAAGTCCCGTCGCGTAGCGCATTGAAGGAACCTAGGGGACACGTGCCGATACCGGTTGACGGGTGCGCGACCAGTTCCCTGAGGGGGCCCTACCATGGCGAGCCGTGATCAGGCGCATGCTGTTGCCCGTGCTGTTGTCGTCGGCCCTCCTGGCAGCGACATGGCAGGTGCGGTCCTCCGATGCCGCAGCCGACCGGCCACCACAGCCGCCAATGTCGCCACCGGCAGCGTCTCTTGTAACGCCGCTCATCTCAGTTCGACGGATTCCTCTCTTTCTTCAGGCTCCTGAAGCCGACAGGCGTCTGGTCGCCGATCTGAGAGATGTGGTCTCCGGACTTCCCGACAGCAGTTGTGTGGCGGTGAGCGAGTTCGGCCGTCTCATCTATGGCTTCAACGAAATGTCGCCGCTGATCCCGGCCAGTACCCAGAAGTTGCTCCTGGGGCTTGCAGCGCTGGAGACCATGGGTGCCGACCATGTATTCACCACCCGCGTCGTGAGTCGTATGCCTCCCTTGAACGGTGTTGTGGATGGGGATGTCTGGCTTGTCGGAGGTGGTGACCCGGTCCTGATGACCGACGACTATGTGGACCGCTTCGACGATGAGATGGCCTTCACGAACATGGAGCGTCTTGCCGACGAACTGGTCGGAGCGGGCGTGAGTTCCATCGCCGGGGCGGTGATCGGCGACGAAAGCCTCTTCGATTCCCTCCGCTACGTCGAGTCATGGCCAGAGCGCTTCAGGCCCGGTCAGCAGAACCAGGCAGGCCCCCTGAGCGCCCTGTCGGTTAACGACGGCTTCTCGTGGTGGCACGCCACAAACACTGCCAACGGCCTGAACACCCCCGCCGGAGACCCGGCGGCATTCGCAGCGGCCTTCTTCGACGATCTCCTGGAGGATCGGGACATGGTGATCAGGAGGTCCGCCCAGGCTGGCGTCGCACCGCTTGATGCAGCCGTTGAGTTGGCCACCATCGATTCTCCGCCTCTTGCCGACATCGTGACCCAGATGCTCGTCACATCCGACAACACGACGGCAGAACTCCTCTTGAAGAACCTGGGAGCGACCGTGAGCCCGCCCGGCTCCTCGGCTGCTGGCGCCAGCGTGGTTCTCACCGCTCTGGGTGCCGCAGGCCACGACCTGAGCGGGGTGGAGGCTGCGGACGGCTCAGGCCTGGATCCGGCGAACAGGGTGACCTGCCGCATCTTGACTGCCGTTCTCGAGGATGCCGAGCATGGTCCCGACCTGGTATCGGGCCTTGCGGTGGCTGGCCGCTCAGGAACCATGAGGCGCCGCCTGGTCGGATCCTCTGCCGAGGGCCGCGCCAGGGCCAAGACCGGAACCCTCCGTGATGTCACGAGCCTGGCCGGGCAGGTGGAGACCCTTGAGGGCAGAACCCTTTCATTCGCCGTCCTGACCAATGCCGAGCCGCTTCCCGACAGGGTCAAGCGCCTGCACGACCAGGTTGTCTTGAAGTTGGTGGCATATCCCTCCGGGCCCGACCTTGACCTGCTGGTTCCGCTGCCAGTTCCCGACTGAGCGGCGGCTCCAGCACGGGAGTAACCCGGTTGACACCCGCTGTAGCGTTGTCTGCCCATGGCACCGAAACGACCCTCCGGCGATCTGTTGGACCTGCTGCGCCGCTACCTGAGGGAGCAGACAGTTGACCCCCTCCGTGCCGCCGGTCGCTTCCTGCTCTTTGGAATCAGTGGCGCCCTGTTGATCGGCGTGGGTGTCGTGATGTTGGCGGTCGGAGGGCTGAGGCTGCTCCAGGGGACCGAGATGCTCGACGGTTCCTGGTCATGGGCCCCGTACCTCCTGGTGGCCGCAGGGCTGGGGTGCGTAGTGGCCCTGTCCGTCACAAGGATCGGAGGCGGCCGTGGGCTCGACAGTTGAGCAACCGGTTACCCGCGAGGACCTTGAGGCGGAACTTCGACGAACCGTCGGTGGTGCAGGCGAGAAGGTCGAGTCCCGCAAGGTCGGCATCGTGGCCGGCGTTGCGATCGCCGGAGGCATTGCGCTGCTGGCCGCCTACCTGATCGGGCGGCGTATCGGCAGGATCAGATCGACCGTGGTGGAGATCCGACGGATCTGATGGGGCTGTCATCGCCGTCGGGCCTGACCGGCAGGCTCTTGCGCCGCAGCCTCCTCGGGGGCGGGCGCCGCTGGCAGTTGGCCCTGATTGTGGTGCTGGTGGGACGCGTCCTTCGACGTGCCACCAAGCTCGGTACTGCACCCGTTGTGTTCAGTCAGACCCTGAAGCCCGGTGACGGGGTTCTGGTCTCGCACCTGCCGGTGTCGGAGAAACCGGTGGAGCCCAGGTCTGAAGGCCCCGCGTCCAGACGCCGGGTAGGGGGCTCCAGATGAGCCGCATGCTCGAGGCGGGCGACCAGGTTCTTCTGGTTGACAACAAGAAGAGGCGCTACCTGGTGACCCTCGAGGCGGGTGGCGAGTTCCACTCCCACACAGGGGTTCTCAACCATGACGATCTGATCGGCTGCCCTGAGGGTGCGACACCGAAGTCGAGTCGCGGCAGTTCCTTTGTGGCATTCCGGCCGACCCTCTCCGACTTCATTCTCAAGATGCCCCGTGGTGCCCAGGTCATATATCCAAAGGATCTGGGCCCGTTGCTGTTGCTCGCCGACATCTTTCCCGGGGCGAAGGTGTTCGAGTCGGGTGTCGGCTCAGGTGCCCTGTCGATGACGATGCTGCGTGCCGGAGCCGAGATCACGGGCTACGACATCAGGGACGAGTTTGTGGAGAGGGCCCGCTCGAATGTCTCGACCATGCTTGGCGAGGAGGCGCTGGGGCGCTACACGGTGGAGATCCGTGACGCCTACGACGGAATCGACCTCGTCGACCTGGATCGTGTCGTGCTGGATCTGCCCGAGCCCTGGCAGGTGGTTCCCCATGCGGCACTGTCTCTGCAGGCTGGCGGCATCATCGTCGCCTACACGCCGAGCATCCTCCAGGCAGTGCGGTTCAGAGAGGCCCTCACAGCGAACGGCTTCGAGTTTGCCGAGACAATTGAGGTCCTAAACAGAAGTTGGCACATAGATGGCCTGGCGGTGAGGCCCGATCATCGGATGGTCGCCCACACGGGCTTTCTGAGCCACGCACGCCTTCTCGGGTCGTGAGACACAGGGTTGCGGGACCGTCCGCGGTTGTCGTAGCGGGCCTGATGCTGGTCGCAGCTTCCTGCGGTCAGGGGGTTGTGGCCCCGCCGCCTACGGATCCGCCGATAGTTGCCACCTCGAGCGCCGCAACGACATCCACCTCACCGCCGACTACCGAACCGGTTCTGAGCGGACCCGTCGACGAGGTGCTGGACCAGGCCTGGCGGTCGGTTGCACGGGTGAACGGCCTCGGGTGCACAGCATCCCAGGTGGGTACCGGTTTCGTCGTGGCACCGGGCCTGATAGTCACCGCCGCACACGTCGTTGCCGGGCTTTCCGCACCAGAAATAGACCTTGGCGGAGATATCCAGACGGCGACGGTAGTTGCGTTTGACCCGGTCTCGGACCTGGCCCTCTTGAGCGCGGATACAGGGTTTGTCCAGCCGCTGGCGTCAACAGAAGCCGTTGTCGGTCAACCGGTCGCTGTACTTGCCTTTGATGAGGACGGAAGCCCGGAGACGATCACCTCGCGGATCCTCAGACCGATCCGTGCCGTCGGCAAGGACATCTACGGAGAACCCGGAGACGGACGCGATGCTCTCGAGGTCGAGGCCTCGGTCGGGCCCGGCAACTCGGGCGCACCCCTGGTGGACCAGTACGGATCGGTTGTGGGGGTGCTCTTCTCACGAACCCGGGGCGGCCCGCAGGTGGCCTACGCAGTGCAGGCCTCTGAAATCGAACCGCTTCTGGCTAGGGCGACCCAAGGTGGGGGAGAGCCGGCCGATTCCGGCGCATGCCGGCCCCGGTAGACCCCAAAACGAGCAGTGGACGGCCGCTGGGCCATCCACTGAACTGATCTGACAGAGTTCGCCTCAGTCGACCTCGATGTAGATGCACTCGCCGGGGCACTCCTCGGCAGACTCGATGGTTCCCTCCAACTGGGCTTCGGTGATCGTAGCGAGACCCTCGGGGCCACCCGGCTCGCTGAAGATCTTGTCGCCTTCCTTCACATAGGCCAGGCCATCGTCGAGGAGGGCAAACACATCGGGCGCAATTTCCTCGCAGAGGCCATCGCCCGTGCAGAGATCCTGATCGATCCAGACCTTCATCCTGGTCGGGTTCCTCTCGCTGTGGTCGGTCGACACCCAGTCGACACGACGTCTGTCTACTGATTCCGATTGAGCACTCTATCCATACCCGCATCTCCAGCATCTACCCCGGCGGGATTAGGGACAATGGCATCGGTCACGTCCGGTGCGACAGGTAGGGTCGCCCCAGGGAGGCGACATGGCCGCAATCGACGGAGACGAAACAGACTGCCCGGCCGAAGGTGGCGAGCAGGCCGCCCTCGAGGCCGAGATCCTCGAACTTCGACGGCGTATCGAGGCAGCCCCGGTCCGAATCCAGAAGCTCGAGGCCGAGGTTCGTGATGTGAAGCGGGACCTTGTCAGCGCCACTTCCCGCAACCACAAGTTGAACTCCACCCTGGAGACGGCGCGCGAGCGCATTGCCCTCCTGCGCGAGGAGGTCGACAAGCTCTCCCAGCCACCGTCGGCCTACGGAACCGTTACCGGAACCAACGACGACGGCTCCGTCGACGTGCACTCGGCCGGACGCAAGATGCGGGTCGGTGTTCATCCCGATCTTGCCGATTCGCTCAGGCCCGGCCAGGAGGTCGTGCTCAACGAGTCCATGAGCGTCATCCTGGCGAGGAGGGCCGAGGTCACCGGCGAGGTGGTAACCGTCAAGGAGTTGCTCGACGACGGTGCCAGGGCACTCGTGGTCGGTCGAGCCGACGACGAGAGGGTCGTCGAGTTGTCATCGGGAGTGCTCGACGGGCATCTTCGTAGTGGCGACTCGGCGCTCCTCGACCCGAGGGCCGGCATCCTGCTTGAACGACTTCCCAGACCCGAGGTCGAGGACCTTGTCCTCGAAGAGGTGCCCGATGTCACCTACGAGGACGTAGGTGGCCTTGCACCCCAGATCGAGAAGATCGTCGACGCCGTCGAGCTTCCCTTCCTGCACAGGGCCATGTTCGCCGACTACAACCTGCCCGCACCCAAGGGCATCCTCCTCTACGGCCCACCCGGCTGTGGCAAGACCCTCATTGCAAAGGCCGTTGCAAACTCGCTGGCCAACAAGGTCGCCGAGGTCTCGGGGGACCGCGAGGCCCGTAGCTTCTTCTTGAACATCAAGGGCCCCGAACTTCTCAACAAGTACGTCGGTGAGACCGAGCGGCAGATCCGCCTCGTGTTCCAGCGTGCACGTGAGAAGTCAGAGCAGGGATGGCCCGTCATCGTGTTCTTCGACGAGATGGAGTCCCTGTTTCGTACCCGCGGAACCGGCATCAGCTCTGACATCGAGTCCACCATCGTTCCGCAGCTGCTGGCCGAGATCGATGGTGTCGAGACGCTTCGCAACGTGATCGTCATCGGGGCCTCCAACAGGGAGGACCTGATCGATCCCGCCATACTGCGGCCGGGCCGCCTCGACGTGAAGATCAAGATCGAGCGCCCCGACGAGATGGCAGCCAGCCAGATCTTCAGCCGCTATCTCATCGCCGAGTTGCCCCTCGACGAGGACCTCGTACAGACAACAGGCGGAGGCGACCGCGAAAAGGCGGTCAGGTCCATGATCGATGAGGCTGTGGCAACCATGTACGCCGATACCGAGAGCAACCGCTTCCTCGAGGTCACCTACCAGAACGGCGACAAGGAGGTCCTCTACTTCCGAGACTTCGCCTCCGGTGCAATGATCGAGAACATCGTGCGCAGGGCGAAGAAGTTGGCGATCAAACGGGAACTGGCCGGCGGGCACCGCGGAATCCGCACCGAGGACCTCATCCGGGCGGTCCGCCAGGAGTTCAAGGAACACGAGGATCTGCCCAACACGACCAACCCTGACGACTGGGCGAAGATCTCGGGAAAGAAGGGCGAGAGAATCGTCTATGTCCGCACTCTGATCTCTGGTCCCGATGAGGACGGTGGCGGCCGCACCATTGATGGTGTGGGAACCGGCCAGTACCTCTGAGAGGCACTTCCGTCAGCCTCAGGCGCCAGCCAGCCGTGACAGGGCAGCCCCGCTAGGGTCCGCGCATGCCCGTACCGAAGACGCTCGGCATTGAAACCGAGTACGGGATCGTCCACCGGGGGGTTGACGATCCAAATCCGATCAGCGCCTCGTCGCTTTTGATCAACGCCTATCTGAGCAGGCGCTCTGAACCGGGTGTTGGACCAGGATCTCCCAGGGTGGGCTGGGACTTCGTCGACGAGACACCTCACAACGACGTCCGCGGTTTCAGCCACATCGGATCAATGGCCCCCGAGGTCGAGACACACCTCGTCAATGCCGTCCTCACCAACGGTGCCCGCTACTACGTCGATCATGCGCACCCCGAACTGAGCACACCCGAGTGTGCCGACGCCATGGCTGTGCTCCGTCACGACCGCGCCGCTGAACTCATAATGATCGAGTCGATGTCGGCGGCAAACGAGGTGTTGCCCGACGGCGAGGAACTGGTCGTCTACAAGAACAACTCCGACGGCAAGGGGAACAGCTACGGCTGCCATGAGAACTATCTGATGGACAGGGCCACGCCGTTTGCCGACATCGTGCAGCACGCCACAACCCACTTCGTGACGCGTCAGGTCTTCACCGGCGCCGGCAAGGTCGGAAGCGAGGCGCCGTGGATGCCGGGCGGTTCCGTCGCATTCCAACTCACCCAGCGGGCTGACTTCTTCGAGGAGGAGGTCGGTCTCGAGACCACCCTCAAGCGCCCGATCATCAATACCCGTGACGAACCCCATGCAGACCCGCTCCTCTACAGGCGCCTCCACGTGATCGTGGGTGATGCCAACCTCTGCGAGGTCGCAACCCTCCTGAAACTGGGAACAACCGCGATCGTGCTTGCCATGGTCGAGGAAGGCTTCATGGACCCCGCACTCCAGATCTCCGACCCGGTCCGCGCCCTCCAGGCCGTCTCTTTCGACACCAGCCTCAGCCAGCCGCTTCTCCTCGCTGATGGCCGCACCGCAACGGCTGTCGACATTCAGTGGCAGTTGCTTGAACAGGCTCAGAAGTTCACGCTGCAACTCGGGACTGAACTGACGGGCGGGCCGGTCGCCGACCTGGTCCTGCTCCGCTGGGAAGAGGCCCTCACCTCGCTTGAAGCCGACCCGTCAGAACTGGTCGGTGTGGTGGACTGGGTCACCAAGAAGCACCTCATCGACGGGCTGGCTGAACGCCACGGCCTCGGCCCGGGCGATGCACGTCTGGCTGCACTCGACCTCCAGTACCACGACCTACGCCCTGAGCGGTCCCTCTTTGCCAGGGTCGGCGCTGAGACCCTCGTCGACACACCGGATGCGGTCATCGCAATGGACCAGCCGCCAGATGACACCAGGGCCTACTTCAGGGGTCGCTGCCTGCAGAAGTGGCCCGAGGACATCGTGGCAGCCAACTGGGACTCGATGGTCTTTGATCTCGGACGACAGGTGCTCAGGCGTGTCCCCATGATGGAGCCGACACGTGGCACCCGCGAGCACGTGGGTACGCTCCTCGATGAGTGCGAGACGGTTTCAGAACTACTTCACAGGCTGTCCACATGACGGCCCGGTCCGGCCCATCAGCGAGGAGACGACATGGCTGAGCAGGAACAGAAAAGGCCGGTTCGCGACGAGAGCGAACGGGAAGAGCCCGTCGATGTGGCAGCCGCACAGTCGGCCAGCAGGGGCAGCGACCGCCTGAAGGACGAACTCGATGACCTCCTTGACGAAATCGACGAGGTGCTTGAGTCCAACGCCGAGGAGTTTGTGAAGAGCTATGTCCAAAAGGGCGGCGAGTAGGCAGCCTCCTGACCGGGTTAGCCTCCGCAACGTGACCTTTCCGCTTTTCACCCCAGCTGAGGACCCCGGTCCCAGTTTCGTTGCTCTGTTGGCCCGCCTCGGTATGGACCGTCCCGGGTCCGACCTCGGCCCGGCGACACCCCAGGGTCTCGAAGGGGTCGCACACGGAACCACCGTGCTGGCCATTCGCTTCATCGACGGTGTTGTCATGGCAGGGGACCGGCGGGCAACCAGCGGCCACCTGATCAGCCATCGTTCAATCGAAAAGGTCTTCCCGGCCGACTCCGGATCCGGGGTGGCCATTGCCGGCGCCGCCGGACCGGCAATGGAGATGGTGCGGTTGTTTCAGCTCCAGCTCGAGCATTACGAGAAGGTCGAGGGAAACCCCCTCAGCCTCGAGGGCAAGGCCAACCAGTTGACCCTGATGCTGCGTTCCCACCTTCCGGTGGCGCTGATGGGCCTCCCAGTCGTGCCCCTCTTTGCCGGCTACGACCAGCACCAGGGTCGCGGTCGTCTGTTCCAGTTCGACATAACCGGAGGGCGCTACGAGGAACAGGACCATGCAGCAACTGGATCCGGAAGCCTCCACGCCACCACCGTCATGAAGCTCCGCTTCAGCGACGGCCTCGACGCCGACTCGGCCCTCGACCTTGCCATCGAGGCTCTCTTCCAGGCGGCCGACGAAGACAGCGCCACGGGTGGACCCGACATGGTCCGCGGCATCTTCCCCGTCCTGGCCACCATTACCTCCTCGGGTTTCGAGCGGCTTCCAGATGAAGATGTCGCCAGCCGCACCACGGGTCTTCTTGAGCGCCTGAGCGGTGGTGCCCGATGATCAGGGTTCGCCACCAAACCCGGGGCAGGCGGTCATGACCGTTCCCATGTACGTGTCGCCCGAGCAGGTGATGAAGGACCGGGCCGACTATGCCCGCAAGGGAATCGCCCGCGGCCGGGCGTCGGTAGCCAGCACCTACAAGGATGGTGTCCTGCTATGTGCCGAGAACCCCTCCAACACCCTCCGCAAGGTGAGCGAGATCTACGACCGAATCGGCTTCATGGGAGTCGGCAAGTACAACGAGTTCGACCAACTCAGGATTGCCGGCGTCCGGCACGCCGACCTGAAGGGCTACTCCTACAGCCGGGCTGATGTTGACGCACGATGGCTTGCCAACCAGTACGCGCAGATCCTCGGCCAGTACTTCACACATGAGATGAAGCCACTCGAGGTCGAGATGTTGATCGCCGAGATGGGCACGGAGCCCGACGGCGACCGTTTGTTCCACCTGCTGTACGACGGAACCGTGATGGACACAACCACCTACGTCGCCATCGGTGGAGAGGCAGACGTGATCAGGGAGCGGATGGAGACCTCATGGGCCGCTGGCGCCGACCTCCAGACAGTCCTCGGGGTGGCCGTGGGTGCGCTTGCCGGACCCGACAGGAACCTCGTTTCTGAAGATCTCGAGGTAGCGGTTCTTGCCAGGGACAATGGCAGACGGGCATTCCTGCGCCTTGAGGGTGAGGCGCTCGCCGCACTCCTCGGCTGACAGCGGGCGACCTGTGGAGCGTCGCATCTATGGGATTGAGAATGAGTTCGGCGTCACCTGCACCCTCGATGGCCAACGCCGCCTGAGCCCCGATGAGGTAGCGCGCTACCTGTTCCGCAAGGTGGTGGACTGGGGTCGTAGTTCCAACGTCTTCCTCGTGAACGGCGCACGCCTCTACCTGGATGTGGGTTCACACCCGGAGTACGCGACGCCCGAGTGCGACTCGGTCCACGACGTGGTTACGCATGAAAAGGCCGGGGAGCGCATCCTCGAACAGCTCATCAGTTCGGCCGAGGAGCGGCTCCGAGAAGAGGGAATCAACGGCAAGGTCTTCCTCTTCAAGAACAACACGGACTCTGCCGGCAACTCCTACGGATGCCACGAGAACTACCTGACCACACGACGGGACGACGGAGCCGAGTACGCCGAGACGCTGATTCCGTTTCTGGTAAGTCGCCAGATCTACACAGGTGCCGGGAAGGTGCTCCAGGCTGCGCGGGGAGCGATGTACTGCATCAGCCAGCGGGCTGAGCACATCTGGGAGGGAGTCTCCAGCGCCACCACCCGCTCCAGGCCGATAATCAACTCGCGGGATGAACCGCATGCCGATGCCGAACGCTTCAGGCGGCTGCATGTGATCGTAGGTGACTCCAACATGAGCGAGTACACGACCTTCTTGAAGATGGGAGCGTGCGGGATACTCCTTCGAATGCTGGAGGAGCCCAACGTGATCTTGCGCGACATGACCCTCGAGAATCCGATCAGGGCTATCCGTGAGATCAGCCACGATCCGACCTGCAGGCGAACCGTTCGTCTTGCCAACGGCCGTGAGATGACCGCTCTCGACATGCAGACCGAGTTTCTCGAACGTGCACTCCGGTTCGCCGAGCACCGCGACATGAGCCCCGAGGAGACCAAGGTCCTTGAGATGTGGCAACACTGCCTCGAGGGGATCGCCAGAGACCCGATGGATCTGGTGGCGGAGTGCGACTGGGTTGCCAAACGACACCTGATCGACGGCTACATGGGCCGCCACAACCTGCCACTCTCAGATCCCGCCGTCGCCCTCGTCGACCTGCAGTACCACGACGTCGACCGTCGCAGAGGCCTCTTCTACCGGATGCAGGACCGGGGTCTCATGAGGCGGACCACCACCGACGCCGCTGTCGAGGAGGCAATGGCCAATGCACCCACCAGTACCCGCGCAAGGCTTCGGGGCGAGTTCATCAAGCGCGCCAAGGAACGCAAGCGTGACTACACCGTCGACTGGGTTCACCTGAAGTTGAACGACCAGGCACAACGAACTGTTCTGTGTAAGGACCCGTTCAGATCCCAGGACGAGCGGGTCCAGAAACTCATCGACTCGCTCTGAGGCGAGATGCTGCCACGCCTAGGCTGCAGCCGTGAAGAAGTTGGAGCGGTTGCTCAACCTGGTAGCTGCAATGCTGGCAACCGAACTGCCTCTCAGCCGACAGGACCTGCGCAGGCGACTCCCCGACGGGGCCTACTCCGCCAACAGCGAGAGCTTCCGGCGGACATTTGAACGAGACAAGGAGGAACTCCGCTCGATGGGCCTGCCCCTGTCCGTTGAACCTGTTCCCGGAACTGATCCTCCTGTCGACGGTTACCGGATACGCCCTGCTGACTACGAGGCTGACCTGCCGGCGCTCACGGCCGATGAACTGGCGGCCCTGCACCTGGCATCCAACCTTGTGCGCCTCAGGGATGCGCCCAGCTCGGACCCGTTCTGGAGGCTCGGAGGGGTGCTGCAGGCCGATTCTCCCGAGGTGGGAGCCGTCGCCGAGGTGCCTGCAGGGGAGGCCGTCAGACAACTCATGACAGCCACGGCGGAACGGCGCATCGTGACCTTCGAGTACAACGGTCGTAACCGGACCGTGGAGCCACACAGCCTTGTCTTCACCCGGGGCCGTTGGTACCTGGCCGGTCACGATCAGGTACCCGCCGAGTCAAGACAGTTCAGGGTGGATCGAATAGCAGGCCGCGTTTCTGCCGCTGAGGCCGAGGGCTTTGCGAGGCCCGAGGATCCGGTCAAGGTCAACGTCGAGCCTGCCTGGCGCTACGGCGAGGACGAGCCCCTGTTGGCCAGCCTGCTGGTTCACCCACGTCATGTCCCCTGGATTGTCGACTTTCTCGGCGAAGAAGCCGTTCAGGAGCGCAGGGAGGACGGTTCGGCAATAGTCGCGGAGACGGTCCGAAACCGCGATGCCTTCCGCTCCTTCGTGCTCACCTTCCTCGACGGAGCCGAACTCCTGGGTCCGGATGAGCTCAGAACCGACATGGTCACGTGGCTTGAGGCGCTCCGATGACCTCCCTGACGGCTCTCGACCGCCTGCGACGCCTTCTGGCCGTAATCCCGTGGGTGGTTGAGCGGGACGGTCCTCTGATCGACGAGATTGTCGAGAGGTTCGACTATCGCCGATCCGAGCTGCTCGAGGACCTTGAGCACGTTCTCTTTTTCGTCGGAGTCCACCCGTTCACCCCCGACTGTCTGATCGACGTAACCATCGCCGAGGAGCGGGTCTGGATTCGGTATGCCGACTGGTTCCGGAGGCCTATGCGCCTCGGGTCCGCCGAGACCATCGCGCTCTACGCCGCCGGCCGCTCGGTGGCAGCCATCACAGACGACGATGAGTTGGGTCCGCTGGAACGAGCCCTTACGAAGCTGGCTAGCGGCATGTCACCAGGCGACAACCGGGCCGTCGAGGTGCGTCTCGGGCCAGGGTCCACCGGCACCATCGACATCATCCGTGCAGCTGTAGCCGACCAGACAACAGTCGACATCGACTACTACTCGTACGGCAGGGATGCATCCGGACAACGTCTCGTGGATCCCTACAGGTTCTATGCCGACAAGGGGCACTGGTATGTGAGCGGCCACTGCCACAAGGCTGAATCCCAGCGGGTGTTCCGGCTTGACCGCATCAGCCGCTGCGAATCCACCTCTCTGGGTTTCGACGCACCAGACGCACCTGATGACACAGTCGACCACATACCCACCAACGGAGACCTCCCTGAGGTGGTTGTCGAACTCGCCGCAGAGGCGAGGTGGGTGGTCGAGGAGTACCCACACAGCGGAGTCCAGGAACTCTCGGATGGCAGGGTACGCGTACGCCTGCCCGTCTCATCTCCGCAGTGGTTGGAGCGCCTGCTTTTGCGCCTCGGTCCGACAGGATCGGTGGTCGAGGCACCCGCTGGGCTGGGCATCGAGATCCGTTCCACGGCTGCCCGGCGCATTCTCGCCGTTTACGGAGTCTGAGCGCCACCGCGAGCAGGTGCACGGGGGCTAGGTTCGGCGCCGTGGACGGTGACTACGGAGATGACGGTGCTGACAAGCGGGCGGCCGATGACGCCTGGGCAGACGAGCTCATCGAACGGGCCAGGGCCAGGACCGCTGATGAATCACCAGAACCCATTGCTGAGGCGTCCACACCTGTGGGCGCCACCGGGCCACCTCGGGAATACACCGACCTCCAGCAGGGAGGCCTCACACAGCCGGTAGCACCTGAAGAGTCCGCTGAGCGCCGGCCGCCCCTGGTGACATTCGAGGACCTTCACGGTTCCTCAGGAGCTTTCCCCGCCCTTCCTGAGGAACAGCTGCAGCAACCCCCTCCACAGTTCACCCATCAGGTGCCGGCTGAACCGCCGGGACAGACTCGCCCGGACCCCATGCATCAGGTGGATCTGGGCATACCCGGGTCTGCAGTCAGCTTCCGTAAGGCAGTCGTCGAGTGGGGGAGCGTCATAGTCGGAGCGCTGGTCATGGCTCTTCTCGTGAAGGCCTACCTGTTCCAGGCCTTCTATATCCCGTCGCCCTCGATGGAGCCGACGCTGGGCAACGGTGACCGGATCATCGTAAACAAGTTGAGCTACAGGTTGCATGAGGTCAACAGGGGCGACGTCGTTGTCTTCAAGGCACCACAGGGTGCGGTGAACGGCATTGAAGATCTGATCAAACGCGTCATTGCACTACCTGGGGAAACCATCAGTACTGAGGCAGGAAGGGTTCGAATCGATGGCGGCCTCCTGTTGGAGCCATACCTTGTCGCCCAGGACCTGACCTCCGGGTTCACCCTGCCTCCCGGATGCCAGAACCCGACCGCGGCTGCCGACACCTGTCTGGTGCCACCGGGTCACGTTTTCGTTCTGGGCGACAATCGGACCAACTCGAAGGACGGCCGCTTCTTCGGGCCGATTCCCGAGGACTCCATCGTCGGAAGGGCATTCCTACGGGTCTGGCCTCTCGGGGACGTTGGCCGTCTCTGAGCCTTCCCGGCGTCTTCCGCCCAGTTCTGCGACTGGTGCTCACCGGTAGGCTGCTCTGATGGGCAACTTGGGAGGTAGTGAGGTTCTCGTCATCCTCCTCGTTGGCCTTCTGGTTCTCGGCCCAGCGAGGCTGCCAGAGGTGACGCGTCAGATCGGGCGTGTTCTGCGAGAGGTGCGCAGGGTCTCAACCGGATTCCAGGAAGAGTTGCGCGCTGCGGTTGAAGACCCTGGACTTGAACTGGAGGCAAGAGCCAGAGGAGATGCCCTGACCTCCGAAGGCAGACCGGACCCGGCGGCAGGAACCCGACCCGATCCGCCATTGGCCCAGGAACCCGACGAGGGAACGACAGACCCACAAGAGATCCCCGATGCCGAAACAGCAGAAGACGACTGATTTCTGAGATGTCTGACAAGAACGCTGGAACGATGTCGCTCATCTCGCATCTCGAAGAACTTCGGAAGCGCCTGCTCATCGCGGTAGTCGCCGTCGGTGCCGGCGCCCTGGCCTGTTGGTTCCTCTATCCCCAGATCCTCGATCTGCTGCTCCGGCCGTACTGCAGCATCCGTCTGGACGCAGGCCCGAGTGCGGTGTTCGGCAGTGGGTGTGAGTTACTTGTGACCGATCCGTTGGAGCCGTTCACCGTGCGCCTCAGCGTCGCCGGCTACGGCGGCCTGGCCCTGGCGATGCCCGTACTTCTCTGGCAGGTCTGGCGCTTTGTCGTCCCCGGGCTCTACTCACGTGAGCGGCGCTGGGCCGTCCCCTTCGTGCTCGCCGGCATGCTCCTGTTCGCAGCCGGCTGCGGTCTCGCCTACTGGAGCATCCCGAGGGCCCTCGAGTTCCTTGTGGACATTGGTGGCCCCGACCTCGTAAGCGTCTTTTCGCCGGCCAAGTACATCAGCTTCGTCATCAAGATGACGATGGCATTCGGCATTGGTTTCGAGTTTCCACTGGTTCTGGTATTCCTCCAGTTGATCGGAATCCTCAGCCCTGCAGCACTCAGGCGTGCGCGCCGCTACGCCATTGTGGGAATCGTCGCACTGGTTGCCGTCCTCACCCCGAGCGGAGACCCCTTCACCCTCATGATCCTCTCAGTGCCCATGTGGGCCTTCTACGAGGCATCGATTCTGATCGGTGCACTCCACGAGCGTCGCCGCAGGCGTGCCGAGGGGTGACCAACAAGTGGTCGTTCCAACTTGACCGCTTCCAGCGGGAGGCGATCGCCTCAGTAGATGCCGGACACTCGGTTCTTGTGGCGGCGCCTACATCAAGCGGAAAGACGGTTGTCGCAGAGCATGCGATCGACCGAGCTATGGAGAATGGGCTGCGCACCTTCTACACGGCGCCCATCAAGGCCCTTTCCAACCAGAAGTACCGGGATCTCAGCAGGAGCCTTGGAGGCAGCCAGACAGGCCTTCTCACCGGAGACAACACCATCTCACCCCACGCTCCGGTAGTGGTCATGACCACTGAGGTCTTGAGGAACATGCTCTACTCGGGCTCCGAAGCTCTGGACGATCTGGGCTGGGTGATTCTCGACGAGGTTCACTTCCTCGAAGACCCGTACCGCGGAGCCGTGTGGGAGGAGGTGCTGCTCAACCTTCCGCCACAGGTCGGAATCGTGGCCCTGTCGGCCACCGTCTCAAACGCCGAGGAACTCGGTGCGTGGATGCGCGAAATCCGGGGAGAGACCGATGTTGTCGTGGAGAAGCGTCGGCCGGTCCCATTGCGTAGCCACTACCTGGTGGTCGAACGCCGTGGCTCCAGACGCCTGCACCGGTTACCTGTCCTGACCGGAGGCGCCCCGAACAAGAAGGGTGAGCGGTTTGATGTCGAGGGACGGCGAGGCCGGAATCGACACGGTCCCGGCTGGGCATCGCCCAGGCGACGCGAGGTGCTCGGTGAACTCCGGCGCAACGACCTGCTGCCGGCTATCCACTTCATCTTCAGCCGGGCCGGATGCGACGACGCTCGCGACTCTCTGATCCGGGAGGGCGTAAACCTGAACAGTCCCAGCGAGTCGGAGGAGGTCGACTCCTTCCTCTCCAGACGGCTCGAGGGCATCTCCGGCGAGGACCTCGAGGCATTGGGCGTTGGACAGTGGCAGACGGGCCTCCGTCGGGGAATCGCCGCACACCATGCCGGCATGCTGCCCCTATTCAAGGAGTTGGCCGAGGAACTGTTTGCATCCGGCCTGCTGAAGATCGTCTACGCCACCGAGACCCTCGCACTCGGTGTGAACCTCCCGGCCCGCTCTGTGGTAATCGAGAAGTTGACCAAGTTCACCGGAGAGACACACGAGCTTCTCACCCCGGGACAGTTCGCCCAGCTGACCGGGCGGGCCGGGAGGCGCGGCATCGACGACGAGGGAAACGCCCTTATCTGCTGGACGCCGTTTGTTCCGTTCCGGAAGGTTGCCGAGCTCGCCCGTAGCCGAGACTTTGTTCTCACGTCGGCGTTTCGCCCCACGTACAACATGCTGGCGAACCTGATGGTCACCCGGACGAGGGCCGATGCCATGGACCTTGTCGAGCGCTCGTTCGCCCAGTTCCAGGACCGTCGACGACACAAGCCCGGCTCGAACCTCGTCGAGCGGATGGACGGCATGGAAAGCGTGCTCGAGCAGAGAGGAATGGCCCGGTCGTGGCAGTTGACCAGCCGAGGTACGCCTCTTGCCGGGATCCACAACGAGGCCGACCTTCTGGTTGTCGAGGCCCTGGCGGCGGGCCTGTTTGACGATCTGGCCCCAGGCGAGACCGCAGCGGTCGTGTCCTGCCTGACCTATCGGCGCCGTGGACCCCGCGGTGTCGTTGTTCCCGAGCCGCAGGGCCGTATCGGATCCAGAATCAGGGAGATCGGCAACCTCGGTGAGGAGATCCATGCCGAGGGGGCAGGCATGGGTGTCGAGGTGGATTTCACGACGGACCACGGCCTGGCCGAGACGATCATGGAGTGGGTTGACGGAGGAAGCCTCGCCAGCATTCTCGAGGATGGCATGAATGCCGGAGAGTTCGTCCGAAATGTGAGGCTGGTTGCCGATCTCCTGGGCCAGCTGAGCAAGGTGGCCGGCCCGGAACTGTCCACTACCGCACGCAGGGCCGTGGACGGCCTGGAACGAGGCGTCGTGGCCCTGGCCGGTGCCATATCGGAGCCGGATGATGCCGGCTTAGCCGAGACGGCTGACAGCCCCGAAGCTGCGTAGCTGCCCATGTCGCTTTCAAGAGGACAGAGCTGGGGTGGGCTGGGCGGCCTGCCGAACGGATCTGAGGTGGCCGACACCGATTCCGAACTTCGAGCCATCGTTACCGCAGCCCGCTCCGCTGGAACCGACCTTCCGACAGTCGGCCTCACCGGGGGTGACCTCTGGCGGACACTCGGCGGCAGGAGTTCAGGCAGTGGCTTCTCAGACAACTCGACCAGGGTGCTCGTCGACATCGGATCGGCTCTTCTGGATGGCCGGATCCACTGGTTCGTAGCCCACCTCGTCGCCCGCCACAACTGGTTGACGGGTCGCTCCTGGATAGCTGCGAACGGGGCCCACCTGGGGCGCTGGAACCTGGCACCCAGAGCACATCCCGGTGACGGCCTGTTGGACCTACTCGACTCGGACCTGTCGTTCCGCCAACGCCTGAAGGCTCGCCGGAGGTTGCACTCTGGTACCCACCTGCCACATCCCGGGATCACCTACACACGACAGCCGGCTGGACAGGTGTCGTTCGGTCATCCAATGCCGGTCTACCTTGATTCTGAGCCTGTGGGTGCCCACAGAATCATCTCTGTGCGTGTGGAACCGGCCGTACTGCGCCTTGTCCTCTGAGCCTGCCTGAGTGGCCTGTGACGATCGGGCCGGCCTGTAGCGGTACGATCCGCCGATGGCAGACGACGCAACCGTGGTCGGGGCAAGACAGAGGGTTCTTGAGAAGATCGATGATCTGGCCGACACCCTGATATCCGCATCGCACCAGATACACGCCCAACCGGAACTCGGATTCAAGGAACACCTCGCACACGAACTCCTCACAGGGGTCCTCGAGGCCGAGGGAATGGACGTGGTCAGGTCCGCCTACAGCCTTGAGACGGCGTTCGAGGCATCAGCCGGCAGCGAGGGGCCGCTGATAGCGGTGCTGTGCGAATACGACGCTCTACCAGGAATTGGCCACGCCTGTGGCCACAACATCATCGCCACAGCCGGCCTGGGCGCAGGTCTGGCTGCCGCAGCCGTAGCGACAGAACTGGGTGGACGTGTTCGCATCCTCGGCACTCCGGCCGAAGAGGGTGGCGGTGGCAAGGTTCTGATGCTCGAGCGGGGGGCATTCGACGATGTCGATGCCGCGCTGATGGTGCACCCCGCTGACGCTGACCTGCGAAACATCACCAGCCTTGCCGTCCAGCAGATTCAGGCGGTCTTCACCGGTAGGGCAGCACATGCAGCGGCAGCCCCCGAGCGTGGTCTCAACGCACTCGATGCAGCAGTCCTCGGCTACATGAACGTTGCCGCCCTCCGGCAACACATTGCTCCTGAGGAGCGGATCCACGGCATCTTCACCGATGCCGGCCAGCGGGCCAACATCGTGCCCGAACGGGCGGCGGCCAGCTGGTATGTGCGTTCACCCAATCGGGCAGGTGCCGATGCCCTGGCGCAGAGGGTGATTGCCTGTCTCGATGCTGGCGCACTGGCGAGCGGCTGTTCGGTGAGCCATGAACTGATCCAGCCCAGCTACAACGAGGTCCGCGACAACCAGGCCCTGCTTGATCGATACGTGGCCAACTCGGTCAGCCTCGGCCGCGATGTCCACCCCACCGACGACCATCAGGTAGTCGGCAGCACCGACCTCGGAAATGTGAGCTACGTGGTTCCGGCGATCCATCCGATGATCAAGACGGCTCCCATGGGAACAGCCATCCACACCAACGACTTCGCGGCAGCTGCAATCAGCGACGAAGCCGATCAGGCCATCCTCCACGGCGCCCGGTCGATGGCGCTGACGGTGCTGGACTGCTGGGCGGACAACGGCGTCCTCGAGGCGGCCAGGGACGAGTTGGCCTCCGCCGTTGCAGTCCGCGAAGGCGACCCTCGGACGACGTAGCCTCAGCGGCCGTGTCCACCTACATCGCCGAGGGTTTCAGCTCCGAGGAAGCCGACGTCCTGCGGCGCTACTTCACCAACCTTGACCAGCCGGTATTTGCCCTCGTCAACCTGCCGGAGGTGGTCAAGGGAGCCCTCTTCGCACGCTACTCCCGTTCCGACAAGAGCCTTCGTCGTCTGTTTCTTGAAGAGTTCGTGGGCGAACTGGATATCTCCGGCGACGAGACGATCGACGCAACTGTCGGCCTGCGTCGTGCCGAGGAGCTCTATGACCGTGTCTTCTTCGAGTACGGAGACGACAGCGTTGCCCAGCTGGGAGGTGTGCACCTCGCCTGTGAGCAGGCTTCCAACCTCCTGACAAAGGTGCTCGAGTGGGGACGCCTGATGTCCTATCTCGAACAGTCGACGCGCTACATCGCCTACGACTCGAGGCTCGGCGGAAGGTACCGCTACTACCGCGATCCGGAGATCTTGTCCTCGGCCCTCGGAGCCAGGTACATCTCAGACATGGACAGGCTGTTTGAGAACTACGCCGAGATGGTCCCGCTCATGGCCAATCATTTCCGCACCGTGGCACCGAAGGCTGACAGCGACTCGGACTTCGTCTATCGCCAGGCGGTGGCGGCCAAGGCATTCGACTCTGTGAGGGGAATGCTCCCTGCGGCATCGCTGTCAAATGTCGGCATCTACGCCTCAGGACAGGCCTACGAGGCACTGCTCATCCGCATGCGTGCGCATGTTCTTCCAGAGGCCAGGTCCTACGCCGAGTTGATGCTGGCCGAGCTTCGGAAGGTCATTCCGTCATTCCTCAAGCGTGTCGACCTGCCCGACAGGGGAGAGGCCACCGGTGCCTACGGGGCCGACTGCAGGGACCGGCTCGCCGACGTGGCCGAAGGCCTGTTCCCCGACAGGGAAGTTCCTGATGCCGGGCCTCTTGTCGACCTGACCGACTTTGATCCTGATGCCGAGGTCAAGCTGGTGGCCGCAGCGCTGTACCCGTTCACGAACCAGTCGGACCGATTTGTCGAAGAGCGCGTCAGGACCATGACCGTCGATGAACGCCTCAGCGTTCTGAGGGCTCTCGTAGGAGACCGCTCCAACCGGCGCCACCGACCGGGCCGGGCGCTCGAGCGGCCCTCCTACCGATTCGACATCCTCTCCGACTACGGGGCGTTCCGCGACCTGCAACGCCACCGGATGCTGACCCTCGACTGGCAGCGCCTAAGCACCTCGCACGGCTTCGTGCGGCCTCCGGAGGTCGGCGACGCAGGTCTTGCTGACCGTTTCGACGCCTCCATGGAGCGCTCAGCGGCCCTACATGATGCTCTCGAACCGGCTCTCCCCGATCAGGCTCCGTATGCGGCAGCCCTTGCCTACCGGGTCCGCTACATGATGCACATGAACGCCAGAGAGGCCATGCATGTTCTCGAGCTACGCACATCTCCACAGGGACATCCCGCCTACAGACGGGTCTGCCAGGAGATGCACACCCTGATCCGCGATGTTGCCGGACACCGCGCCATTGCCGAGATGATGTCCTACGTGGACCACTCTTCCGGATCAGACCTGGAGCGTCTCGATTCGGAGCGCAGAAGCGAGCAGAAGAGGGTCATGACCATGGACGGTTCCGACTCCTCGATCACATGAGATCCGAGGACATCTTGATCGTCTCCATAGTTGGATTCCCCTGTGGCGCCCAACAGCACCGGAACCTGTCTATGCTCCGGCCGCGATCCACAGATCAGCCGAGGAAACAATGAGCGACGACGAAACCACCGATGAGCTGCCAGACGACGAGTCCGACGAGGACTTCGACGAGGAGGCCGCGGCCGAGGATGAGTTTGCCGAGGATGGTGACTCGGGTGAGGGCAACGAAGACAGCGGCGAAGAAGATGACGAAGATGACGAGGACGGGCCGAGGCCGGCCAAGGCAGCTGTAGTCGACGACGAGGACGACCCTGATCCAGACGACGTCGAGGCCGAACTTGATGCAATCCTCAAGGAACGGCTCGCCGCTGGCGACGACGACGATGATGACGAGGAAGAGGGCGTCCAGCGGAGCCAGGCGCCACCAGGAAGTGTCGAGGAGCGCCAGGAGACAGAGATGCACTGTCCCCACTGCTTCCTCCTGGTTCAGGCAACTGCGGTAGCTGAGACCGGCGAATGTGGGCACTGCGGCGGCCCCATTACGTGACCCGGTCGGGGACCTGAGCGTGGAGGCAGCCAGACGGGCGACCTCCGCCGACAGCACAGACCTCGAGGAACTGCTTGCAGCATCCCGAAGGGAAATGGCACACAAGCGTGGCGGTGAGGTTCTCACGCGTCTGGACCAGAGCGCCCCTGATCTGCCAGCGAGGGTTTTCGAGTGTCTCGCCTCGCCCGACGTGACCGTCGCCCTCGGCACAATCGACGGAGTGTCGGTCGGCTACGGGGTGATGCGGGTCTCAGAGGCGGCCGACGGCGCTCCTCATGCTGTTGTGGAGGAACTCTTCGTGTATCCCGAAGCCAGATCGGTTGGAGTGGGCGAGGCCCTCATGGCATTCCTGGTGACGGAGGCAGAGGAACGGGGCGCCCTCGGGATTGAGGCGACAGCGCTACCCGGCGACCGTGCTACCAAGAACTTCTTCGAGATACAGGGCATGGTGGCGCGGGCCATTGTGGTGCACCGCTGGTTGGATGGCCGGTGAGCGTCGGTAGGCCCGAACTCTGTGTTGGAGCGGTGGCTGTCAGGGAAGGCAGCCTGTTGATGATCCGTCGCGGGACGGAGCCTGGGCTGGGCATGTGGTCTCTTCCGGGTGGGCGCGTCGAGGCGGCCGAGTCGGTGGTCTCGGCTGTATTGCGCGAGTTGGAGGAGGAGACAGACCTGGAGGGGCTCTGTGGCGAGTTGATTGGATGGGTGGAGCGTTCCGGGGTGGACCACCACTACGTGATCCTCAACTTCAGGGTCACGATCCTGGGAGATGCAGAACCGGTGGCCGGTGACGATGCAGCTGAGGCCCGATGGGTATCTCTCGAGGAGGTATCTGGGATCGACCTGGTTGAGGGAATGGAGAGGTTCCTCATCGAGCACGGTGTCATTGCGGACGGACCGGTGCTGGGAGTTCTCTGAGAAGGCTCCTATCGGCCCTTCCAGACGGGCGGCCGCTTCTCGATGAAGGCCAGCGGCCCCTCCTGGAAGTCCTCACTGCGCCAGACAGCACGGCTCTCCTCCATGACCACGGTGTTTGCCTCGTCGTCGGGCAGTAGCCGGGTAGCAAGAATCGAACGTCGCGATGCACGCACCGCAAGTGGGGCATTCGCGTTGATCTCTGCAGCGAGTTCCAGCGCCTTCTCGAGTGCGCTGCCGGGTTCAACGAGTCGGTTGACCATTCCGTGACGGTGGGCCTCGGTGGCGCTCAGGTCCGCACCGGTGAGGGCCAGTTCCATTGCGATACTCGGTGGAAGTACCCGGGGAAGGCGAAAGAGTCCACCGGCAGCAGCGATCAGCGACCGCTTCACCTCTGGTATGCCGAAGTGGGCCCCGGTCGATGCGACGACCAGATCGCAGGCCAGGATGATCTCGGTGCCACCGGCCACGGCTGGACCCTCGACGGCAGCGATGAGGGGTTTGTTCCTGGTGCGGTCAACCACGCCTGCGAATCCACCGCGTTCGGTCGCCAGGTCGGTCTCTCCGGCGGCGATCGCCTTCAGGTCTGCCCCGGCGCAAAAAGCGGGTCCGTTGGCGCAGATCACGCCAGCCCACGCCTCGTCGTCGTCTTCGAGTCGGTCGACTGCAGCCTCGATAGCGGCAGCCATTGCTCCGTTGACTGCATTACGCGCTTCGGGCCTGTTCAGCCTGATGATGCCGACCCGTTCCAGCAGTTCGTATTCAACGATCACGCCAGCGACTCTAGCCAGCGGTTCCAGACGGCCCCGGTGTCGGGCCAAGGTCTCTAGGAGGCTGCAGGTCGCCGGGGCCGACGGTTGCGTCGCGGGGGAGTGGGCTTGATTCCGAAGCTGGTAGCCACGTCAGGAATGCTCATTGACACGCGTCGGACAACCTCTAGAAGTTCCTCGGCCGGCTCGGCCGGGATGCCCTCGGGGACAACGCGTAGGTGCACGGGCGAAAGGGCCACTGCATCGATGATCGTGGCCCACCGTTCCTGGCTGATCTGAGATGTCAGGCTGGCGTTGGCCGCCTCGGCCAGACGCTCCAGTTCTGGCGCGGGTAGGGGAGAGCCGGCCTTCGGCGGTCGAGAGCTGAGCCGGAGGGCACGCACAATGCGGCCGTCGTCGAGGGTGGTCCGGACCTCGTTCATCCACTCCGTGTGCTCATGTTCGACGCGTGCCACCAGGCCCTCTCGGAGTTTCTCGGCCAGATCCCGCGTCTCGTCGGTCCGTGCCGCTGTATCGGCTGCCACGACCACTGACCGGAGGTCACGGAGGTCAACCTCGGACATACCGGCAAGGGCGGCCTCAGCGCGGTCATGCCAGTCGGCGGTGCGGAGGTTCGGCTGAATCCGTTCTGCGAGCTGGAGCAGCAGATCCACTGGGATCTCGGGCTCACCGGCCTCGGCTGCACCCTTGTTCTGGGTGGTGATCGCGTCACGCAGACCCGGGATGCCGGCACGGGCCAGATGCTGGCCGATGAGCCGCATCTCCTCGGGGAGGGCTGCGAGAGCGGCCTTTCGGTGCTTGCGGCGTGGACGAAGGCGCTTTGGCCTGGGTGCTGTCGATGCGGTGGGGGAGCGCCGCTTGCCGCTTTCGGTGCCCTTGCCGGACCTGCGACGGCCGTTGCCCTTGTCTTCGGGACCGGAGGCTCTGTCGCTGCGCTTGTCGGATGCACTGCGGCGATCACCGCGTTCCCTTCGGCCGCTGCCTCCCTTCTTGTCGTCCCTGCGCCGTCCCCTTGAGTCGCCATCTCGGCGGGGCTTGTCGTCCCTGCGCCCTGAGCGCCCCTTCTTTGCCAGGGTGGTGATGACATCGGGTTCGTTGCGGCCGCTGCCGAGCATCTCGAGCAGGTCCGGCTTGCCGCTGCCCGCCTTTGGAGCCAGGACTGCTGTGATCTCGATGCCGTCCACGAACTGTTCGGTCTCGGCACGGAGGAGGTCTCCCACCGAAACACCGTCTGGCAGCAGGGTGGCGTCGACTGCACCACGGGGTTCGCGTGCACCGGCGGCCCTCCATGTCCAGGAGCCGTCGTCACGGTTGCTTGTCAGTTCGATCTCGATGCGTGGCATGGCCTACAACGCTAGCCGTCAGGAGGGGGATGGCGACCTGAACGCCGTGGACTTTCCCGGCACGCATCCACCAGTTGTGTAGATAACGAATGTTATCATCCATTGATCAATTGCTTCCCGGAGGGATAGCCCTTGCCACATCGCCGCCTACCTGACCCGGAGGACATGGCCACCGTCTTCCATCAGTGGCTCCGGTGGCTGCCCCTCTATGAGGACAAACCCGCCACGACGGTCCGCGCCTACAGTCAGGGCGTTCGCAGGGTGGTCTCCTTTGCAGGTATCCAACCTGACCAGTTTGGTCCAGGCTCGCTCGACCAGGTCTCTCTGACCGATGTGGTTCGGGAACTGCGAGCCAGCGGCAAGGTCTCCAAGGCGACCCTCACCCAGACGCTCGCCGCCCTGAAGTCCTTTTTTGACTACTGCATCGCCGATGGTCACGCTGAGACCGTGCCGGACATCAACCGGATACGAAAGATCGCCAAGTTGGCGGTTCCTCAGGTTGATCCCGAGTATCTCCGCCCCGATGAGATCGGAAGGCTCTACAGGGAGGCCAAGAACCCCCGGGAACCTGTCAGCAGCGTCAGATGGCCCGCACGGGATCTGGCAATGTGCGCCTTTCTGGCGGTCCTGGGTCTCCGCGCCTCAGAGTTGACCTCGGCCGACCTGGGCTGGGTAACCAGGGAGCGGGTCGACGACAGGGCTGACAGGGCGACGTGGATGATGCATGTCATGGGCAAGGGTCACAAGATCCGACGCCTTCCGCTGTCACCTGAGCTGGCTGATGCCAACAGGTCCTGGCACAAAGAGCGCGAAGACCGCTATGGGCGTGCCGGCTCGGAGGATCCCCTGTTCTTGACCAACGACGGTGAGCGGTTCAACTATCGCCGCCTGCGCTACTGGCTCAGGACCCTCTATGGTCAGGCTGGCCTGGCTGGCAAATCCCATCCGGACAGCGGCGGTCGCTCGCTGCACTCCCTGCGCCACACGGCCGGCGTCCAGTTGGCAGCCCAGGGGGTGCCGATGAACGTGATTCAGAGCTTTCTGGGTCACGCCAGCATCGCAACCACCGGTATCTACACGGCCATCGCCGGCGGTGAGCTGGTCGGGGCCGTATCCCAGTCGGACGCAAACACCCTCCTCGGTCAAGCTCTCAAGGGCAACGAGGAATGAGCAGTTCCACGAGGGGAAGGCTGCTGGTCTCCTCACCGGAACTGGCTGACCCCAACTTCTCTCGATCGGTCCTGCTCATGATCGAACACACCGCCGACGGTGCGCTGGGACTTGTCCTGAATCGGCCGACGGACATCTCAGCTGCCGATGCTGTTCCTGAATGGGCCGACCTGCTCGAGCCACCGGGCCTCGTCCACTCGGGTGGGCCGGTATCGCTGGAGTCCATCGTCGGACTGGGAAGGGCCCCGGACGGTGGCCACCCGTGTGTCAGCCCTCTTCTCGAGAACCTGGGGGTTCTGGACCTCCACACCGATCCATCAGATCTGCCCGGGATCTCGTCGGTGCGCCTATTTGCGGGCTATTCAGGCTGGTCAGCCGGCCAGCTTGAGGTTGAGATGGCTGTGGGCTCGTGGATCATCGTGGACGCCGAGGCCTCAGATGCAATTTCTGCGGACCCGGTTGGCCTCTGGGGTGCCGTGCTGGGGCGACAGCCCGGCCTGTTGGGACAGATGGGAACCTACCCCGACGATCCGTCCCTCAACTGAGCCGCCACCTGCTTCAGGACCTGATCTCGACAGGGGTTCCAGGCGGTAACTTCGAAAGGCGCTCCACGACGTCGTCGTGCATGCGGATGCAGCCCTCGGAGACGTCAGAGCCCAGCACGGAGGTGTCGTTGGTTCCATGCAGGGCAATGGCAGGATCCATGCCGTCGACAAGGGGCAGGGTCTCAGAGAAGCCGGACAGGCCGATTATCCACGAGCCGAAGATCGTGTCCGGATCCTCCTGCTCGCTGACCTCATTCATGTAGAACTCCCCCACCGGGGTCGGGGTTCCGTCGGCCCCGAGTGCCACGGCCCCCTCGGCAACCATGACACCGTCCTCCCAGGCTGTGATCCGGTGGGTGTCCAGGTCGACGAGCACCCTTGCACGGTGGGTCGACAGCGATACATCGGAGCGGCGCACGAACCCCGTGGTGCCGTTGGGGCGCACCGGCAGCGCAACCTCGAGCATCTCACCCAGGTCCCGGACCACCGCAACGATGCGGACTCCGGTAAAGGGCCCAGGGTTGGGTAGTTCCCACCACGGTTCCTCAGCATCCGGTGTGCGGAATGTCTCAAGCAGTCCGACCGTGGCGGTTGCGACGGTAAAGGGGACATCGGGGGTCGGGTCGGCCACGTCGGCCTCAGGTTCGGTTGTGGTCGATGGAACCGTCGACGTTGTCGCTACGGGCGGGGTCGGCACCGGTGCGGCTGTCGTGTCTGGTGTCGGCAGCGTCGTAGTCGTGGTGATCGTGGTGGGCGTGGTGGACGGAAATGTCACCACCGGAATGGTCACCGTTGGAACAGGGCCGAGGCTGACCATTCCGACACGTTCTGCCCACGGCTCCTCGGTGGCGCAACCCAGAAGAAGTCCAGCTGGGAGCAGCAGTGCCGTGATGAGGATCCGAACTCGGTAGCCCACCTCCCCTTTCTACCCGCCAAGACGGGAAAGATCAGGTGGACACCCCGGATCGCTGCCTGGATCGACCACTGGGCAGGAGTTGTGGGTCAGGCGGAATGAACGGGGGAACCTCACGTGGCGTCGCTCCGCGATCGAGTAGATGTACCAGGACAGCCGCCAGCGCCCGGCTGTCGTCGAGGGCCCTGTGGGCTCCGTTCAACTCAACGCCGAGTGCCTGAGACAGGGCACCGAGGCGCCCGGGAAACCCCATGCCCCGGGCCATCGGCACGGTGTCGATTGCCGAGAGTGCGAGCGGCCCGAGCCCCGCACGGGCCCACTCGGCTGTCACAAAGCCCACGTCGAACGAGGCGTTGTGCGCAACGGGAACACAGCCGGCCAGCTCAGCCATGAGGTCTCCAGCGATCTCGCTGAAGGTAGGGGCATCAACCAGCAGGCTGGGTCGGATGCCGTGAATGTCGATCCTTCCCAGGTCGGAGGCACCCGCATCGATGAGGGTGCTCCACTCCCCCACCGTCTCTCCAGCGGGCGTCACCTTCACGACAGCTATCTCGATCACACGGGCACGACGAGAGTCGAGGCCGGTCGTCTCGACGTCGAAGCAGGAATACACCGTGTCACGCATCAGGGGAGAAGCGAGCCAGTAGGCGGTTGAGGATCCTCACGGCTGGCCATGCCGGGACCGTAGTCGCCCGGTGCAACCGCAACGGCCCTCCTGCCGGTACGGTCCCGCCGGTGACAGGCACCGACGGCGCAACAGGCACCCACCCGCACGAAGCTCTGCAGCGCCGGACTCTACGGGTCCTGATGGCCGGACTGATTCCTGCTGGTGCTGCCATGACCAGCGCCTACTCGGCTGCAGCGGTTCTGGGCGAGGACCTGACCGGTAGTGAGTTGCTGGGTGGCCTCGCAGCATCCGGGATGACAACCGGGTCGGCTCTGGCGATCCTTCCTCTGGCGCGGCTCATGTCCAGGAGGGGTCGACGCCCTGGCCTGCTGGTGGGCTATCTGGTGGCGGCCATCGGAGCGACCCTGTGCATGTTGGCGGCCGTTACCGGGTGGTACCCGCTGCTCATACCCGGGATGCTCGGGGTGGGCTCAGGTAACGCAGCCAACCTTGCGGCTCGATACGCAGCGGCCGACCTTGCTCCCGAGGTCGGGCGTGCACGGGCAATCGGAACCCTCGTATGGGCCTCAACAATCGGGGCGGTAGTCGGGCCGTCCATCGGGTTCGGTCCCGCAAAGTCGCTGGCCAGTTCAGTCGGGACATCCGAGCTTGCGGGTCCCTACATGTTCGCGACGGCCCTGTTCCTGACAGCAGCCCTCGTTGTCGGCAGGTGGCTGAGGCCAGACCCCCTGGTGGTTGCCGGCGGTGTCGGCGGTAGCGACACAAGCGAAGGTCGTCACCTGATTGACGCCGCACGCACTCTCGCTGTGTCGGCCACCGGGCGTCTGGCCGTGCTCTCAATGGTCGTGGGGCACGTTGTCATGGTGGGTGTCATGACCATGACCCCACTGCACCTTCGCGAAGGGGCCCATCAACTGAAGATCATCGGCCTGGTGATCTCCCTTCACATCATCGGCATGTACGCCTGTGCACCGATAGTCGGATGGCTGGCCGACCGCCTTGGCCCGCTGACTGTTCTCGCCGTCGGTGGGATGATCCTGTTCGCAGGATCTGAGATGGCAGGCCGTACCCGACCCGAGGACTCCCTGGGGATATTCGTAGGCCTTTTCCTGATCGGCCTGGGCTGGAGTTTCGGCCTTATCGCCTCGTCGGCCCTCCTGGTGGACGAGTTCGATGGCCCTGAACGGGTAAGGGTTCAGGGTCTCGCTGATGTCGGTATGACCGCTGCAGGGGCGCTTGCAGGAGTTGGGTCGGGCGTGTTTGTGACATTCAGCGACTATGCGACGCTCGCCCACGGAAGTGCCCTGGTCGGCCTGTTCCCGACAGCAGCGGTCCTCACGATGCGCCTGAGGGCCCGCCGCAGAAATCGCCTCACCAGCTGACCGCCGGGCCACCCGGCGGGATGCGCCCCCACACCGGCCCCCGCTAACGTCTGGGATATGACATCGACCGGTGGGCCGCCAGTAGTCCTCCTGCACGGTTTTGGTACCTCGTTCACGACCACCTGGGAGCAGAGCGGCTGGTCGGCCCTCTTGTCCGACGCCGGAAGACAGGTAATTCCAGTGGACCTCCTGGGTCATGGCGAGGCAGCTAAGCCCACTGACCCTGAGGACTACGCAGAGGTTGAGAGCCTGGTTCTGGAGCAGCTGCCCGCGGAACCCGTGGATGCGATCGGATTCTCGATGGGTGCCCGTGTGCTCCTGGTCCTGGCTGCCGCCAGTCCAGAGCGCTTCAATCGCATGGTCGTTGCTGGTGTCGGCCGAAACCTGTTCGAGGACGATCGGGTCCGCCGAAAGGCAGTGATCGAGGCAGTGAGGACCGGCAACGCAGCGGATCCAGAGTTGGCGTATTTCGCCCGTCTTCCGGAGTCGCCGGGAGCCGACCGGGCTGCGCTGGCCGCATTCCTGGCCAGGCCCGATCCACCTCCCATCACCGAGGAGAGCCTTGCGGGTGTGAGCGTGCCGGTACTCGTCGTCCTGGGTGACCAGGACTTTGCAGGACCACCTGACCAGCTCGTTGCGGCTCTTCCCGATGCCACCCTCACGACGCTTGTCGGAGTCGACCACTTCGCTACCCCTGAGAACTTCGGCTTCATTGATGCTGCACTGGAGTTCATAGGGGCTCAGCCCTTCTAGGAACCCACTGGTGCCAGGTGGGCTACAGCATCAGCGAAGTGGCGATGCGTCAGGCACTATCGGGGCCGGAAGCGAGGTCGACCCGACCAGGAACTCGTCGACGGCAGCAGCACAGGACCTGCCCTCGGCTATGGCCCAGACAATGAGCGACTGTCCCCGTCCCATGTCGCCGCAGACGAACACACCGCCTGCCGAAGCAGCGAAGAACCCGTCACGGGCAACGTTTCCGCGCTGGTCCAGAGCGAGGTCCACTCCATCGGCCAGCTCATCTGTCTCTGGTCCCGTGAAGCCCATGGCCAACAGCACAAGGTCCGCCCTGAAAGTCTCTTCGGAGCCGTCGATCTTCTCAAACGAGGGTCGGCCATCGACGCTCCCGACAGTTACCCCGTGGGTTCGAAGGAAGGCCACGTGTCCCTCCTCGCCAAGAAACTCCTCGGTGTTGATGGCGAACCGCCGCCGACCGCCCTCCTCGTGGGCTGATGAGACCCTGAAGAGAGTTGGCCACGTCGGCCATGGGTTGGCCTCGGGGCGTTCGTCAGCGGGGCGCGGCATGATCTCGAACTGGTGCACGCTCGCTGCACCCTGTCGGAGTGCCGTTCCAAGGCAGTCCGCTCCGGTATCGCCTCCACCGATGATTACGACGTGCTTGCCCTCCGCTGACACGGGCGACCGATCAAGGTCGCCCTCCTGGACACGGTTTGCCCACGGAAGGAACTCCATGGCCTGCATGATCCCGTCAAGGTTCCGGCCCGGGATGGGCAGGTCACGGCACCTGGTTGCACCACAGGCGAGGACAACTGCGTCGTAGTCCTCCCTGAGTTCATGCAAGGCCAGATCACTGCCCACGTTGGTCCTGGTTCGGAACTCTGTGCCCTCTGCCTCCATCTGGGCCAAGCGCCGGTCAAGGTGGCGCTTCTCCAGCTTGAACTCGGGGATGCCGAACCGGAGCAGGCCTCCAATCCGGTCGGCGCGTTCAAAGACCACCACCTCGTGACCAGCCCGAGTCAACTGCTGCGCCGCTGCAAGGCCAGCTGGACCGGAACCGACTACCGCAACGCGCCGGCCACTGCGCCTCGACGCCGGTACTGGTCTGATCCAGCCCTCCTCCCAGGCTCTGTCCACGATTGAGACCTCAACCTGTTTGATGGTTACCGCTGGTTCGTTGATGCCGAGCACGCAGGCGGCCTCGCATGGGGCAGGGCACAGACGTCCTGTGAACTCCGGGAAGTTGTTTGTTGAATGAAGCCGCTCGATGGCCTCGCGCCACTGGCCCCGGAAGGTGAGGTCGTTCCAGTCCGGGATCAGGTTGCCGAGAGGGCAGCCGTGGTTGCAGAAGGGAATACCGCAGTCCATGCACCTGCTCGCCTGACGTCTCAGGTCCGGCTCGGGGAAGGGTTCGTAGACCTCTCGCCAGTCTCTGAGCCTCACGGGAACCGAGCGGCGCTCAGGTAGCTGGCGGTCGTGCTTGATGAAGCCCCTTATGTCTCCCACTGTTCCCCCTCAGTCCCGGGTCGAGGCCATGATCGCCTCGACCTCGTCGCCTCCAGCGGCGCGAGCTGCCGCTGCGGCCTCGAGGACGCGTTTGTAGTCGACCGGCATGACCCTGAAGAAGGAGTTGGCCGTAGTGCTCCAGTCGCCGAGCAGTGCCTCGGCGAGGCCAGAGCTGGTCTCCACGTGATGGCGTTCGACCACGACACGCAGCCAGTCGCGGTCCTCGTCGTCTGGATCCTCCAGGATCACCATCTCAGGATTCACCCGTGTCCGCGCCATGCCTGTCGGGTCATAGACGAAGGCGACTCCACCCGACATGCCTGCAGCGAAGTTGCGTCCGATTCCACCCAGAACCACAGCCCGACCGCCGGTCATGTACTCACATCCATGGTCACCAACTCCCTCAACCACAGCCAGGGCACCCGAGTTGCGGACGCAGAAGCGTTCGCCGACCCTGCCCCTGATGAACGCCTCTCCCGAAGTCGCTCCGTAGAGGATGACGTTGCCGGCAATCACCTGCTCCTCGGCAAGGAAGGGTGAGTCGCCAGGAGGGCTGATGATGATCCGTCCACCGGAGAGGCCCTTGCCCACATAGTCGTTTGCATCGCCGGACAGCCGAAGAGTTATGCCCTTCGGTACAAATGCCCCGAGGCTGTTGCCGGCCGAGCCCTCGAGGTTGACTCGGATCGTGTCATCCGGCAGACCACTGCCGCCGTAGCGCCTGGTCAACTCGTAGCCGAGCATCGTGCCGACTGCCCTGTTCACGTTCCGAACAGGGCAGGTGATGGTGGTCGGTGATCCGCTCTCCAGTGAGGCTGCCGCCATCCTGATCAGGTCATTGTCGAGGGCTGCATCGAGTCCGTGGTCCTGTCCGCCGGTGTTGCAGCGGTCGGCGGCTTCGGGCAGGTCGGGCATATGCAGGATCGGTTTGAGATCCAGGTGCGATGCCTTCCAGTGGTCGATGGCGTCAACCGTGTCGAGTACCTCGACCTGTCCGATCGCCTCCTGGATACTCCGGAAGCCGAGAGACGCCAGGATCTCTCTCACCTCCTCTGCCAGGAACTCAAAGAATGTCACCACGAACTCCGGCTTTCCGGAGAACTTCTTCCGGAGTTCAGGATTCTGTGTTGCTACGCCAACGGGGCAGGTGTCCAGGTGACAGACCCGCATCATCACGCAGCCGGAGACAACAAGCGGTGCCGTGGCGAACCCGAACTCATCGGCTCCCAGCAGAGCGGCGATAACGACGTCACGGCCGGTCTTGAGTTGGCCGTCCACCTGGACGACGATCCTGTCCCTAAGATTGTTCATCAGGAGGGTCTGTTGGGTTTCGGCCAGGCCCAACTCCCAGGGCGCTCCGGCATGCTTGATGGAGGTCAGGGGGGAGGCACCCGTTCCGCCATCGTGGCCCGATATCAAGACGACGTCTGCGTGCGCCTTGGAGACGCCGGCAGCAACCGTGCCGACGCCCACCTCTGCTACGAGCTTGACATGCACCCGGCTGGACGGATTGGAGTTCTTGAGGTCGTGAACCAGCTGCGCCAGATCTTCGATTGAGTAGATGTCGTGGTGAGGTGGAGGCGAGATGAGGGCAACACCCGGTGTGGAGTGGCGTGTACGGGCGATCCATGGGTACACCTTGTGGCCTGGAAGTTGCCCGCCCTCCCCCGGCTTGGCGCCCTGGGCCATCTTGATCTGAAGGTCGTCGCTGTTGACGAGGTACTCGCTTGTCACGCCGAAACGCCCTGAGGCGACCTGCTTTATCGCAGACCTGCGCAGGTCGCCGTTCCGTTCGGGCAGGTAGCGGGAAGGGTCCTCGCCCCCCTCACCGGTATTGGACTTGCCGCCGAGTCGGTTCATTGCGATGGCCAGTGTCTCGTGGGCTTCGGCCGAGATCGATCCGTACGACATTGCACCGGTGGCAAAGCGTCTGACGATTTCGCTGACCGGTTCGACCTCCTCAATGTCTATGGCGGGTCGCAGGTTGTCGCGGAATCGGAACAGACCCCGGAGCGTCGCCAGGTTCCGTGCCTGATCGTCGACCATCCGGGTGTACTCCCTGAAGATGTCATAGCGACCTGTCCGGGTTGCATGCTGGAGGCGAAAGACGGTCTCAGGGTTGAACAGATGGTGTTCACCCTCACGGCGCCACTGGTATTCACCTCCCACCTCGAGGGTTCTGTGCGCCCTCTCCTCGGGACGCTCGGGAAACGCCGCAGCGTGGCGATGGGCCACCTCGTCGGCCAGGACATCGAAGCCGACACCGCCCAGCCGGCTGACCACTCCCCTGAAGCAGCGGTCGACCACCTCGCCACCGAGGCCAATGGCCTCAAAGATCTGGGCTCCCGTGTAGGAGGCCACCGTGGAGATGCCCATCTTGGACATCACCTTCAAGATGCCCTTGTCACACGCCCGGATGAAGTTCTGTCTGGCTGCCTCTGGGGTCAGCGTCGCAGGTAGCCCGTGTGCTCCCGTCGTGAGCATCAGGTCTATGGACTCAAATGCGACATACGGGCAGACGCCCCCGGCACCGAAGCCGAGGAGCAGCGCAACATGGTGGACCTCTCTGGCATCGCCGCTCTCGACCACAAGGCCCACGAGCGTCCGCGTCTTTTCGGCTATCAGGTGGTGGTGGACTGCTCCGGTGGCGAGCAGGGAGGGAACTGGAGCCATGTCGACATCGGCGCCACGGTCGCTGATGACGATCACGTTGGAACCGCTGCGGATTGCCTCCGATGCCTCGACTGCCAGACGTTCGAGTGCTCTGGTGAGGCCGGAACCACCGTCCTCGACCGGGTAGCAGGCATCGAGCACCGTCGTCTTGAAGTTCGAGGGGTCAGCCGCACCGTCGAGTCTGATGATCGAGGCCAACTCCGCCTCGGTTAGAACCGGATGAGGTAGGCGGATCTGTCGACAGCTCTCGGCAGTTGGACGAAGCAGGTTTGCCTCGGCACCAATGTTTCCAGCAACCGAGGTGATGAGTTCCTCGCGCATTGCATCGAGCGGTGGGTTGGTTACCTGTGCAAACAACTGCTGGAAGTAGTCGTAGACGAGCCTGGCACGTCCCGACAGAGCGGCCACCGGGGTGTCCGAGCCCATGGAGCCGATCGCCTCCTTGGCGTCTCTGGCCATTGGAGCGACGAGCAACTTCAGTTCCTCGAGCGTGTAGCCGAAGGCCTGCTGTCGACGGACCACCCGGCCGTCCGGTCCCGGCGCAGCATTACCTGCAGGGAGGTCGGCCAGATGAACCAGGTTGTCGTCGAGCCATTGTCTGTATGGCCGGGCGGATGCCAGATTCGCCTTGATCTCGTCGTCCCGGATGATCCTTCCCTGGAGTGTGTCGATGAGAAACATTCGGCCGGGCTCAAGGCGGCCCTTCTCGATGACCTTCGATGATGCGATGTCGACCACGCCGACCTCGCTGGCCATAACCACCAGATCGTCGTCGGTTACCCAGTAGCGGCTCGGTCGCAGACCGTTGCGGTCCAGGACAGCCCCGATCACCGAGCCATCGGTGAACGCGATCGAGGCCGGGCCATCCCATGGCTCAATCAGGGAGGAGTGGTACTCATAGAAGGCCAGCCGGTCAGGATCCATTTCCCGGTGGTTCTCCCAGGGCTCTGGGATCATCATCATGACGGCCTCGGGCAACGGGTAGCCGCCCAGGTAGAGGAGTTCGAGGGCTTCGTCGAAGCCGGCGGTGTCGCTGGCGCCCGGGGTGCAGATCGGGAAGATCCGCTCCAGGTCACCGGGAAGCAGATCGGTCTCGAAGAGTGCCTCCCGTGCACGCATCCAGTTCCTGTTCCCCTGCACCGTGTTGATCTCGCCGTTGTGGGCGACGAGACGATAGGGATGCGCAAGCGGCCAGGAGGGAAACGTGTTCGTCGAGAAGCGGGAGTGAACCAGCGCCATTGCGCTCTTCATGCGCGGATCGGTCAGGTCTGGGAAGAATGCAGCGAGCTGATCTGTGGTGAGCATCCCCTTGTAGACGATGGTCCGTGACGAGAGGGATGCGAAGTACACACCGTCATGTCCAGCACCTGCGCCTCCCATGCCAACCGCAGCGTCGTCGCTCTGGTTGAGGCTGATCTCGTGTTCAGACCTCTTTCGGAGCATGTAGGCGAGTCGGTCAAGGTGGAGCCCAGCCAACCTCGTGCCTCCGGTGTCGCAGCACGCGATGAACACCTGCCGGAAGGTCGGTTCAGCAGCCTTGGCTGCCGATCCGATCATCGAGTTGTCAACGGGCAGGTCGCGCCAGCCGAGAATCTCGAGGCCCTCGTCCGCGGCCAGCGAGGCGATGGTCGCTTCCACCGACGCTGCATCACGGGGATCGCGCGGGAGAAAGGCGATTCCGGTTGCGTACTCGCCAGCATCCGGCAACTCGAAGTCGACAACGTCGCGGTAGAAGGCATCAGGAACCTGAATGAGAATGCCGGCCCCGTCGCCGGTGTTCATCTCGGCACCCAGTGCACCTCGATGGGCCATGTTGCACAGGGCTCCGATTCCAAGGTCCACGATCTCATGGCTGGCCTCACCGCGCAGGTGGCACACGAAGTTGACGCCGCATGCGTCGTGTTCGAAGCGGGGATCGTAGAGACCCCTGGCCTGCGGCCCATGTGTTGACATCGGTTCCTACCTGTACGCAGCTGTGTTCAAGACTGAGGCTCTCCGGACCTGGGCGTCGTCGGCCAGAGTCACGGCTGCCGGGGGCAACCTCGGATGCGGCCACGACAGTGGGGCTCCCCGCCGGCTGGGCCGGCACCTGGGGCGGAGAGGTGCAGAACCTGCATCCGTCTCCCGAATCTGAGCAACCAATATAGGCCGGGTGGTGGCTCTAGCCCATCCCGGGTGGTGCTCACTGGACGGGTCAGCGGGAGCGGACCCGATCGTGGAGAGTCCTGTACGGAGCCACCAGCATCAACAGCATGGGGAAGAGTTCCAGGCGCCCGACGAGCATCAGGAATGCCAGCACCATGCGGGCCGGTGTTGAGAACCCGTCGACGAAAGACGCAGTTGGTCCGGCCCTGTTCAGGGCGGGACCCATATTGCCGAGAGATCCGACTACCCCGCCCATGGCAGTCACCAGATCGGTTCCGAGAGCGGCTACCACGAGCGTCCCGGACACCACGAGCATTCCGTAGACGACCATGAAGCCCGCAATCCGTTCAACCATGGGCTCAGCCATGACCCCGGTTCCGTGTCGCACAGGTAGAACAGCGCGTGGGTGGCGAATACCGCGGAGGGTTCTGCGGGCGTGGGAAATGCCAATTATCAACCGCATGACCTTCACCCCACCTGAGGTCGAACCGGTGCAGCCACCTGTCATCAAAAGGATCAGCAGAATGAGTTGGGGGCCAGCAGCCCATCTCACGAAGTCTCCGTCGCTGCCGGGGCCTGTGGCATTGCCGAAGCCACCGCTGGTACCGAGCGTGACGACGTTGAAGGCAGCCGAGCGAAGCGACCGCGTGAACCCCATTCCGTCGTCCACCAACAGGATGGTTACAACCAGGGTGGCTCCGGTGAGGAGCCAGATATAGCCTCGGAACTCCGGGTCGTGGTGGTGGACCGGACGCCTTGCGACAAGGGATCTCGAGTGAAGTGTGAAGTTTGCTGCACCGAGTATGAGGCCGATCATGATGACCATCTCTACAGCGACGCTGTCCCAGTAGCCGATCGAGGCGTCTCTCGTGGAGAAGCCACCGGTTGACGCCGTGGTGAATGCATGTGCTACGGCGTCGAACAGTGACATGCCCACTGCAATGAGGGCGACTGCGATCAGGCCCGTCAGGCCGGCATAGAGATACCAGAACCGCCTGGCGGTCTGGGCCATTCGGGGGGCGAGTCGGTCACCACCCTCCCCGGGGGCCTCCGCCCCGATGAGGCCGAGACCGCTCGCGCGCAGGGCGGGTAGCACGGTCACAACCAACACGACGATTCCCATGCCGCCGATCCACTGGGTGAACTGGCGGTACATCAAGATGCCCGGCCCCTGGTCCGCAATCAGGTTGTGAGACCCGAAGACCGTTGAGCCGGTGCAGGAGAACCCGGAAACCGATTCGAACAGTGCATCGGCGAGGACAACCGGAAAGCCGATTCCGGACCGATTGAAAGTGCCGGCAAAGAGATACGGAAGTGCGCCGAATACCGACACGATGAGCCACGTTCCGGCCACTGCCGAAAAGACCGCTGCCCTGTCAATCTGGCCGGGTCGAGTCGACAGCCACAGCGCCGCCCCGGGTACGAGAGTCACCAGGGCAGCCAGCGTCATTGCCAGCCCCTGGTCTCCACCGATGGATTCGATTACTGCCGATCCGAGCATGCCTGCGGAGACAAAGAGGAGGGCGATTCCGGTTACCTGCCCAGTCGTGGTCTCCCACCTGCCTGCTGGACGCTTCACAGGCTTCCACCATGTCTGTGTGCCCTGTAGCGACGCCTGACCCTGGCCTTGTCGCGAAGGAGGTTCAAGAGCGCGGCGACTGCAACAACAGCTGGATAGATGGACAGTCGGCCGAACACCATCGCCGGGAGCAGGGCCAGACGTACCGAGCGGGACCACTCGGTTGGATCAACCATGACTCCATCGAGGCCGCGTACCGGCCCGGCAGTTGCGGTGGCGTGTACGGCTGCCGAGATGGCGCTGGCCAGGTCGAGGCCGAACACGGCGACCAGGAATGCGGTGGAGAAGATCACCGCCACGAATAGGAACTGGAGGACGACGATCTGGCGCAGCGTGTCCTCACCGGCGACGCGCCCGGCCAGACGCACCTTCAGGACCGCTCTGGGGTGGAGTTGTCGGGCCATCTCACGGAGTGCCAGCTTCATGAGTGCCCTGTGCTGACGTATCTGGAGACCACCCCCGGCTGATCCGCTCATGGCCCCAATCGAAACCAGAAGAAGCAGTAGCACCGGTGCTCCTGCCGGCCATCCGACAGGAACGCCCATTGGGAAGCCCGTAGTTGAAACCGATGCCGCTACCACGAACAACAGGCGACGGGCCGCGGCCAGGTCGATTCCTGTCGATAGGAGCACCAACAGGAGAACACCCGTCACATGCAGGCCCAGGTACATCGCCAGACCTGTCTGACGGTGGAGCCCTCCCCTGCCTACGACAAGGTGCCACAGCGTCACCATGCTCGATCCAGCGAGGAGCATCCCTACAATCGCCACCCACTGAACCGACGGGTCTGCGAATTCGTTGGCACCGTTCGTGAAGCCGCCAGTGGAAACGGTGGACATTGCAAGCAGGAGACCGTCGAACGCTGACATGCCTGCGAGCATGTAGCCACCCCAGATGAGGCCTGTGCCGGGGATGTACAACCGGAGGATGTTGCGTGTTGCGGACATCTCGTCGGGCGCCAGCGGTCGGAACCCGCCGGAACTGGAGCGGTCGGCAAACTCCCTCCCGAAGCCGAAGAACGGAAGAATCACTATGCCAACCAGCAGGGCGGCGAAGCCCCCCAACCACTGACTACCTGACCGCAGGAAGCGCAGTCCGTATCCGAGGCCCGTCGGATCGATAACGCTCATTGCCGTGGTCGTAATGCCGGTGGTCGCCTCGAAGAGGGCGTCGTCGGGCCGCTGAGCCGCACCGGTCATGACGTACAGGCCGGCTACGAGGAGAATTCCAAGTGTCATCGCCAAGGTTGTCGCCGCAATGATGTCGACAGGCCTGGCCTTGTCCGGACCGGCTACACGACCAAACAGCAGGGCTCCGAGCAGGCCCATTCCGCTCCCGGTGATCAGCAGGGTCGACGAGTCGGCACCATGTTCGATCAGGTCGATAAGCCCTGAGCACACGGCCAGAGCCCCAACCATGAGAAGGGCGGCAGACACGGCCCATGCAGTGGCGGCTGTCCATGACGCCCATGGGCGACTGCTGGTACCGGTGGCCACAGGGTCGGCGAGCCCCGAAAGGGTCAGGCGAACAGGGCGGTGACCCTGTCGACAGACTCCGGTTTGGCGAGGACCACAACATGGTCCCGGGCGCGCAGGGTGCTCCGTCCGCGTGCTATCTGAGCCTTTCCGTCTCTGACGATGGCTCCGATCAGGGAGTCATGAGGCATGTGCAGTTCTGCCACCGTGCTCCCGGCACATGGACAGGAGTCCGATACGGCGAACTCCAGAATCTCGACGTCACCCTGGAGGTATGTGGCAACAGCCGCAACCGTTCCAACATCGCCGCGTACGAACCTGAGGACGCTGTTGGCCGTAGCGGTTCTGGGGCTGAGGGTCGCTCCAACCTGGTGTGTCTCCAGGAGGTCCAGGAGCTTGAGCCTGTGAACCACGGCGATGGTCTTCAGGGCTCCGTCGGTTCCGTTGCGAATGGCTCCGGCTGCCTGTGCATAGAGGCAGGCCAGGACGTTGGAGTCGTCCTCGCCCGTGAGTGCGATCACGACGTCCTGACCACCCACGTCGGCCTCTTCGAGCATGTCGGCATCGACTATGTCGCCCCTGAACACGAGGGTGCGTGGCAGCTCCGCAGCGAGTTCCTCGGCCCGTCGCTCATCAAGTTCGATTATGGCCACGTCGATACCGCGGTCGATGAGCGCCTCGGACAGCATCTGGGCGGTACGGCCTCCACCGAGCAGCAGGGCACGGGTCGGCATGTCGCGGGCTATCCCCAGACGGTGGGTGACATCCTTGAGGGCTCGATGCTTGCAGATGATCCGAAGCAGGTCTCCCTCGACAAGGACCGCGTCGGCCCTGGGGATGAAGGTCATCTCCTTGCTGGAGTGGTCATGGGCATCGGCCTGGCGTGTGATCGATCCGACGATGAAGTCCCAGTCGGGTTCCAGGTCCCTACCGAGGGCACCAAGGGTGACACCGACAAGCGGAGCGTGCGCGGGAAGCCTCGCACCGATCACCACCACCTCGCCGCCTGCCATCCGGGCCACATCGAGGGCACCCGGGTACTCCATCAGCTTCAGGACCTGCTCGGCGACCTCTTCGTCGGGATCGATAACGAGATGGTCCGCTACGCCCTTGAACAGTGAGTTCACCTCGGGCCTCCTGAGGCGGCGGGACTCGACCCTGACGATCGTCTTCTTCACGCCTGCCTGTCGGGCGAGCAGGGCAGACAACAGGTTGGCCTCGTCGTTGGCGGTTACAGCTACGAGCAGATCCGCCTTGTCGAGGCCAGCCTGCTTCAGACAGCCGGGGTCCGTGCCGCTACCTCTGACGGCCAGCACGTCGAGGTCCTTGTCGATCTCGCGGAACCGGGCCGGGTCGACCTCGATCAGGGCGATGTCGTGTTCCTGACCGCTCAATCGCTCCGCGACATAACTGCCGACCTCGCCGGCACCCACAACGATGATGTACACCGGCTAATCCTCGCCGATCGGTGGCTTCGGACGGAGGATGCCCTTGTCTGTCACGAGGATGTCGAGGGGCACGTCCCAGGAGCGGGGTTCAAGCACTGGTACAACCTGGAAGCTGTGCGCAATGCCGATCAGGGTCGGCGGCGTGGGCTGGCTGAGTCGAAATGCGAAGGTCCGGTCGTAGTAGCCCGCTCCGTGGCCAATGCGGTTGCCCCTGCGGTCAGCCGCCACCAGAGGAACCAGGACGACATCGAGGCGTTCAGGACGTACCCGTTCGCCGCTGGCGGGTTGACTGGTACCGAACGGTCCGGGTTGCAGCGGTCCTTCGGGTATCACGAACTCAAGGTCTCCGCGCGGCTGGATAACGGGAAGTGCGACGCACAGATCCTCTGCAAGCAGGGATGGCCAGGGGTCGATCTCACCACGCATTCCAACGTACGCAGCGAGTCTGCCTGCCGCCTGGAACTCGTCAAGTTCCATGACGCGAGTCATTGTTCTGGCGCTCGCCCGTTGAACAGCGTCATCTGCGAGAGAGCGTCTCTGTTTGATCATCTGGTCCCGCACGGGATCGGACTTCATGGAATGATGTTCGCTCAGGGAACGTCCCGATTCCAGTACCGGGTGACAAATGTCGCCGGACTGGTGTTTGAAGCGCCCCCGTCCGGTCACTAGCGTCACGTCGGTTCTTGTTCCGGGGGCCATTCAAATGCCTACCGGAGTCCAGGAACCCGTCGACCGGCGTCGTTGCCGGATTCATACGACAGACGTATCCCGATACCTCAGGAGATCGACCCTTGGAAGCAATCCCCTACCTGGCAGCAGCCTCGTCCGTAATGGGCCTCATGCTGGCCGCCTACTTCTACAGCTCGGTGCGGGCTGCCGATCCCGGAGACGAGCGGATGGTCTTCCTCATGACCGAGATCCAAAAGGGGGCCCGTGCCTTCCTGAAGAAGGAATACACGTGGGTTTCCGGCTTCGTCGCAGCCATGGCGGTCCTGATTGCCCTCCTGATCGCCCCTACAGCGGCCCTTACCTACGTCCTCGGAGCCGTCCTGTCGGCAACTGCCGGATACGTCGGAATGACCGTTGCCACAATGGCGAACGCCAGAACCACCCAGGCCGCCAAGGAGGGACCCGGCAAGGCCCTCCCAATCGCCTTCCGTGGTGGCGCCGTGATGGGATTCTCGGTGGCGGGCCTTGCCCTCGGCGGGCTCATGCTGGTCTACATCCTCTTCGTGCTGGTTCTCGGCGTGGAAGATGCATTCGAGGTGGTTACCGCCTACGGCCTGGGTGCCTCATCCATTGCCCTGTTCTCCCGTGTGGGCGGGGGCATCTACACAAAAGCCGCCGACGTCGGTGCCGACCTGGTCGGAAAGGTCGAGGCTGGCATCCCCGAGGACGACCCACGAAACCCGGCCACCATCGCTGACAACGTGGGCGACAACGTCGGCGACGTTGCCGGCATGGGCGCCGACCTCTTTGAGAGCTACGCCGGCTCGATCATTGCGCCGATCTCGCTTGTGGCCTTTGCCCTCGGACTCGGCGCTGAGGATGCATCTGTCGCAACAAATATCTCGCTGCTGTCGTTTCCCATTGCTATCGCCTTCGTCGGCATGCTTGCCTCGATTCTCGGGTCGTTCCTCGTGAAGGGTGGCGACTCGACCGACACCAAGGCGCTCAGCAGGGCCCTCCACATGGGGACCAACTCGGCCATGGCCATCACCGCTGTGGCAACCGTTGGGATCGCATACTGGCTGTTCGGCTCCGACTCGGCGTTCGACAACCCCCTTGGACTCGCCATCGCAGTCGTTGGTGGCCTTGTAGTCGGTTGGGCTCTCGGAAAGACCGCTGAGTACTACACCTCTGACCACTTCGGTCCCGTGAAGAAGATCGCAGGTCAGACAGAGACAGGTCCCGCAACCACCATTCTCGGTGGCATCTCGGCGGGCATGATCTCGGTCGCCGCCTCGGTGGTTCTCCTGGCAGTTGGCGTGGCACTTGCCTACTGGGGTGGAGAGATGGCCTTTGACTCGATCGGGAATCTGGATGGCGGCATCTACGGCATCGCAGTGGCTGCCATTGGAATGTTGGCGACACTCGGAGTGGTCGTCTCTGTCGACGCCTACGGCCCGATCGCCGACAACGCCGGCGGGATCGCCGAGATGGCCGAGCTGGACCCGAGCGTCCGCGAGGTGACCGATGCACTGGATTCCCTGGGCAACACCACGGCCGCGGTCGCAAAGGGATTTGCTGTCGGATCTGCCGCCCTCACGGCCCTCGCCCTGTTCAAGAGCTTCGAGTTCGCGGTGGTGCAGGCAGGTGGAACGCTCTCGTTGAACATTGGTGAGGTTGATGTCTTTGTCGGGCTCTTCCTTGGGGCGATGCTCCCGTTCCTGTTCGCAGCCCTCACGATCGATGCTGTGGGACGTGCTGCTCAGGAGATGATCGAGGAGGTTCGACGCCAGTTCAGGGAGATTCCCGGCCTTCGCGAGGGCGAACCGGGCGTCAACCCCGACTCGGCCCGCTGTGTCGAGATCTCCACCGAGGCATCCCTGAAGGAGATGCTCATCCCCGGCGCACTCGCCGTGGTGGTTCCCCTGGTAATCGGGTTCGTGAACATCAACGCCCTTGGAGGTTTCCTCGCCGGAGCGCTGGTTTCGGGCTTCTGCCTTGCGATCTTCATGGCCAACGCCGGTGGCGCATGGGACAACGCCAAAAAGTACATCGAGGCCGGCGCACTCGGAGGCAAGGGATCCGACAACCACAAGGCGGCAGTCGTCGGTGACACCGTCGGCGACCCCTTCAAGGACACCTCCGGGCCGGCGATGAACATCCTCATCAAGGTCATGACGATCGTGTCACTGGTATTCGCCTCGGCCTTCGTGGGTTAGGGCCAGACCCGTGGAACGCCCAGCTGCGCGCAGCTACCGGGGATCGGTCAGGGGCGTTGTACTGGACTGGAGCGGAACGACCGTCGACGCATATGTGATTGCACCGGCGATTGTGTTCGTCGAGGTGTTCCACAACCAGGGTGTTGAGATCTCGATGAAGGAGGCTCGTGGCCCCATGGGGCTGCGCAAGGACCTCCACATAGCGGCCCTCACCGAGTTGCCGGCCATTCGGGAACGGTGGTTCACCGTCCATGGCCGCCATCCCGACCAGGCTGACGTCGCTGCCATGTTCGAGGACTTCGTGCCGCGACAGGTTGAGTGTCTTCCACGGTACGCGGAGTTGTTGCCAGGTGTGGTCGAGATGGCAGAGCGCCTCCGAAGCGACCACGACATACGTATCGGCGTATCGACCGGGTTTACGCGACCGATGGTCGACGTCCTTCTCGAGCATGCATCAGAACAGGGTTTCCGGCCTGACTGCGCCGTCGCCGGCGACGACGTCGAACATGGTGCGCGACCCAGACCGTTCATGGTCTTCAGGAACATGGACCTGCTGGACGTGCATCCAGTCCAGGCGGTGGTGAAGGTCGATGACACCGGGTCAGGTGTTGGTGAGGGTGTCGAGGCGGGCTGCTGGTCCGTCGGGATCGCCCGCTACAGCAATTACCTCAATATCAACTCACTGCAGGAGGCCGCTGAGATGTCTGCCGCTGAGTTTGCAGAGAGGCTTGCGTTCACACGCGAGCAGCTGTGGGAGGCCGGTGCCCACTACGTGATCGACGAGCCGATGGAACTACCGGCGGTCATAGAGGAGATCAACACGCGGTTGGCTGTCGGCGACACTCCCTGAAGTCAGCCCTCGGGTGTCACGTAGGCGGCGCTCAGGCCTCCGTCGACCATCAGATCAGTTCCGGTCACGTAGGAGGCCTCGTCTGACGCCAGCCAGAGCGCTGCCTGAGCCATCTCGGCGGCCTCACCGAAGCGTCCCATCGGCACGTGCACGAGGCGTCGTTTCTTCTTCTCGTCGGTGTCGAGGAAGTTCATGAGAAGTTCGGTGCGGAGGGGCCCAGGGCACAGGGAGTTGATCCGGATGTTCTGGCGGGCGTGGACGACGGCCAACTCACGGGTCAGTGCGAGGACTGCGCCCTTGGATGCCGTATATGCGATCTGCGGTGTGGCCGCACCCATCACGGCCACGAAGGAGGCCGTGTTGATGATCGACCCTCCACCAGATTCGAGCATTGCCGGTATCTCGTACTTGCAGCCAAGGAATACGCCCTTTGCATTGACCCCCATGGTCAGGTCCCAGATGCCCTCCTGGGTCTCGATGGCATCACTGTCCTCTGAGTGCATGATGCCTGCGTTGTTGAAGGCGACGTGAAGAGCACCGAACTCCTCAACCGTCGCTGCTACCACGCCCTCCATGTCGGACGCAAGCGAGACGTCGGCTGTGAGTGCGATGGCACTACCGCCGGTCCTCTTGATGTCGGCAGCGGTAGCAGCGTTGTCGTCGCCTGAGAGGTCCACGCAGACGACCCTGGCACCGTTGGCAGCAAACAGGAGTGCAGATTCGCGCCCGATCCCCGACGCCGCTCCTGTGACCAGTGCAATCTTCCCGGCAAGCCTGCTCATGCGCTCCTCCTGGCCTGGATCAACTGAACCACGATCAGCCCGGAAGGACGATCATGGGATCTTTCGGCTCTCCACCGGTTCTTACCTCGAAGTGCAGGTGTGGGCCGGTCGACCAGCCGGTGGAGCCGCAACGGCCGATGACGTCACCGGTCTTGAGCGTGTGGCCCTTTGAGACCAGAAGTTCCTCCTGGTGTGCATAGACGGTGATTACCGGACCTTCGTGCTCGATGAGAACGACGTTTCCGTAACCGTTCTTCCAGCCTGCGAATATCACCTCGCCGGCCTTGGCCGTCCAGACGGGTTGGTTTCTGACACAGCTGATGTCGACGCCGTTGTGCTGGCGGCTTGTGCCGAAGATGGGGTGGACCCGAAGGCCGAATCCTGAGCCGATCTTGCCCTGGATCGGCATGATGAAGCCTGCGCCGGATTCCTTGGTCAGGTCGGGGGCTGACTGTCGTAGTTCCTCTGCAATCAGGTTGTCTATGAGAACGGCCATCTGGTACTGCTCGCGCTCGTACTGCTTGACGGCTGCCTCGTGTTCCCCGATCCGATCTTCGAGTTCCTCCTTCACCTCCACCTGGGAGCTGATGCGCCGGTCCAGTACGAGCATCGAGGACTCCAGCTCCCTCTGTTGCAGGTCGGCGTCGAGGATGGCGGCATCAGCCGCCCTGGCGATGTTCTCCATCTCGGATTCAAGGGACCGCAGCCTGTCCAGGATGTCGGAACGGTTTCCTGTTACGACATCCAGGATTGCCGACTTCCGTATGCCTGCTGAGAGGTCCTCGGATTCAAGCAGGATCCCGGGTCGTAGACCCGAGATGTAGACATCTACCGCCAACTCCTCGACACGGGCACGGGCCTCGCGGATCTCCACGCCAACCTGCTCCACCTCGACCCACCGAAGGGTCGCCTCGGCTTCGGCGGCCTCGATTGCCTGACGTGATGCTGCGATCTTCGCCTGTTGTAGGGCAACGGCATCGTCGAGGGCCCCTAGCGCCCCGGAGACCTCGGCATCCTCGGCCTCGATGAGTTCGAGTGCCTCTGCGGCATCGGCAGCGAGGTCCTTGGCAGCCTCCCTGCGGTCTCTGGCATCGCGAATCGACTCGGTGTCGCCAGCTGCTCCGGTCGGCATCAGAACGCCGAGAGCCACAAGCAGGGCTGTCAGGATACGAATCCGGTGTGTTCGGGCAGTTGGCATTGGTCGGGGTGGTTGGGCTGTTGGGTCTGGCTGCAGGGTACTGCGCGCCCGGATCACTCCTCATACAGGGTCAGGCTCGGACAGCGGGCCGACCCATCTGGATCCTGGCGTCTATTCCCGTGCCAGCTCTGTCCGCATTGCCAGAACTGCGTCCTCGGTCAGCTCGTCGGCACCGCGTTCTGGAAGGTGGATTGTCAACTCGTGGAGGGTTCCGGTGAACGGGAAGGGCCCCTGATACTCCTCGGAGATGGTCGACAGGGCGTCACGGCCGACATCGAGGCCCGTAGAGCCCAGCACCCTGACAACGAACGGAACTGACATCGACACAGAAGCCTCGCCGTCCACGAACAAGGTGGCAGTACCAGCATCACCGTCGCGGTGGAAGTGGACACCCACGGAGGTCTCGCCTACGGGTAGAGGGTGTTGGGTCCGTACAACGTGGTGATCTGTGAAGATGTTGTAGTCAAACACCAGGCGGTCGTCCCTGATGAACAGTGACAGACCCAGGTTTCCGGTTCCGACGGCCATCAGCACGCCCTCGCCGCCGGGAGGCCGCATGATCGAGGCCTCTACGAGAAAGGAGCGGTTGCCCAGGATGGCTGCGGCACCGGCCGGAATGTGGGAGATGGGAGGTATGTACCGGTAGCTCCGGCCCTGATGGGGTGTACCTGGACGCATCGGGATCCGGAACAGTTCGAGAGTGCGGTCATCGAGGGGAAGGACGCCGTTGGCTTCGGCCTCGCTCCACCAGAGAGCGATCATGGCCCTGAGCCGCTCGGGTTCTGATTCGGCCAGGTTGTTCGTCTCAGACACATCGCTGTCCAGGTGGAACAGTTCCCAGCGCTCCTCTTCGTAGGAGGAACCCGGGGAGTGGCGTGTAACCGCCTTCCATCCATCGCTGCAGATCGCCCTGTGGCCGAACATCTCGAAGTACTGGGGACCCTTTCGGGTCGGTTCATTCGGAGCGTTGAAGGTGTAGGCGAGGCTGGTTCCGGTCATCGGAGACTGTGCCCGGCCGTGACGCTCGGCGGGCATGTCGAGGCCGATCAGGTCGAGGAGGGTCGGTGTCAGGTCGGTGATGTGGTGGAACTGGTTACGCCGCTCCCCCGTCTCGGCAATCCCAGCGGGCCAGTGGACGATCAGCGGATCTCGGACCCCTCCACCGTGTGTCGTCTGCTTGTACCACCGCATCGGCGTGTTGCCTGCCTGCGCCCATCCCCACGGGTAGTTGCTGTGTGAACGGGGCCCACCGATCTCGTCCAGCCGCTCAACGGCGGCATCGACGTCCTCCGGGACCACGTTGAAGTACTTCATCTCGTCGGTCACCCCGGTGGGACCACCTTCCTGGCTGGCACCGTTGTCGGACAGGAGCATGATCACGGTGTCATCGAGAAGGCCGAGGCCCTCAAGGTGCTCGACCAGGCGACCGATCTGGGCATCGGTGTGATCGAGCATCGCCGCAAAGGCCTCCTGTAGGCGGCAGGCGAAGTTCTGCTGGTTGAGGCTGAGATCCTCCCAGGGCTCAACCCCGGGGTTTCTGGCTGCGAGGACCGTGTCCTCTGGCACCACACCAAGGTCTATCTGGTTCTGGAACCACTCCTGGCGGACGACGTCCCAGCCGGCGTCAAAGCACCCCCGGTACTTCTCGCGATAGGCATCCGGAGCCTGATGCGGTGCGTGCGTCGCTCCGAAGGCCAGGTACATGAAGAATGGTCGATCCGGTCTCACCGACGTGGTGTCGTTCACGAAACCGATGGCCCTGTCGACCAGATCCTCGCTGACGTGGTATCCGTCTTCCGGTCCAGAGGGTGGATCGATGTGGTGGTTGTCAGCCGTCAATTCGGGGTGGAACTGATCGGTTTCGCCCTGCAGGAAGCCGTAGAAGCGGTCAAATCCCCGCTGCAGTGGCCAGTGGTCGAATGGTCCCGCTGCCGACGCCTGCGCCATCGGGGCCAGGTGCCACTTGCCGACGCAGGCGGTCGCGTACCCGTTGTCCTGGAGCACCTCGGCGATGGTCGCTGCATGGTCGGCTATGTAGCCGCGCATGTGCGGGTATCCGCTGTCGAAGTTGGACACGGCCCGCATGCCGACGGCATGGTGGTTTCTTCCCGTGAGCAGACAGGCACGGGTCGGGGAACAGAGCGCTGTCGTGTGGAAGTTCGTGTACCTGAGGCCTCCTGCAGCGAGGCCGTCGATGTTGGGTGTGTCGATGCTTGACCCGTAACAGCCGAGGTGGGCGAAGCCGGTGTCGTCAAGCAGGATCACCACGACGTTGGGGCTGCCTTCGGGTGCTGTAGCCGGGTCGGGCCACCATGGTTCGGATTCGGCGTGAGTTCGCCCTATCACCCCTTTGAAGTCGCCATCCTCTCCTTTGACGCCCATAGCCCACCTACACCGCCGCTTCGGCCGGTAGCAGGATGGCGGGTCGTTCTGGAAGGGTCTCGTCGAGTGCCCCGACGAGGTCATGTCGAGTGGCCCCCATAGCCGGGTCATCCCACAGGTTCACCCTCTGGAGTGGATCCTCGGTGAGGTCGTACAGCTCTCCCTCGGTGCCTTCATGACATGTGCCGGCCTCGTAGCGCGTGCAGAGCATCTGGTCGGCGACGATGCTCTGCAGATGAACCTCGGTTCCGTTGGGATGGAGGCTGTCCCATTCGGTAATCACACCTGACCGTCCGCTGTTGGCGGCATCGGCACCTGAGAGTGGTAGTGGAACGCCATCCATCCATGAGGGCACATCGAGGCCGGCGATGCTGCAGAAGGTGGGCGCCAGGTCCATCAGGCCCACGGGCTCACTCACAACTGCCGGCTGACCCGTGCTGGATGGGGCCGGGCGCCAGACAAGGGGCAGACGCATCAGAGAGTCCACGTGGTAGGGGCCCTTGAACAACAGTCCAAAGTCGCCCTGGAACTCGCCATGGTCGGTCGTGTAGATCACGTCGAGGTCGTCGTCCCATCCTCTGGCATCGATCGCCGACAGCACCCTGCCGAGCGCCTCGTCGACGAGTTCATTTTGGATGTGCACCATGGCGTTGACTTCGCGAACCTGATCCGCGGTGAGGGTGGCAGGCACCCATCTGGCGGGTGCCTCATAGTTGGAGACGAGGTCTCCGTCGTACCAGCGGCGCCAGTGGGCCGGCTTCGAGTCAAGCAGGCGCTCCCTCTCAGATGCGTCCTCCGGATACCCCTCCGGCAGGTCGAGATCGCGCCATGGGACCCGGTGCAGTTCTGACTGCGGTGGATTCCACGGATGGTGCGGGTCTGGAAAGCTGAGCCAGCAGAACCAGTCCTCGGCGCTGTCGAGCCCGTCGAGCCATGAGATGGCCCGATCGGCCACCCAGTCCGTGTGATAGATGCCCCGTGGAACCGTATTGTGCTTGACCTGTGGAGCGCCTGTGTCTCCCCCGCCTTCGTGGTTCACCTCGAGGGTCATGTCAAGAACCGGAAAGTACCCGGCCATGTGCTCCGGGTGGTTGTCTCTCAGCCAACTGCCGTAGTGCACGAGGCCGGCCGCCCCGTGGCCGGCGAACTCCATGCGCTCAAATCCACGATGTGGCCCAGCCTCGTCGTGGGTGGCTCCGGACACGCCCATTCGGTTCTCTGGAAAACGCAGGAAGGGATCAAGAAATGGCTCGAAGTGGGCCTTTCCGAAGAGGCCGGTGCGGTACCCGGAATCGTGCAGAAGTCCTGCGACCGTGGGTGCCTCGGCGGGAAGTGGAACGCCGTTCATCCAGACCCCGTGGTTCCGGATGTGCTGGCCGGTCAGCATCGTGGCCCTGGAGGGCATACAGACCACGTTTTGCGGATGGGCCCTCTCGTAGCGGATTCCATTGGCCGCCAGTGCGTCGACTACCGGGGTCCGCGCCACCACGCCACCGTTGCATCCGAGGGCGTCGTAGCGCTGCTGGTCAGTGGTTACGAACAGAATCTTGCGTCCCATCAGGCCCCCTCACCGTCTGCTGCCTGGAATCCACGGGAATATGTCCCGGTCTCAACCAGGTCCTTGAGTCCAATGAGGGCATCTCCTGTGGCGGCGCGCAGCGCATAGGTAAGGGCCTCAGGTCGGATTTCCTGCGTGTAGCTCACCCGCGAACTGTCCCCTTCCGTATCCACCTGAAGGGCTCCGAGGTGGTGGTCGAACTGAAGCGGGCCGGTGATGGTGTACTCGAACCGCATCTGTTCATGGTCAACGGAGAGGATCTTCTCGAAGAGGAACCCCCCTGCAGCGGTCCCAATGGTCCTGATTCCATCCTCGACAGTCGATGACAGCATCCCCGGGAACCACTCTGCCTGTCGCTCAGCGGCTGCCACCACGGCCCACACCTCGTCGGCAGGGGCGTCTATGAGAATCTCATTTGTGAACTCGGCCATCAGGTCCCTCCGCGCACCATGATGCTAGATGTCGGCACGTTGCCGGCCAGCGTCGGGCCGTATGCTCCGACAGGACTACCGGGAGCGATGCCGTGGAACCTGCAGCAGTATCAGACCTGTTCGATCCGGAGCGCTGGTTGCCCGTCGACGGTTTCGACCTTGTCGACGTGACCTACCACCGCTGTGTCGACCAGGGAACGGTTCGGATCGCCTTTGATCGGCCAGAGGTTCGCAACGCCTTTAGGCCATCCACGGTCGATGAGCTCTACAGGGCTCTGGACCATGCCAGGATGTGGACCGATGTCGGCACGATTCTCCTCACCGGCAACGGCCCTTCTCCAACCGATGGCGGCTGGGCCTTTTGTTCAGGTGGAGACCAGCGCATCCGTGGAACTGATGGCTACAGGTACTCGGATGACGATGGCGTGGTCGACCCGGCCCGTACTGGAAGGCTGCACATCCTCGAGGTGCAGCGCCTGATCCGGTTCATGCCCAAGGTTGTGATCGCCGTGGTCCCGGGGTGGGCGGTGGGTGGTGGCCACAGCCTCCATGTCGTCTGCGACCTGACCCTTGCCAGCCGCCAGCATGGCGTGTTCAAGCAGACCGATGCCGATGTCGCGAGCTTCGACGGCGGGTTCGGGTCCGCATATCTGGCCCGCCAGATCGGACAGAAGCGTGCCCGGGAGATCTTCTTTCTTGGGCGCGACTACTCAGCCGAGGAGGCGTCTGCCATGGGCATGGTCAATGCAGCCGTTGACCATACCGACCTCGAGAACGTTGCGCTGGAATGGGCGGCAGAGGTGAACGCCAAGAGCCCGACCGCCCAGCGGATGCTCAAGTTCGCATTTAACCTGATCGACGACGGGCTGGTGGGGCAGCAGATGTTTGCCGGCGAGGCGACGCGGCTCGCCTACGGGACCGACGAGGCCGCAGAGGGCCGCGACGCCTTCCTGGAGAAGCGCCCTCAGGACTACTCAGAATACCCGTACCACTTCTGAGGCTGGCCTGACCTAGCGGCTCTGACGCATCAGTTCTGTGGCTGTATCCGCGCGCTCGACACAACGGACCAGAGCAGTCCGGACGACCTCGGTGGCCTCACGGGGGCTGCCTGCATCGATCACGCCCACCACCTCACTTCGTACCGCGAGGGGGTAGCGCCTCCACGGCCGGACACGCGGCCCTGTGGCACCCCGCGGCCAGAAGGCCTCGGTTCCGCTCGCCCCGGTGGCCACCACCGGTAGGCCCGTCTCGAGCGCAAGCCGCCCAACCCCGGAGCGGAGCTGACCCACGCCATCGGCCTTCCAATCCTCAACTGGAACGACGCGGCCTTCAGGCATTATCGCCACCGACCAGCCGGCCTGAATCTCTGCAGTCGCCAACTCAAGTGCCTCGGAACCACCAACTGGGATGCACCTGAGGCGGCCGAGCAGCGGTCCGATAACCGGCTTGCGAAAGTAGGACGATGCGACCAGTGGGCGGATTGGCAGGCCCCAGGAGTGGAACGCGATTGACGCCAGCAACAGGTCGGCCAGGCTCCGGTGGTTGCCCGCATATATGGCAGGCCTCGATTGAACGTCCGGTGGTGGACCGATGTCGGAGCGGGCGAATATACGCATCACGGAATCTACCAACCGCAGGGTCGAGATTAGAGCGGCCTGTTCCGCCGATTCTGATTGGGGTGTCATCTGTTCCATGATCTCAGCCAGCAGACAGTTTGTGACAACCCAGCGACGAATCGTGGCCCTGCGCTCCGACGTTGGCCGCCCAGACGCAGACGAGACCGGAGCTGTCGCCCGATGCCCGGGACACAGTCATCGAGAAGCGATGATCCTCGGTCGTCCGATCAGAAATTGCGGGTTCGAGTCCGTCCACAGTCACTCGGATCGGCAGGCCACCCTCGGGCAGGTCTGCATCGAAGGCCCAGCCTTCGAGCCGCATAGGCCCATCGCCATTCTCGTAGACCTCGACCCGGCCGACCGGCGGATAACCGGACTCCATGGCGGCCATCCTGGAATCGCGTTCACTGGCTGCATGACAGGCAGGAAGTTCTTCGAATACCCAACCTCTTGCGGAGTAGTCGGCCAGCACCCGTTGGACGATGTGGAGGGTCAGCCACTTGCGGTCATGCAGCAACACGACCATTCCGTCACTCTCACGGCTCTTCAGATACGAGAGGACCTCCTCGATCGGGGGGTCGCGCCACTCCTGGGGATCTGCCGTCCACCCGGCCAGAGACATTCCCAGATCAGGGTGCAGTCGAGTCCGAATTGGTCCCACCTCTCCGTAGGGGGCTCGAAAGCAGCTGGGCTTGAAGCCGGTCAGCGTCTCGAGCCCGGCCGATGCCCGTGCGACCTCGGCAATGGCACTCTCGGATGACAACTTGGAGAGGTCGCTGTGCCCCCAGGTGTGGTTGCCAACGGTGTGACCGCGATTCAAGAGGTCCTGTGTGGTCACTGGATCCCAGCGCGCTGCTATTGCCTCGCCGGTCGGAAAGAACGAGGCCCGTGCGCCGTAGCTGTCGAGCAGGTCGAGGAGCATCGGGGTGAACATCCAGTGCGGGCCGTCGTCAAAGCTCAGGTGCATGACCGGGGCAGCATCGACGTCGGGCACCTGGACGACCTCTGACCCGCCTGCAGGTTCGCTCACTGCTACAGCCAACAGGATGGCCATGAGTGTGACCAGGAGGCGGCCAGCACTGTTGTGGCGGCCCGGCGGCCGCCTGTCAGGTGGTGCCGTAGATCCGGTCACCGGCATCGCCCAGGCCCGGCACGATGTAGCCGACCTCGTTCAGGCACTCATCGACAGCACCGGTCCAGATATCCACATCGGGGTGGGCCGAGTGGAGGGAAGCGACCCCCTCGGGTGCGGCCAGGAGGCAGAGGAAGCGGATCGCCTCGGGATTCTCGGCCTTCACACGATCGAGCGCTGCTGCAGCCGAGTTTCCGGTGGCCAGCATCGGGTCTACGACAATTACGGTTCGCCCCTCCATTGGAGGGAACTTGCAGTAGTACTCGACAGCCTCAAGGGTGTCGTGATCCCTGTACAGGCCGACGAACCCGACCCTTGCACCGGGAACGACCCTGAGGACACCGTCGAGAAGCCCGTTGCCGGCCCGCAGGATCGACACGACAACCGGGTCGTCGACGAGCTCGGGGGCTGATGTGGTTGTCAGGGGTGTCTGGATCTCGACCTGCTGGAGTGCGAGTTCTCTCGTGATCTCGTAGGTGAGCAACAGGCTGGTCTCGCTGAGGAGCTGCCGGAAACGCTCGCTCGGGGTTTCGACCCTGCGCATCTGCGTCAGCTTGTGCTGTACGAGAGGATGGTCGACGACGTGAAGACGAGGTGATGGCACGGTGGTTGAGGTCTCAGGCATCGGCCCACCATATGCCGTCAGAACTCTGCCTTCGTGCCGCGCCAAACAGCGCTCCAACCCCTATTCTTCCCGCTGTCACCGACCGATTGGGAAGTCGCCACTTACCTGCCCAGTGCGGGTACTAGGCGAGCTCTCCAGACAGGAGCCGCAAGTGTCCCGCCACGGCTACACGTACTCGGCAGGCAAGTTGCTCAGGCATGGCCTGACCCGCGGTGCGTGGCCCCGCATGTGGAACAGGCCCGAGCGGCGTGATTCCTATGACGTCATCATCATCGGAGGAGGTCTCCACGGTCTGGCAACGGCCTACTACCTCGCCCAGAACCACGGCATCACCAATGTCGCCGTGGTCGACAAGGGCTACCTCGGCGGCGGAGGCTCCGGACGCAACACGGGGATCGTGCGTTCCAACTACCTCACCCCTGAAGGGGTGGCCTTTTATGACCGGTCACTCCACCTGTACAACACCATGGCCGCTGACCTGAACCTCAACGTCATGTTGTCGCGGCGGGGACACCTGACCCTGGCCCACACCGACTCGGCACTGCGCACGATGAACTGGCGTGCCGAGGTCAACAAGCTTCTCGACATCGATTCCGCTGTCATCGGACCCGCCGAGGTCAAGCGCCTGACCCCGAGCCTCGATGTCTCTCCGAACACCAGGTACCCGATTCTCGGGGCCCTCTACCATCCACCTGGCGGCATCGTCAGACACGACGCCGTTGTCTGGGGCTACGCCCGGGCCGCAGACCACCTTGGCGTACATCTTCTCCAGGAGACCGAGGTGCTCGACATCACCTGCGACGGCGGTGATGGACCCGACGGCAAGGGACCCGGTGGAAAGGTGACCGGTGTCCGAACCAGCCGTGGCGACATCAGTTCCCCGGTGGTCGTCAACTGCACCGCCGGATGGGCGTCTCTCATCTCGAACATGGCGGGGGTGCCGCTGGCAATCACGACGCATCCGCTTCAGGCCGCCGTGACTGAACCCTGCAAGGTTTTCCTGCCCACGGTGGTGGTGTCCGGCTCCCTGCACGTCTACGTGAGCCAGACCGATCGGGGCGAGCTGGTATTCGGTGCGTCGGTCGATCCGGTCGGCACGTACCGGGTGAACGGCACGCTCGAGTTCACAGAGGAGTTGGCTGGCCACGTCCTGGAGTTGATGCCGGGAATTTCCAAGATGCGTCTTATGCGCCAGTGGTCCGGGCTCTGTGACATGACCCCTGACTACTCCCCCATCATGGGTCACACGCCTGTCGAGGGATACCTCGTCGACGTCGGCTGGGGAACCTACGGCTTCAAGGCCGGACCTGTGGCCGGAGAGACCATGGCCGAGACCATCGCCACCGGCCGAACTGCCGAACTGATCGCAGCGTTCACTATCGACCGCTTCACCGACGGGGACCTTGTCGGCGAAAAGGGCGCTGCGGCGGTGGGTCACTGATGATCGTCGTACCCTGCCCCAACTGCGGCCCACGCAACTCCTCGGACCTGCGAAATGCCGGCGAGGTCGCACCCCGACCCGATCCGGAGACCGCCAGCCTCACCGAGTGGCGCTCCTATCTCTACCTTCGGGAGAACCCGGCCGGTTGGGTGACCGAGACCTGGTACTGCCGTAGCGGATGTCGCCGCTACTTCACCATTGAGCGCAACACCGCCACCAACGAGATCCGGGAATCAGAGAACTCATGAGCAGTCATCGTCTCCCCATCCGTAGCAGTGAGTTGATCGACCGCTCAACCAGCCTCTCGTTCACCTGGAATGGTCGTGCCTACGTTGGCCACGAGGGTGACACCATCGCCTCTGCCCTCGCCGCCGCAGGTGTCGAGGTCTTCTCAAGGGGGATGAAGTATCACAGGCGCCGGGGCATCCTGACCGCCAACCACTGGGACCCGAACCTGTCGGTCCAGGTAGGCGACGAGCCAAACGTGCGGGCCGGCAGTCGCCGGCTCGTCGACGGCATGCAGGTGAGTGCCCAGAACGTGTGGCCCAGCCTCCGCTGGGACCTCGGTACCGCCAACCGGCTCGTCGGACGCTTCCTCTCGGTGGGCTTCTACTACAAGACGTTTATGCGCCCACAGTTCCTGTGGCACAACCTCTACCAGCGCATCCTGCGCAAGTTCGCACCCGGCGGCCGAGTCAACTGGAAGACCGGAACCCACGGCGAGTACGACAAGCGCTACGCACACCCCGATGTGCTTGTAGCCGGCGGCGGTCCAGCTGGTGTGGCAGCGGCTCTCTCCGCCGCCGAGGCCGGAGCCTCGGTGATGCTCGTTGAACAGGAGCCTGAACTTGGCGGTCACCTCCGATGGGGCGGGCCTGACGATCTGGCGGTGCTGGCTGACCTGAGGCAGGCCGTGTACTCCACGCCGGCCATCGAGGTCCTCTGCGACTCGATAGTCACAGGCCGATACGACCACAACTGGGTGGCTGTCCTGCAGCGGAGCCACGAGGTAGCTCCCGAGCGTCTGATCAAGGCCAGGGTGGGGTCCCTGATCGTGGCCCCCGGCCTCGTCGAGCGACCCTACGTCTTTGCCGGTAACGACATCCCCGGCGTGATGCTCGCCGGTGCGGTGAGACGCCTGATCAACCTCTGGGCAGTCAAGCCCGGCAGTCGTGCGGTGGTTCTGAGCGCAAACTCCGAGGGTGACGCCGCTGTTCTCGATCTGGAGTCCGCAGGGGTCGAGGTGGTTGCCGTACTTGATGCCCGCGCAGGTGAAGACGTTGTTGAAGCCCGGGGCCGGGGCCGGGTGTCTTCCGTCCAGACAGGCGATGGCCGCATCCTGAGAGCCGACCTTCTGGTTACCGCCACGGGCTGGACTGCTCCCACGTCTCTGCTGAACATGGCCGGCGACCGGCCCGTCTACGACAAGGTTGCGGCCCGCTACTTCCCGCAGGCGCTCCCAGACAACGTCCTGGCGACTGGCGGGATAGCAGGTGACGGCTCAACCACTGAGCTGACAGCGCACGGCCGTGAGACCGGACTTCTTGCTGCTCAGCGTGCATTGCGCCTCCGACACGACCGCAGGGCACAGACACCCCGCTCACCCGCGCCCGAGTCGGATCGGCCAGCTGCGATCGCCGACAGCCGCATTCCCCTGAGGCGCTCCCCTCATCCCGAGTGCTACCGCAGCACCACACACGGTCTCGTCGACTACTCCGAGGACGTTTCCTCAAAGGACCTGATTCAGGCTGCCGGAGAGGGCTTCGACTCGATCGAGTTGATGAAGCGCTACACGACCGTGACCATGGGCCCAGGTCAGGGCAAGCTTGAGACCGTGAATGCTGCGGCGGTTCTGGCAGAGGCCATGGCTGTGGAGATGGCCGATATCGGGACCACCGTTTGGCGGCCACCGTTCTCACCTGTCTCGTTGGGGGCACTGGCCGGCCGTATCTTTGAACCTGTCAGGCGCTCGGCACTCCAGGACTGGCACGAGGCAAACGGGGCTACGAACCTTCTCGCCGGCCAGTGGGTACGCCCCGACCACTACGGCGACCCCATGGCCGAGGCCTCCAACGTTCGGGAGAACGTCGGCCTCATCGATGTCACGCCACTCGGCAAGTTGGACCTCCGCGGCCCGGACGTCGCCAATCTTCTCGACCTGGTGTACGTGAATCGGTGGCAGAAGCTCGAGGTCGGAAGGGTCCGCTACGGCGCCATGGTCGCCGAGGACGGCGTGGTCTCTGATGACGGGGTCACGGGTCGGCTCGCTGAAGACCACTACCTGATGACGACCACATCGTCTGGAGCAGGCGCAGTCTGGGAGATGCTCGAGGACTGGCTACAGACCTACAGACCCGACTGGGAGGTACACGTAACCCCGGTAACGGGAGGGCTCACAAGCATCAACGTTGCCGGCCCCAGGTCCAGAGAACTCCTGGAGAGGCTTGTCGACAACGTCGACCTGTCCGCCGATGCATTCCCCTATTTCAGCGTGAGGACAGGCATCGTCGCCGGAGTAGCGGACTGCATCATCTGGCGTATCGGCTTCACCGGAGAGCTCTCCTACGAGGTGCACGTTCCATCTGGTCATGCACTTCACGTGTGGGAGTCGCTTCTCTCGAACGGCTCCGACCTCGGTGTGGCACCGTTCGGCATCGAGGCGCAGCGCATCCTCCGCCTTGAAAAAGGTCACTACATAGTCGGGCAGGACACCGATGGGCTCAGCAAGGCACCAACTGCAGGCCTCGATGGGCTGGTGAGGCTGGACAAGGCCGACACCATCGGCCTTCCCGAACTGCGTGCCGCCTTCGAGCGAACTGATCTGCCGGTGCTGGTTGGCCTGCAGCCTGATGACCCCACGATTGTGCCCGATGAGGCATGCCAGATCGTTGAAGCCGGAAGCAACCAGATCCTCGGGCGGGTCACCTCGAGCCGAATGTCACCAACGCTCGAGAGGTCAATCTGCCTGGCACAGGTCGACCCCTCCCTTGCAGCTGCCGGCACCTCGGTCACCGTGCAACTGGTCGATGGCCGACGGATCACGGCAACAGTTCAAGAACACCACGCCCACGTGGATCCGGAAGGAGCACGGCAACGTGTCTGAACTCGAATTCGTGAGCCCGGTCGCCTCGGGGCCCCTGTCGGCAGCCGGTGGCGGCATCTCCCTTGAAGACGTGTCCGACCGCACCAAGGTCCTGGTACGCGCAGGGCGCGACACGGCCGCAGGAACCCACCTCAAGGTCACCTACGGCCGGAGCCGCCGCCGGAGGGACGGCGCACTCATCTGTGGCAGTAGGCCCGACGAGTGGACCCTTCTCGCTGATCCAGGTCAGGGCACCGAGTTGCTTGCCTCCCTGCCCGACGAGGGGTTTGTGAGCGTTGTCGACATCACCCACGGGCGGGCCATGTTCCGCCTCTCCGGCCTCGACACGGTTGGCGTTCTAGCCAAGGTCTGCAACATCGACCTGACCGACGACATGACGCCCGACGGTGCCGTATTTTCTGGCTCTGTCGCAAAGGTGACCTGCGACCTTGTTCGCAACGACCTAGCCGACAGGCGCTCCTACCTCGTCTCCTGTGAACGCTCATTCGGGGCTTACCTGTTCGCTGCGATCGCCGATGCCTGTTCCGAATTCGGCATCGACGTGCCTGCGGATCTCACGATCCACTGAGTTCATGTGTTCCAGTTGCGGACATTCCCTGCAATAGGGTCACCTCGGTGGAACTCGTCGACCGGCCGGCCACCGAGCAAATTGCGCTACTGAACGCCGGGGCTCTCTCGGCAACTGAACTGCTGGCAGCCTGCCGGGACCGTGCCCAACTGACTGAGCCGGTCGTGAACGCCCTGGTCTCGGTTGACTGGGAGAGGGCGGCCGACCGGGCCCGAGCGCTCGACTCGGACAGATCTCTCTGTGTCGGTGCCTCCCTGCGGGGGCTGGTCACGGCCCACAAGGACCTCCTAGACACCGCTGGCGTAGTTACAACCTACGGAAGCACGGTGTATGCCGATCACGTACCTGCGGCCAACAGCCCTCTGGTTGATGTGCTCGCCTCCGCCGGCGTTGTCGTGGTCGGGAAGACCAATACCCCCGAGTTCGGGGCCGGGTCCCACACGTTCAACAGGGTTCACGGGCTGACCCGGAACCCCTGGAACCCTGCACGGAGCGCTGGCGGTTCGAGTGGCGGAGCCGCAGCAGCCCTTGCATGCGGCTCGCTGTCTATAGCCGCCGGCTCCGATCTGGGTGGTTCCCTCCGCAATCCCGCATCCTTTTGTGGAATCGTCGGGTTCAGGCCATCTTCGGGAACTGTTCCGGGAACAGAGGGTGCAGATGACCGGATCACCATGCCCACCAGCGGGCCCATGGGTCGTTGCGTCTCCGATGTGATGCTGCTGTTGAATGCAATGACCGGAGTGTCGGCCACACCGCCTCAAATTGGGACTCCCCGCGTGCTCTTCTCGATCGACCACGGCGATCTACCTCTCGCTCCGGGTGTTGTCGAGGTGGTCGAACACGCGGCTCGACAACTTGAGGCCGCCGGCTGGAGCGTCGAGTCGGGCGATCTACCGCTTCCCGGTGTTGACAGGTGCTTTGAGACCTTGCGATCGTTGGCCTACTGCCTGATGCAGCCAGGCCTTCTAGGTGACCACCGGGTCAAGGAGACCGTCAGGTTCGAGATTGCGCGGGGTATGGCGCTGGGCGAGGAGGAGATCAGGACCGCCCTCGCTGATGAGATCCGGATTCGGGCGACCTTTGACCAGATGTTCGACACGGTCGACCTGGTCCTGACCGCCACCAGCCAGGTCCCGCCGTTCCCCGTGGGCAACGAGTGGGTGGCTGAGATCGACGGGACGAGGCTCGACGTCTACACCGACTGGATGCGGTCCTGCTCGCGCCTGACTGTTCCCGGCGGACCATCCATCTCTCTTCCGGCTGGTCTCACCGACGAAGGCCTTCCTGTAGGCATCCAGCTCTCAGGTCAACGGGGCGCCGATGCCCACCTGCTGGCTGCCGCCGAGTTGGCCGAGGCCGTGCTGGGGACCTCTTCGCACCCGCCGATCGGCCGGCTCTCAGGGCTGGATCCTGCCGCCCTCCCTAGGGGCCCAACCGCCTGAGCCCGATAGCACACGGGTATGCGTTGTAGGACACACCCTCCGGGCCTAGATTGCGCGCGGCTACATCGCCAGACAGGAAACAGCCCGACAGGGAGGTGTGTCAGATGTCAACGAAATCAGAACCTCTCAGGGTCTGGCAGACGGTCGTGCCATCGGAGTGGATCGACTACAACGGGCACCTGACAGAGGGCTTCTATGGCGTTGCCTTCGGCGCCGCCTCCGATGAGTTGCTGGTCCATCTCGGTTTCGGAGAGGCGTACCGGAGCCAGAACGGGACCTTCTACTGCGTCGAGACGCACATCCGCTTCCTGCGGGAGATTCATGAGGGATCCTCGATATCGACGGACACGTACGTGCTGGGAGCGGACGAGAAGAGGCTCCACCTCCACCATGACCTGTTGGTCGATGGGGATCCGGAGCCCGCTGCAACACAGGAGGCAATGCTCCTGCATGTATCCCAGTCACCCGACGGTGCAGCCCCCCGCACATCCCCGATGGTCGACCCGGTCCTTAAGCGTGCAATGGCCGCCGCCGATACCCATGCCGGCGATTCTCCCCCGGGCCATGCCGGCCGTGGCATCCGGGACCTGCGTTGAGCAGGACCACCACCGAGAGGACCACCCCTTCTGCCCTCGTGGGCGTCTGGGCACTGTTCCTGGGCTTTGCCTTCCTGCAGGTCGGCAACGGCCTGCAGCGCATCCTCCTTCCGATCCGGGCCGAGTCGGAGGGCTTCAGCGCCGGCGCGATGGGTGCCGTCATGGCCTTCCACTTCGCCGGATACCTTGCCGGGGCCAAACTGATAACCCGGGCGCTCAACTCCGTCGGTCACATCCGGGTCTTTGCAGCTCTGGCCTCACTGGCCTCCACAGCGGTGCTTCTCAACGCTGTTCTGGTCCTTCCGGCGGCATGGAGCGCCATCTACTTCGTGGGCGGAATCTGCAACGCCGGAGTGTTTGTGGTGCTTGAGAGCTGGCTGAACGACAAGGCCACCAACGAGACACGGGGTCAGATACTCGGCATCTACATGATGATCATGATGGCCGGCACAGCGCTTGGGCAGCTGCTCGTGAACGTCGCCCCATCTGAGGGCTTCCAGTTGTTCGTGCTCTCCTCTGTTCTGATCTCGATTGCCGTCATTCCCGTGACCCTCTCGGCAGGAGCTTCTGCGCCGATACCCAGCAGCGAGACGATGCGGATGAGAGAGTTGTACCAGACCATTCCCTCGGCTGTCGTAGGGATCATTCTCTGTTCGTTCGTCCAGTCAGCCTCCACGAGCATGGCGGCCGTCTTCGGTACTGCTGCCGGTCTCAGTACCCAGCGCATCACGCTGTTCACCTCTGCTGCGGTTGTCGGTGCCGTTCTCCTGCAGATGCCGCTCGGCCAACTGTCTGACCGCCACCCCCGGCGAGCCGTGATCCTGGTGGTGGCCTCGATTGCCCTCGGTCTGGCGCTTGTCGGAGCCCTCATCCCACCAAGCAGTCTTCTCCTCCTCCCGTTGAACCTGGCCTTCGGGGCCTTTGTGTTCCCCATGTACGGGCAGTTCGTGGCCCTTGCAAATGACTGGGTTGCACCACAGAAGCGTGTTGCGGCCGCCTCTGCCCTGATCCTTGCCTCAAGCACCGGTGCTGTGGCTGCCCCCATGACCCTGGGCGCGGCGATAGAACTGTTCGGACCTCGCGGCTACTACCTGTCGCTCGCTGCCGTGCTCGCCATGCTTGTCTTCTACCTCGGATACCGCAGTCAGGTCCGCGATGCCGTACCTCTGGACAGACAGTCGGCGTTCCAGCCGGTGCTCGCCAGGTCGGGTGCAATCGCCCACTCCGTAACCAAGTGGGTGAAGCATCCCCTCGCAGAGTGGAATCGTGACACCTCTGCCGGGCAGGACCGGGCCTGACTATCTGCCCGTTGACCGGAAGCTCACCACGATGGCGCGATCGTCGACGTGCTCTCGAGCCTCGAATATCGGGACCCGACGGATCTCCGGTTCGCTGATTCGCCCAGAATCGCAGTCGTCCCGGAATCGCTCCGAGAACCCCCGTTCTTCGTAGTGGTCCGAATTGATCCCGACAGCGAAAAGCGCGCCGTCTGCAGCAACTCGATAGAGCTCGTCAAACGCCCCGGTTCCAACATGGCCGTGGGTGAAGGTCCCGGCGCTCACGATTCCGTCATAGGCCCCGTCAGGCAGGCTGAGGCTTGCCGTGAGGTCGCCCACGATCAGGTCTCCGTAGATTGGCCGACCCTGGGAGTCTGTCTTGCGGCCTGCCTCGTCGAGCATCTCCGGGGAGAGGTCGAGGCCGTCGGGCCTGGGCCCCCCGAGCTCCGCCAGACCCACCCCAACCAGTCCGGTTCCGCAGCCGACGTCGAGGACACGCCGGGCAGCGCTGTCGGCCCTATCCATGAAAGCTGCTGCAACCTGAAGCGGGTAGATGTACCCGTTGTCTGAAACGAAGCCAGCCTCGTAGCTGGTGGCCCACTTCTTGTAGAGCCGGCGATTGTCCTCGGGGGTCTTCAGCGAGTAGGCCTCGTCCAGGCCGATATGGGGCTCGGCCACTGGCTCCGGTGCGTCGGGTGCATCTTCAACCATCGTCGAGCACAGCTGAAGCTCCGTCAAAACCCCCAAGGCCTTTCGGGCCCAGGAGCATCTCAACCGCTTTCCTGACCCCGCTGTCAGTCGCCAGGGTCTCGGAACGGTGCAGCATCGAAAGCATCGTGCGCCGCCTCAACAGGTCATCGGGCCGGACAATCCGCTCATGGCGACCCATCACCATCACCTCGGCCATGCTCAGCGTGTCAAGATCACCGAGCGGGCCACCCAGGTCAGAATCGTCACGCACCAGATCGAGGACCTCGTCCATGCGCCTTCCGTGGCGGCGCCACATGAGTGAAGCGTCACCGGGTGCAATGCTCAATCTGGCTGCACGCGAAATGCACGACCGGCGCTCCTCCTGTGATGGTTCTCCGAACCACTTCTGAGCAGGTGGCATCGGTCGCAACCCACAGAGGCGAACGGCATCTACCACCTCGGCGCCGACGTTCAGGCAGTCGGAGAGCTTGCCACCCAGAATGGAGACCACTCCTCGCTCTTCGTCGGTCTCGACTGCATGTCGTCGTGACAACTCCGTCCAGTCGCGTCGTCGTGCCGATCCACCCGGGGGAACAACGAGAGCCCGTACACCGCATCTCTCGGAGATGACGTCGGATGCCTCAAGTTCCCTGTCGAGGTTGAGTCTCTGACTCATCTGTTCGAGCAGAAACGACCTGTCCTCATCTGTGACCGCCACCTCGGGATCATCGACCGGAGTATCGGTGGTACCAATCACAGAACGATGTCCCATTGGGAGAACGTAGAAGAGTCGCTCGGCGTCATCGAAGAAGGCCAGGATGCGCCCAGAGTCGGTTACCTGGGGCACGGTGAGGTGCACGCCCTTCGAAAAGACCAGGTGGCTTTCAGTCTCGGACCCGGCGAGCGTGCCGATTTCGGGAAGTCGAGGTCCCGCTGCATTCACGAAAACCCTTGCATCTGCCTCGAAGGTTGAATCGGTGGAGCGATCGCACAGAGTCAGGTTCCATGCCCCATCCCGGAGGTCGGCAGAGACCAGCTTGAGGTAGTTGGCCACCACCGCACCGTGTTGTTCGGCGTCAATGACAAACTCGGAGACGAAACGTGAATCGTTGTCGGCCAGAAGGTAGTCGGAGTACTCGACTCCTCCCCTGATCTGGCTGGCCTCAACGGCAGGCTCCAACCGGCGGATGGTCGGCCTGGACCTGTGGCGGGGTCGCTCGGTGTGAAGGCGGCCAAGCCCCCAGTAGGCATTGGCTCCGAGGGCGGCGAACCACGGGGCGAAGGGCGCTCCCTGTTCGAGAACTGCCATGAACCGGGTCTCGAGAATCCGTGTCGGGTAGGCCGCGGCAAGACGGTTGCGAGACCGGCAGAGCCCGGCCACGAGCCGTATGTCGTAGCTCTCCAGGTACTTGAAGCCGCCCCAGATCATGTTGGACGACTCCTGGCTTGTGCCCGAGGCGAAGTCGTCGGCCTCGACGAGAGCAACCTTCAGCCCGTGTGCTGACAGGGAGAGGGCCGACACGGCACCGTTGATTCCGCCGCCAACGACGATCACGTCGAATCTGGTACTCGACAGCCTCTCAAGAGAGGCTTCTCTCGACAATGGTTCGCCGTGGCGGTGGGGCTTATCCAGATGCACACCATCTTTCTAGCGGCATAGCGGGTTGCAGGCGCGGCCGCTGTGGGTCGGCACGCCGCCTCCGACTACGGTCGATCCGTAGCACCCGCCCGGTATGAAGGAGAAGCCATGCCGTTCGCAGAGGTAAACAACCAGACAATCCACTACGTGGATTCGGGTGGCGACGGGCCCGTCATCCTCCTCAGCCACGGCTTCTCCATGGGTCATGAGATGTGGGCACCACAGGTGGGGCCCCTGACCGAGGCCGGCTGGCGTGTCGTCACCTATGACGAGAGGGGCTGGGGTCAGACGGAATACACCGAGCCGTTCACCTACTGGGACCTTGCCGACGACGCCCTGGCTCTGCTGGATCACCTTGGGGTGGACTCTGCAGTCCTCGGTGGCATGTCCCAGGGTGGTTTCCTGACTGTCAGGGCGGCTCTCACCGCCCCTGAGAGGGTTCGCGCCATGGTCATTGTCGACAGCGACGCCACCGCCCTGAACGACGAGGAGCGTGCGCAGTTCCAGGGTTTGTTCGATGCTGCCACTGCCGATGGCCTCGCGGGTCCGGTAGGAGACATCCTCGCTGCGGTGCTGTTTGCTCCGGGCTTTGATGCAACCATCTGGCGGGCCAAGTGGAACGCCAAGCCCGTTTCGGCCTGGATGGCTGCCAAGGAGTGTCTGTTCGAGCGCGACGCCACAGACTCGCGCCTGGGGGAGATCACGTGTCCGGCGATTGTGTTCCATGGCGAGGTGGACGCCGCCATACCACTCGAACGTGGTCGGGCGATGGCTGACGGATTCGGTGGTGCCACGACCTTCGTGCCGGTGCCGGGTGCGGGGCACTCGAGCAACCTCGAGAACCCGACGGTCGTCAACCCCGCACTCCTGGAATTCCTGGGCACCCTGGACTGATCAGGCGGGGCCCATCACCTGCCTGAACGCGGTGACAGAGCTCTGTTCAAACAGACCAGCCAGGGCGTAGGGGTCCCCGGCTGCAAACGCGACTGCAGCATCGTGGCTGGGTAGGTCGACGACGATGAGAGAACCGCACATCTCGCCCTCTGGATCCACCAGTGGACCACCAAACACCACCTCGTACCCGTTGACGTAGTCGAGGTGTCCTGCACGGGTATCTGCGCGGAGGTTGCCTGCGTCGGAGCGATCGACGTTGTAGACCACGAAGTACACGGAGCCTCCCGGGTTTGAGGTTTCTCAGTCTGTCATGGCCTGTAGACGTGCGATGTCGAAGCCGGCAAGCTCCTTGTAGGCGTTGGCCTCGCGTTCAAGGTCGCGCGCATCAACACAGGTGTGGTGATCGGTGCATGACCCGTCACAACGTTCCTTCACCCACTGCATCACACGCTCAGGGCCGGCCTGTCTGTTTGCCAGGACCAGGCGGCTGGTCGCCTCCCTGCGGTCCGCCTCGTAGGAGACAAGTGCTGCGACGGCGTCTGGCTCGGAATCAAGTGCATGTGTCAGGGTTTCTGCATCCAGGATTCCCTGGCTCGCTCCGTTGCTTCCATTCGGCCGCATCGGATGGGCAGCGTCGCCGAGGAGGGTGACACGTCCGTGCGACCAGCGCTCAAGGGGGTTCCTGTCGACCATCGGAAATTCGTAGGCCGTCTCGCTGGACGCAATCAGGTCACCTACGTGTATCCAGCCGAAGTCCCAGTCCGCGAACCAGGGTGCTATGTCGGCTGGATCAACCTGCGTGTTCCAGTCTGCGGTGGACACGTCAAGGTCCACCGGTCGTTCCGCCACCCAGTTGATAAGGGCCTTACCTCCCGGGGCCAGACGATTTCGGATCGGGTAGACGACCGCCTTCTGCTGATCGTGACCGGCCATGAACATGGTTCGCCCGTCCAGAAACGGCTCAGCTTCTACTGCCCCTCGCCAGAGAACCAGCCCTGAGTAGTGCATCGGTCCCTCGTCAGGAAACAGCAGGCGTCTGACGGTGGAGTGGAGTCCGTCGCAGCCGATCAGGGTGTCTCCCTGCACGCGTTCCAACGTGGTTTCGGTGCTCCTGTCCACGAAGCTTGCGGTCACTCCCCTGTCGTCTTGTTCGAAGCCGGCCAGGTGGTGGCCGGTCATCACCCGATCTGATCCGAGTTCCCGACGCACGGCGTCGAGCAACAGCAGTTGAAGGCGTCCACGGTGGATCGAGTACTGGGGCCAGGGGTTGTCGGCCTCTAGGCCCCGCGGCTCAGACCAGATGAGGGTTCCGTCGTCGCTGCAGAAACGAAGTTCGCCGGTCATGACCGCATTGTCCGCCAGGGCCTCCTCGAGGCCGAGGTCATGGAGTACCCGCACGCAGTGCGGAAGCAGGTTGATGCCTACGCCCAACTCACGTGGTTCTGTCACCGATTCGAAGACCGTTACGTCGTGTCCGGAACGGTTCAGGCAGAGGGCCAGGGTCAGGCCGCAGATGCCGCCTCCGGCAATCAGAACACGACGATGTTCGTGCATCTGCGCCCCTACTCCGCCCACGTTGCCCACGCTGCCTCCCTGACCAGCCTGCTCAGGACGAGCGGAGGCGATCCAGACGCTCGGATATGTCGGCCGGTGGGTCTGAGACCTCAAGGAGTTTGTCCCTGCTCCGCTCCCCTCCAACGATTCTCAGGCTGCGGCGAGAGACCCCCAGAGCGGTGGCGAGAGCCCGGACGACAGCCTTGTTGGCCTTCCCATCTACGGCTGGGGCCTGCACCGCTGCCAGCAATACACCATCTGGTCCCCAGGTTCCGCCCACATGCTCACTCCTGGCCCGCGGCCTGATGCGCACCGGGAAACGGAAAGGCTCTGGTGGAGGCACCTAGTTGCCACCGGCGTCCGGCAGCAGCATCGCCAGCTGGCGGGACCTGGCGAACAGGGCACCGTTCGAGTCCCAGAGGGTTCCTGACTCGATCATCCGGCCGTCGTGTAGGTCCTCGGTCACGAACTGCCCACACACCCATCCGGGGGCCGGCCTCTGGCGGACGTGGACCGTCAACTCGATTGTGGGTACCCATCCAATCCGTCCGAGCAGACCGAAAATGGGCGGTGGAAAGGCATCGGCGAAGAGCGCCGCCGAGAGCGTGTCCGGTTGGCGGCCGTCACTGAACCGGATCCAACCCAGGGTCCTTGCCTGCTTCACACCCACAGCGGTCACATAGTCAGGATGGACGCGCATGTCCACACGGCTCTGGATATGCAGTTCGACGCCCTGATCAAAACCGGAGCGGTCAACGCACTCCTCGGGTGGCGGGATATCAGGCATCGACTCGGTGACCACATGCCCGTGCCCTGAGCCTCCGTCCAACTGGCCAAAGGCTGCGAGGACCTCCAGACGGTTGGTGCCGCCCTGGCTGAGGCTGGCTCTAGCCGTCGTGACACTGCGTCCGGCTCGAAGAACCGACGCTGTCAGGTCAGCCTCGGCGCCACCCGTTCCAGGTCGCAGGAAGTGGGCTGTCACCGAGATCGGGTCGGGATGGGAGCAGAGTTGCCGCACGGGTTGCAGGGCCGTCGCAACCAGATAGCCGCCGTTGGGGTTGTCGCCGATATTCCAGCGGTCGGTCAACTGCGCCTTCCAGCGGCCATCCCCGCTCGGTTCAGCAGCAGTCTCCAGATCGAACAGGTGAGTCACCGCATCACGAAGGGGTTGGACATCGGCTTGTCCGAGGTGTTGATCCAGACGCTCTTGGTCCGCGTGTACTCATAGATGGCGTCCATGCCGGCTTCACGCCCGTAGCCGCTCTGCCCGAAGCCTCCGAAGGGGGCGACCGGTGAGATCGCCCGGTACGTGTTGACCCACACGATTCCGGACCTGATCGCCTTGGCAACCCGGTGTGCCCGGGCCACATCCCTCGTGAAGACGCCGGCACCGAGCCCGAACTCGGTGTCGTTGGCGAGTGCAACGCCCTCGTCCTCGGTCTCGAACGGGAGAACTGACATGACAGGTCCGAACAGTTCCACCTGGGTGCTGCGAATCGTCTGGTCGTCACAGCCGATGACGGTCGGCTGGAAGTACCAGCCCGAGTCCAGTCCCTCGGGCCTCTGACCACCGGTGTGGACGGTTGCACCCTGGGATCTCGATTCGGCGAGGACAGCCTCGATCCGGTCCCGCTGGGCCTCGGTTGCCAGGGGTCCCATCTGGGTGTCCTCGTCGAGCGGGTCACCAATCCGGACGGCCTCGGCGCGCCTGACCACCTCTGCAATGAACTCATCGTGGATGCCAGCCTGGACGAACACCCGTGAACCGGCTACGCAACTCTGGCCACTGGCACCGAAGTTGCCAGCAACGGCGCCGTTTACCGCACCCTCGAGGTCGGCGTCGTCGAAGACCACGATGGGCGACTTGCCGCCCAGTTCCAACGAGACAGGGGCGAAGTTGGCGGCCGTGTTGGCCACCACATGACGAGCAGCGTCGACACCGCCGGTGAATGCCACGCGGCTCACCAGTGGATGACTGGTCAGGGCCCGGCCGCAGGGTTCTCCGAAACCTGTGATCAGGTTGAACACCCCGGGAGGAAACCCGACCTCGTCAACCAGTTTGGCGAACTCCAGCACCGGAGCCGGAGCCTCCTCAGAGGACTTGATGACGACCGTGTTGCCGGCAGCCAGCGCAGGCGCGGCCTTTGTTGCCGTCAGGAGCATCTCTGCATTCCACGGGACGATTCCGGCTACGACACCAATCGGCTCCCGGGTGGTGAATACATGGAGGTCCGGCTTGTCGATCGGCAGCGTGTCGCCCTGGATCTTGTCGGCCAGGCCGGCGTAGTAGCGGTAGTACTCGGCGACGTAGGCCGATTGTCCACGGGTCTCGACGGCCAACTTTCCGCTGTCCTGTGTCTCGACTGACCCCAGGTGCTCAGATCGCTCGGCCATCAGGTCGGCGAGGGCGTAGAGCAGCCTCCCACGTCGGGTTGGGGTCATTTCGGCCCACTCACCCTCGTGGAGGGCACGCCGCGCAGCATGCACGGCCCGGTCGACGTCCTCCTCGGTGGCTGCCGGGGCAGTCGCCCAGGCTTCGCCGGTAGCCGGGTTGATGGAGTCGAAGCGGCCGCCGTCGGAGGCATCACAGAATCCACCGTCTATGTACATCTGATAGTCGATCACAGCGTCTCCGTTTCCAGGAAGTCGATCAGGGCTGTTGCGAACACGTCCGGGTCCTCAATCGGTGGAAGGTGGCGCAAGCCGCTCAGTACATGAGCCTGCCCGCTCTGCACGGATTCTGCCAATGCGGTGGACATCGCCGGTGTTGAGCCGGCATCGAACTCCCCTGTCATTGCCAGAACCGGATCATCGAGTTGGGCCATGCCATCCGGCACCAACGGGTCACCGGCGATGAACAGTCGGTAGGCCTTCAGATAGCCAGCGAGATCCGTCGTAAGCAGACGCTCCCTTACCGCCGTAATCCGGTCGGGGTGATCGGCCTGCCAACCCGGCTCGAACCACCGGTCGATTGCCATCTCGGCCACTACCGGCATGCCATCAGTCTCAGCCGAGGTCAGGCGCCCCCTCAGTCCCTCCAGCTGGTCGGCGCTTCTGCCGTACACGGTGTTCAGGAGGGCCACCTTGTCAAAGAGGCCCGGGTTCCTCATCGCCGCTGCAAGTGCGACCATGCCACCCATTGAGATTCCGACCACCTCAGGGTGATCCAGTCCCTGCGTGTCTAGTACGTGCAGGAGTTCCCCCACGAAGTCTTCGATGCTGCGGTCGCCGGGCTGGTCGGGCGTGCGGCCATGGCCGGCCATGTCGTAACGGACAACTGTCCTGATCTGCGCAAGGCGACAGACCACCAGGTCCCACATGGTGTGGTCCAGACCCACACCATGGATGAGAACCAGGGGCGGGCCCCCACCATCCACCCGAATGAAGGGTTCATGCCTCATTCAGGGTTTAGACCCATCTCCTCCATATCGGAGTAACGGTTGCCGATTCGGTGGTGCGGCCTGCCGCCAACCGACGCTCCTATGGCCACGACGATCTCGTCGGGGCCCGGTGCGTCGGCAACTGTCATCTCAAGGGTGAGGTAGTGGGATCTCCAGCCCGGGTCAGCCTTGTGCATCATCGGAATGGAGATGGTCGCCCCTGGGCCACCTCTGGTGTTGGTGAACGAGAGGTATGAGGTGCCACCAACTGCATCCCTGAACACGTTCCCGAAGCGAAGCGTGTGGATCAGGGCAGACCCGTGCTCCACCTCGCCTGAGGTGCCTACCATCGCAGCCTTGCCGTAGGCCTCTACGGCGTCGCCGCCGCCTGCAGCGTCGACCAGCCTGGGCACAACCAGTGCACCGAGTTCAGGCGCCACCTTGAGGATCTCCGGTCGTAGGTCGTCGACGAACCCTGCCCCGGCCCACGGGTTTGCGATGACGGCGACCACACCGAAGAGCGACAGCGGTGGGTCAGCCGCCCTGCCTCCCTCGATGTGCACCTCTTCGGAGTATGTGACCAGCTTGCGTACCTGCAGTGCCATCAGGCCGGACTCCCCTGTGTCGATTCCTCTGGAAAGAGTGGCATGACCTGTTCGGTGAACATGGTGATGCTGTCCATTACGGCCTCGTGCGGCACACCTGGGAAGTTGGACCACAACAGGAGGGTCTTCAGGTTCAGCTTGTCCCTCATCTCCTGGATCTTCTCGGCGATGTACTCGGGAGTACCGAACAACATGTTGCGCGGGTGGAGCCATTCGTAGGTGAGGAGATCAAGGTTTCCGATCGTGTCGGGCAGCTCCTCACCGGGGTACAGGTGGTTCCCGAGGCCTCTGAAGTGACAGACCCACTCCAGGTAGGTGAGCATCCCGGGCCCGCCCAGCCTCTCAGCCTCTTCCATGGTCTCTGTCACGAAGAGGTCCCGAACCAGGGCCACGCCCTCTCCCATCTCAACCTCCTGGCCCCTGGCCACTGATGCGGCGTCGCGGTACATCTCAAATCGTGGGGCCATTGCGTCTGTCGGTGGAATCCAGAACATGCCCTTCAGATCGTTCTGGGCTGCGAACTGGATGGATGGCGGCGTGTCGATCACCTGCCACAGCGGAGGGTGGGGCTGTTGCAGAGGTCTCGGAACCACAGCCAGGGCGGTGATCTCACCGGTCTCTGGATCGGTGTTCGCCGCTGTGGGCGGGCTCATCGAGTGGTTGAAGGTGAGGCCCGGCTGGGGAAACGTGAAGTGCTCTCCCTCAAAGGAGAAGAACTCCTCGGTCCAGCAGCGTCTCATCACCTCGAGGGTCTCGGCAAAGAGTGCGCGGTTCACGTCGGAGTTCCTGACATCTGACGTCGGGTTCATGTTCACGGCCTCACGGGGATAGATACCTCGACCCACACCGACCTCGAGACGGCCACCGCTCATGTGGTCGAGCATTGCCAGATCCTCGGCGAGCCTGATCGGGTGATGGAAGGTGATGATGCTGGCTGCCTGTCCGATCCGGATCTGTTCTGTGCGTGCAGCCAGGTCGGCTGTCATGAGAATCGGGTTGGGGCAGACCTCTAGCCCCTCGTGGCCGAAGTGGTGTTCGGTGGTCCAGATGGAGTGCCATCCGTTGCGGTCGCAGTAGGTGGCTATCTGGCGGCCCTCATCGACTACCTCGTGGAACGGCTTGGCGAGGCCGAGGTTGTTCTGGTTGAGGAAGTATCCGAAGTGCATGTCCGTGCTCTCTGTCAGGCGACTGGGTCCTGGGCACACACCGGTTTACCTCGCTGCCTGCCCGACTCGAGGTTGGAGGATGCTAGGACCTCACCGGAGTGCCGGTCAACGCCACAGGGCTTCTTCGAGGGTCCCCAACGCGGCTCTAGTCAGGTGAGGACCGGCAATATTGGCTGGGCGCGCTGTGAGAGCAGCTCGGGACCGTTGCTGCGGATAACCACGTTCTCCTCGTGGAGCATCAGCTTGCCTGGCTCCCAGGTGAGGCCGGGTTCCAGGGTGAGGACCATGCCCTCCACGATCTCAGTACCGTCGTCGGCCGTGTTCGACGGCCATTCGGTGACCTGCATGCCCAGTCCGTGGCCGAGCCGCCCAACCGAGTTGCCGAGGGATCCACCTGCTGTAAGGACATCGGCCATCGCCGTCCACGCATCGCTTGTGGTAGCACCGGGACGCATGGCCTCGAGGCCGGCCTCGGTGGCCTCCCAGACCGTCCGGTAGGCCTTTTCGGCACCCGGGTCGGCCTCTCCGAAGGCGTAGTAGCGGTCGAAGTCACTGGAGTAGCCGTCGAACATCGAGCCGGTGTCGAACATGAGCAGGTCACCGTGTTCGATCAGCCTGCCGCCGGGTTGTTTGATCACATCAGCGAAACCCGGGCCGGTGGCACCAACGAGGTAGGGAACGTCGTCGGCTCCCCTCTGCAGGAGGTCGACCTTGAAGGCCCTGAATGCCTCTCTCTCGCTCATGCCGACATGAACGAGAGCGGGCAGCGCCGCAAAGGAGTCGGACACTATGGAGCAGATGTGAGCAACCTTGGCGATTTCTGCCTCGGATTTGACCATGCGCAGTGAGCGGACGATCTGGGTCGCATCCACGAAATCGACGCCTCCCAGGCGGGCCCGGAGAGCGGCGTAGTCGTTCAGGGGCATACGCAGGTGGGTCTCGTGGCCCATCGGAATGCCGACAGTGCCGCTCGGACCGACCACATCGCCCAGGGCGGAAGCAAGCAGGGAGATGCCGTCGTCGTCTGGCTGTGGTGCGGGCCATGTGAGGATGGAGTCGACCCAGGTGGCCGACATCGAGTCCGCCCCGATTGCCGGTATGACCGCTATGGGCCTACCGGTCGTGGGCACGATCACGAACCACGATCGGGTGGGACTCTGCCAGAACGGCGTGTGAAAGCCGGTGAAGTACCTGACCTCGGGTTCGGTACACACGAGGAGGCAGCCGATACCGGAGTCGACCATCATCTCCTGGGCGGCCTCGGTCCGGCGCAGGTACTCGGCCTCAGGAAAGCCCCGGGGTGGGGGCTGCCCTGTCAACCGTCGCCCCGATCGATCCCTACGTCGAACAGGCGACCCAGACCGGGAACCTGATCGTCGACCCCGGCAAGCCGCAAGAGGTGCCATGTGAACGCCAGGTTGCTTGACACGACCGGTTTACCGAGGCGCTTCTCCAGGTCGGCGAGGACGCCAAAGGTCCTGAGGCTGGTGCAGGAGACGAATACGCCCTCGCACCCGTCTGCACCTGCAACGATGGCCGCACCGTCGGCAACGGCGCCTTCGGTGATCCGCGCGACAACGTGGTCGTCGGGTTCAAGGAAGGATCCGACAGCCACAACCTCCAACCCAGCGGACTCGAGATGCCGGACGATTCGATCCGTGACATCGGCCGTGTACGGCGTCACGACGCTGATGCGGCTGACCCCAAGGGCCGTAAACGCGGCTGCGGCTGCTGTGATGGGATTGGTGCAGGGCACACCCGGGTGGGCCGAGTTGAGGGCCGCCTCAATCCCTGCCTCGCCGATGAGCGTGGCTGCCGACGTACAGCCGTAGCCGATGGCGTCCAGTCGGAGTTCGACAGGTAGCAGGGCAGCAGCCACGGGCAACCTCTGCTCCATCGCCGTCAGCGAGTCAGGCGTGATGGTCGAGTCGTTGGCAATGCGGGACACATAGTGATCGACACCGTCGATGTTGGGTGCCCGAAGTTCTGCCTCGAGCGTGTGATCAGATTCGAGAACGATCACACCCAGGCGGGCGCGCTCTCCAAGACCGCTGTCGGTGCTGAACTCAAGTTGGACCAGTTCGGCTCCGCTCACATGTCCACCGTATGGCGTTCCTGCTGGTTGAAGAAGGAGGCCCCCGTTGGGACCTCGGGGTACTCCATGTCGGATTCGCTGCAGCGGACCCGGTTGGTTGCCTTCCCGCGCACCAACTCACCCTCGTGGATGGACGGTACGTGGCAGACCTGCAGCGGTCGACAGTCCTCGGCCTTGTATGCACAGATGAACAGGGTCCGGGGCCTGTCGGAGAGGTTTGGCGCCGAGCCATGCAGGGTGCGACCGTGCATCAGACAGGCCGAGCCTGAGGGTCCGGGGCATGGGACCATGCCAGCCCTGGTCTCATCAACGACCACGCCGGCCACTGAGCCTGTGAACACCCCATCATGCCAGTGCTCGTACAGGGGCCCCCTGTGGCTCCCAGGGAGCACCTCAAGGGGTCCGTTCTGCATGGTCACCTCGTCGATGAAGTAGAGCACGGTGATCATGTCGTCGTTGGTGTGAGGTTCGAAGAGGAAGTCCTGGTGGAACCTGACCTCAGTGCCTGAGCCGGGCAGCTTTGAGTTGACCTTGGAGTGGTTCAAGGTCACGTTCGGGCCAATGAGTTGTGCCACGGCATCGACGGCGATGCTTGATCGCATCACATCCAGATAGGTGTCAGAGATCTCTGTCGGGGAGGAAATCCGCCTGAGGGTCGGCGCCTCGGCGGTGTGGCCCGGCTCCAGGTCAAAGCGTGGCCGTCCGTCCAAGGTCGTTCCGAATGCGCGGCTATGGGAGCGACTCTGGTCGACCCAGTTGTCGAACTCGCATGAGAGGGCCGCCAGCTTCTCCGGAGGCACAGCGTCCTCAAGGAGGAGGTAGCCGTCCCTCCAGAAGGCATCAATCTGGTCTCTGTTCAGTACGTCCATGGAGAGCCCTCTTTACGACATGTTCATCGCGTCAACAGAGGCGGCAGGCTACCTGTCACCAACTTGGGCAGACAAGGGCAGACGGCAACTAGGACTCGAGGGCCTGTTCGAGGTCACCGATGATGTCTGATGCGTCTTCGAGGCCCACAGAGATCCGGATGAGGCCTTCGGTGATGCCGGAGGCAGCACGCTCATCAGGAGGAACGACGGCATGAGTCATGGACGCCGGGTGTTCGATCAAGGTGTCAACGTTCCCGAGGCTGACCGCCAGGGTGCAGAGTTCAAGCCGTTCCAGGAATCGTGCTGCAACCTCATAGGAGCCGAGGTCGAATGCGATCAGCGCGCCGAAGCCGTCCATCTGCCGTTTCGCCAGATCGTGTTGCGGGTGGCTTACCAGCCCCGGGTAGGAGGTTGCTTCGACGGCCGGATGATCGTCCAGGAATTCGGCGACCACCTGGCCGTTGGAACAGTGCTGGCGCATCCGCAGGGGCAGGGTCTTCAGTCCGAGGCTGGTCAACCAGCAGTCGAACGGGCTGGGTACTCCGCCCGTGAAACGAATCAGTGAACCGATCTCCTCGACCATCAGTGCCTCATCGGCGCTGACCACGGCACCGCCGATCACTGTTCCATGTCCGTTGATGAACTTCGTGGTGCTGTGGACAACCACGTCGGCGCCGAGGCTGAGGGGTCGTTGAAGAATCGGCGTGGCGAAGGTGTTGTCCACGATCACCTTCGCTCCGGCTGCATGGGCGATCTCCGCCGTGGCTGCTATATCGATGAGCGCCATCGTCGGGTTGGCTGGTGTCTCCAGGTACACGGCCGTGGTCTCGGGGTGCAACTCCAACTCCGCTGTGAGCGCATCCGGTTCCAGGCCTGCTATCCGCGAGTTGCCCACCCCGAACTGGGTGAGCACATCCGAGATCAGGTGATCGGCCGAGCCGTACAGGACCCGCTGGGTGATGATGTGGTCGCCTGCCTTGGACGTTCCCATCAAGGCCGCTGCAATGGCCGCCATTCCCGAGGCGAAGATCTCTGCAGAGACCCCTTCCACACCACGACCCTCGAGGGCTGCCAGCTTTGCAGCCAAAGCGGTTCTTCCGGGGTTGCCCCCGCGGGAGTACATGTACGAATCGGACTCCCCCGCTGCCCTGGCCTCGACTGCAGCCATGTCGGGAAACGTAAACGTTGACGTCTGGTAGATGGGCGCAATGTGCGCACCAGAGGAATCGTGGACCTCACCTGCGTGAATGGCCTCGGTAGCCATATGTCGACCCTCTTGGTCCGTCATGAATGATCCCCCTGTATCGCCATTTGATTAGAACCATGTTCGGGTCCGGTCAGCCGCGTCATCAACTTCCTGGAAGCAACTGATCCACGACGTCACGGGCTGCATATGAGGTCTCGCCGGTAGGCAGGAACCCGGCTACGTCTTCCAGCATGTCACCCGAGGTGATCAACATCTTCTCGCTGCTGCCACACTCCTTCACCTGCCCCAGCCCGACGTTGGCCATGAGAGCGTTGCAGAGGCACTTGCGGCCGACTGTGTCGCCGGTGTCTCCACCCTTGCGCACATAGTCCTCTACGGGTTCAGCGGGACATCTCCAGCCCAACTGTCCGTCATCTCGCTGGTAGGCCGTGCGCAGGTAGCCCAACTCGCAGCGGCCTCGCTCCCTGTTGGCGTATACCTCGGGATCCGAGAGGGTTCCCTCAAGCTCAACCACCTTGAACGGGAAACCGGAGGGAGAGGCCACCGGGTCGGTGAAGACCCTGGCCCCACCCTGCCGGCTCATCTCAATCACGAGGCCCTTCAGATCGGCGTCGAAGCCCGACTCTTCGCAGTACGCAAAAGGGGTGCCAATCTGAACACCGGTCGCTCCCAGGCGTACTGCCTCACGCACCTGGTCCGAACGGACGAATCCTCCGGCCAACCAGAACGGCAGGCCGAGGTCTCTGATTGCTTCGAGGTCCGGCTCATCGCGTTCGCCGTAGACGGGTTCGCCAGTGTCGCTGAGGTTCGGTCTGCCACGGGGAGGGGCGTTGTGGCCGCCGGCCGTGGGCGCCTCAACTACGAATCCGTCCACTGGCACCTCGATCTTGGTTGCCAACATCGAGGCCAGGATGTGGGAGGAGATGATTGCGAGGAAGATCGGCCGCTTCAGTGCCGGCGCAGGGCCTCCCACAGCCTCTGTGGGATCGAAGCGGGACAAGTGGATGTCCTCGGCCGATGCGCCCCTGACGTCCAACTTCATCTCAACTGGAAGCCCATCGGCCAGGCGGTTCAGAACCCCCGGAAGGGCACGGGGAATTCCTGCACCCACCAGCACATAGTCGACCCCCGCCAGCATCGCTCCGTAGATCGATGCCAGCATCGGCGTCTGGATCTTCTCCATGAAGTTGATCCCGACCAGCCCGGGATGACCCTCGCTGGCCAGGTGGACCTCCACGAAGCTGGCGGCCACTAGGAGGTCGCTGAGGTTCTTCGAAGGCTGGGCGCTGCCGATCGGGGTCTGTCTGAACCGCTCACCGGGCGGCTTTCCCCCTTCGATGAAGTAGCGGTCCAGGATCTTGTCGGCAACTTCTGGGACGGGATACCGGCTCATTGCCCGTCTGGTGTGCCCGCCGGGATCGCCGAGTTGCAGCCGACGCACCATGACGCTCTCGATGGCCGTTCCTGAGACGACGCCCAGCTGTCCTGTCAGGGAGACCGCCCTGGCAAGCCTCCAGTCGGAGACAGCGACTCCCATTCCGCCCTGAATCAGGAGAGGAAGCTCGCGCGACATGGGCGGATTCTACAATGCCGATCCCAGACCGACCCGGGTACTAGGTCCCCATGACAGCCTCTCCTGAGGCGCAGCAGTTTGTCGTCGACCGTACACACCGACCAGACTGGGGGGCGTGCGAGTCGCAGCCGTTCAGATACCGCCCGCATTCCTCGACAGGGATGGAACTATCGCCATTGTCGTGGACCGGATAGCCGAGGCTGCAGGTGGCGGCGCCGATCTGGTTGCATTTCCGGAGGTGTTCGTTCCCGGCTACCCCGTCTGGCTGGATCGGACGAACTCGGCCGCCTGGGAGGATCCAGACCAACAGGCCGCCTTTGCGTGGTACCTGGACCAGTCAGTCGACGTGCACGGACCGGAGTTCGAGGTCGTCGTGGATGCCGTCCGACAGGCGGGCCTGTTCGCATACGTGGGTGTGGTCGAGCGGTCCGCCTCAAGGGGCTCCGTCTACTGCTCGCTGGTTGCTATCGACCCGGTACAGGGAATCGTGGGTGTCCACCGGAAGCTGAAGCCCACCTACACGGAACGTCTCGTGTGGGCCGACGGTGACGGTGCCGGCCTAGTTGCACATGACCATGGAGGAGTCCGCCTCACGGGTCTGAATTGCTGGGAGAACTGGATGCCCCTGGCAAGAACGGCAATGTATGCGACCGGATCCCAGGTGCATGTGGCTGCCTGGCCCGGCTCGGTGGGCCTCACTGAGGACGTCACCAGGTTCATCGCCAAGGAGGGTCGGGTGTTCGTGGTCAGCGTGGGTGCCGTCTACCGGTCTGAACACGTACCGGATGACTTCCCGCTCAAAGAGATGCTCCCCGAGGGTGAGCGCTACCACAACGGAGGAACCTGCATCGCCGGGCCTGACGGCGCCTGGGTAGTCGAGCCGGTCCGCAACGAGGAGACCATCGTGTGGGCAGACCTGGATATTGGTGAGGTCGCCAGACAGCGTCAGAACTTCGACCCGACCGGCCACTACTCTCGTCCCGACGTCCTGCGCCTCGAGGTGGACCGCTCCCGGACAACAGCGCCGTAATCACCGGAGATGGTTCGCCGCCTGACCGACCATTCCGTGCTCACCTTTGACTGCTACGGGACCCTCATCGACTGGGAGTCGGGAATCTGGTCGGCCCTCCAGCCGCTCCTCGTAGCCGGGTCACGCGGAGACGTCACCCGGGAACAGGCCCTTGTGGCCTTCAACCACTACGAGGCGGAGCACCAGACCGCCACTCCGACTCTCCCCTACCCAGATCTCCTCGAGCGGGTTCACCGTTCCCTTGCAGAGCACCTTGACCTGTCTACGTCGGCCTCTCTTGACGAGACATTCGGCAAATCGGTCCCCTCATGGCCGGCGTTTCCGGACTCGGGCGATGCCCTCAGGTTGCTGTCAGGGCACTTCGACCTCGTGATCCTCTCCAACGTGGACCGGGCTGGCTTTGCCGCCTCAAACGAACGCCTGGGGGTCGAGTTCGACGCCGTCTACACGGCAGAGGACATCGGCTCCTACAAGCCGGACCCAGCCAACTTCGAGTACCTGATTGAGCACGCGGCCGCGGACCTGGGCCATGGGAAGGCCGACATCCTCCACACGGCCCAAAGCATCAGACACGACCACATCCCGGCGCGCCGAGTCGGTCTGGACAACGCATGGATAGACCGGAACCGTCTCTCGGAGACTGCGGCCACCGGCCTTCCTGCGATGGATCACGTTTTCTTCTCGATGACTGAGATCGCCGATGCGGTCGTAGCCGAATCGGAGGCATTCGACCGGTAGCGTTTCGCTGTGGAACTCCAGACAACGGCAACAGCACGTGACGGGGCCGGCGTGGCACGTTCCGAAGATGGGCGGGTCATCTTCGTTGAAGGTGCCCTTCCCGGCGAAACGGTCGTAGCGGAGCTGCTTAGGGAGGAGAAGCGCTGGTCGCGGGCTCGGGTGGTCGAGGTTCTGACCGCATCACCCGACCGGGTTCCGGTTTCCTGCACTCATCAGGTCGCCGGCTGCGGTGGTTGCGACCTGCTCCACCTGGCCCCTCAGAGGCAACCGGACATGAAGGCCGAGATCGTGGCTGAACAGCTGAATCGGGCAGGTATTGATGTGTCGACCATTCAGACAAGGGCACTGGAGAATGACACTGGACGGACCACCGTGCGAGCCGCCGTACTCGACGGCAGAGCTGGTTACAGGGAGGCTGCTTCCCACGACATCGTGATCCCTGCGACGTGTCAGGCCGTCGATCCGATGCTGGAGGAGCTGCTCGTTGAGGGCCGCTTTGGCGATGCCATCCAGGTCACCATCCGTGTCGGGGAACGGACCGGAGAAAGGCTCGTTCTTGTGGACGGCGACCCCTTTGAGGTGGACGTTCCCGATGATGTGCTGGTGGTCAGCAGAGCCGAGTTGGCCGAAGGGCGTAGGGCATGGTTCCACGAAGAGGCGGGCGGGCGATCCTGGCGCATTTCGGCCCGATCGTTCTTCCAGAACCGACCCTCCGGGGTTGACGCACTGGTGGACGAGGTGACCGGCATCGTCAACGATCTCGGAATCGACGGACCGTTGATTGACGCATATGGAGGAATCGGCATCTTTGCGGGAACCGTCGGCCGGAATCGCCGGGTGACCGCCATCGAACGAGGCTCCGATTCTGTTGCCGATGCAAGGGTGAACCTTGCTGAGGCGGACGTGAAGATCGTCAAGGCAGCCGTCGAGTCATGGAAGGCGACCCGGTCGGCAATAGTCATCGCTGATCCTGCCAGAGAGGGCCTCCGCAAACCGGGTGTTTCCGCACTCGTGGCATCACAACCAGACCTCTTCGTTCTCGTCAGCTGTGATCCCGCTTCCTTCGCCCGCGACGCAGGGCTTCTTGCAGGGTCGGGGTTCGGCCTTGAGAGGGTGACGGTGGTCGACATGTTTCCGGGCACCTCCCACGTAGAGACCATCGGGGCCTTCATTCAGGTGTAGCGCGTCCGGGCTCAGAGACGTGCCGATGGGCTTGAGCTCCAACACCGACGACCGATCGCGACCGGATCAGGTTGGCGGAATCCACGAGGAGGGCCCTGAAGCCCCGTCGTTTAGGCCTCCATGCCTTGACGTTGCACTCCCACCCTCCCGTGCCGAGTGGACTCTGATTCGAACATGCAGGAGGCGCCATTGACATGTGTCACATCCGCGAAATTAGGGTCTTTGGTCCCTAATCGTGCCACCCACGACAGCCGCAAACTGCAGGAGAAGGCAGGCGCTGGCAAGGGACCCGCTACCTACGAAGCGAGATGGAATGAACACCTTTCTCACCAGTCGGGAGATCCAGGATCTACTCAACGTCGACCGGTCGACCGTCTATCGGATGGCCGAGGACGGCCGATTGCCGGGCCTGAAGATTGGGCGTCAGTGGCGGTTCCCGGCCGACCGTGTCGCCGAGCAACTCGGCCTCTCGACGCCGGCTTCCGCTCAGCCGCTACAGGCTCCGGGCCCCGCCCCGAGCGCTGAAATCGACCACCTGCTCCAGCCGGAGGTGGCCCAGTCCGTCGCCGATCTGATGGGCGATCTCTTCGGCTTGATGGCCGTAATCACCAACATGGACGGCCAGCCGATCACCGGCGTCGCAAACCCGTGTGGCTACTACGCGGCGATCGCCGGGCAGCCCGATGCGGCCGACGCATGCCTGTCGCAGTGGCGACTGTTCGCGGAGGAGCCACACGTGGCCCCGCGCTGGGTCCGCACGCACCTCGGCTTCCTGTGTGCCCGCACCTTCGTCTGGGTTGACCTCAAGCCAGTCGGCATGATCGTGGTCGGCGGCGTGACCCCACCGGCGTGGCCACCTCCTCGTGAACTGCTCGAGGCCATCGCCGACGAGGTGGGCCTCTCACCCGAACTGTTGGCCGGCGCTGTCAACCAGACCTGGAGCATCGACTCCCATGAGCAGCGAAGGATCCTTCGTCTCCTCCCGCAAATGGGCGACCTGGTCTCACACCTGTTGTCCGCTCGCAACCGACTCGTCACCCCAATGGATGCCACCGAAACACCCGCAAGTCCAGTCCCAAGCACCACCCCTCATGGAGAGGATCAATCATGAAACAACTCCTCGTACTCGGAGCCGGCACAGCTGGGACAGTTGCCGTCAACAAGTTGCGGCGGCGTCTCCCGGCCGACGAGTGGACGATCACCATCGTCGACTCCAAGCCACAGCACCACTACCAGCCCGGCTACCTCTTCATCCCCTTTGGCACCTACGGCGCCGACGAGGTCACGAAACCGAAGGCCCAGTTGATCACCGACGGGGTCGACCTGATATTCGGCGAGGCCGACATCGTCAAGCCCGAACAGTCCATCGTCGTGCTCGCCGACGGCACCGAACTGTCCTACGACCAACTGATCATCGCCACGGGCACACACCCTCGACGTGACCAGACCGAGGGGCTGGACTCCAGGCACTACGGCGAGACGATCCACGACTTCTACACCCTCGAAGGTGCCACACGGCTCGCTCAGGTGCTCGACGGGTGGAAAGGTGGGCGACTCGTGATCAACATCGTCGAGATGCCGATCAAGTGCCCGGTCGCTGCACTCGAGTTCATGTTCCTGGCCGACGCCTTCTTCGCTGAACGTGGCATCCGGGACAGGGTTGAGTTGACCTACGTGACCCCGCTCGACGGTGCGTTCACCAAGCCGGTAGCGGCGGAATGTCTCGGTGACATGCTCGAGCGTCGCCAGATTACGTTGGAGACCGACTTCATGACGATGGAGGTGGACGGCGACCAGAAGATGCTCGTCAGCTACGACGAGCGCGAGATCCCCTACGACCTTCTGGTCACCGTGCCCGTCAACATGGGCGCCGACTTCGTTGATCGTTCCGGCCTGGGCGACGAGTTGAATCACGTCGAGGTCGACAGGCACACCTTCCTGTCCGACGACCACGACAACATCTTCGCCCTTGGCGACGCCGCCAACCTGCCGACCTCGAAGGCCGGGTCGGTGGCGCACTTTGCGGTCGACGTGTTCGTTGACAACTTCCTGCAACACATCAAGGGCCAGCCGATGACCGGTATGTTCGACGGCCATGCCAACTGCTTCATCGAGGCGGGGAACGGCAAGGGCATGTTGATCGACTTCAACTACGACGTCGAACCACTGCCCGGTAAATACCCGCTACCTGGTATTGGCCCGTTCAGCCTGCTCAAGGAGACCGCGGCCAACCATTGGGGCAAGTTGGGTTTCAAGTGGACCTACTGGAACGTGCTGCTACCTGGCCGCTACTTCCCGTTCGGCCCCGACATGTCCATGATGGGCAAGCGGATGCCCGAGGCGAAGTCGCCACGACCATTACAGACCTCCCGGTCGATCGACTGGATGCAGTCGGCCACTGATTCCGAACCGGATCAACAACTAGACCACCCCCATGCAATCAAAGGAGCCACGAAGTGAATACACAAACCATCGCCGGTCAGTCTGTCAGCGTCAACGACGAGGGCTTCATGACCAGCTACGACGAGTGGAACGAGGACCTCGGTCGCGAGTTGGCCTCGATGATCGGAATAGAGGAGCTCACAGACGACCACTGGGCAGCAATCAACTTCCTGCGGAGCGACTTCGCCGAACGGAGCGAGACCCCCACACTTCGCCGCGTAACCAAAGTCGGTGGAATCCCGACCAAGCAACTCTTCGTCCTGTTCCCGAAAAAGCCCGCCAAGAAGATGGCCTACGTCGCCGGGCTACCCAAGCCCAAGGGCTGCGTCTGAGCACGGCCGAACCAAAGGAGAATGCAGATGACAACTACACACACCACCACCAGTACCGAGACCCCGGTCGTTCCGGACTTCGACGACGACAGTGATCGCAAGCTCTGCTTCGTCTGCTCCAAGGGCAACCTGGACATGGCCTACCCCGCGCTGATCATGGCCAACGGTGCTCTCAGTGAGGGGATCGAGACCCATATCTTCTTCACCTTCTGGGGCATGGACATGATCAACAAGAAGACGATGGGTGACCTGCGATTCACGGCACTCGGCAACGCCGCAATGCACATGCCCCCCGGGCTAGGCAGGCTGTCAGACAAGCACATGCCACAGGGCCTTGCCGGCCTGCCCGGCATGACCGGCATGGCAACCAGGATGCTGAAGCAGCAAATTGCTGACCTCGACGTCCCGGAGGTGCCCGAGTTCTTGCAGATGCTGTCCGACATGGGGGCCAACCTGTGGGCATGCAAGATGTCTGTCGACATGATGGACCTGGACGCCGATGACCTATTCGACGAGGTCGTCGACGTAATCAACGTCGGCGAGTTCATGGTGTTGTCTGAGGGCGCCCAGATCATCTTCGTGTGAAGGGCAGCAGCTCAGCGACAGCTCTGTCTCTCAGGCCGCCGACGTGTCCACGAGGCGACCAGGCCGGAGATCCCGCACTACCACGAGAGCAACCAGGCGCACTTTTCGGTCGCCCCGAGCGTTGCTGGTGGTGTCGGAGGGGGGACTTGAACCCCCACGCCCTTGCGGGCACCAGCCCCTCAAGCTGGCGCGTCTGCCAATTCCGCCACTCCGACGTGACCTCCGGGAGACCCGGAACGCCGGTCAGGCTACCTGCCGCTGAGAGGTGACCACCCGCCGGAAGGCCCCGGGTTCGTCCTCACGATGGCGATAGCAATATATCTCTATCGTCATGCCGGTATATACTCACAAGGTGACCAAGCGGCTGATCGACATTGACGACGAACTCCTTGCCGAGGCTCGGGCAATTCTCGAGACCAACACCATGAAGGACACGGTCAATGCGGCGCTCGAGCGGATATCTGACATGGAGGTCTGGAGACGCCATGCCATCCGACTCTCCACCGAGGGTCTAGATCTCCAGAATCCAGACATCATGCGTGACGCCTGGCGGTGAGTCCGAGATACCTGGTTGACAAGAGTGCGCTTGCAAGACAGCACCTTCAGCCAGTGGCCGAACGGGTGCTTCCACTAACAAGCCTCGGTCTCGTGTCAACCTGTGCCGTCATTGACCTTGAAGTCCTCTACAGCGCACGCAACAGGTCCGAATATCTCGAAATGGCCGCCGAGCGCTGCAGGCTCCCGTCAGTCGAGATCAACTCCAGGGTCACGGCACGATCCCTAGCCGTGCAGGGGCAACTCGCCAGGAAGGGGCGCCACAGGCTCCCCATCCCGGACCTCCTGATCGCCGCTGCAGCTGAGGTGAACAATCTCGTCCTCCTGCACTATGACGCCGACTTTGACCGCATCGCTGCCGTGACGGGTCAAGAAACCGAGTGGGTCGTTCCGAAGGGTTCGGTGGCCTGATGAAATTGCCTGGTGGCACCCTGATCCAGGGCGCCGCCTAGAACATCAACCCCAGGGCGATCGTGGTGAAGGCGAACACAAGGGCGGTCACGATGGTGATGCGGTCCAGGTTCTGTTCGACAACTGTGGAGCCAGCTGTCTGGGCACCGATACCTCCACCGAACATGTCGGAGAGGCCACCGCCCTTACCGCTGTGGAGAAGGACCAGGAAGATGATTCCCAGCCCAGAGGATGCCTGAATGATTGCTACGAGAACGAACATGGTGAATGCAGGCTATCGCTGGAGGCGGCCTCAGCCGACCAGCCGGTAGGCGATGATTCGAGCAAATTCCTCCGGGTCCAGTGAGGCGCCCCCGACAAGGGCACCGTCTATATCGGGCTGACGCATCAGATCGGGGGCGCTCACCGGCTTTACCGAGCCGCCGTACTGGATTCGAACCGAGCCGGCCGCTGCACTGCCGGAGTCGTCGCGTACCACCTGCCTGATGACCGAACAGACCGCCTGTGCGTCCTCGGGAGTAGCCACCCTCCCTGTGCCGATAGCCCAGATTGGTTCATAGGCGACCACAAGGGAGGCGACCTGTTCGGGCGCTACGCCGGTGAGGCCGGCACGAACCTGACCGGCGACCCTGGCCTCTGTGGTTCCGGACTCGCGCTCCTCAAGGGTCTCACCACAGCACATGATCGGCGTCATACCTGCGGCAAGAACAGCCTTCACCTTCTTGTTGACGCCCTCATCGGTTTCACCGAATAGCTGCCTCCGCTCCGAGTGGCCCACGATCACGAGCGATACGTCCAGTTTGGACAACATCGCCGGCGCCACCTCGCCGGTGAACGCACCGGCAGCCTCCCAGTGACAGTCCTGGGCGCCCAGAGCGACCGGAATCTCATCTGACTGCAGGACCGTCTGAACTGACCTCATGTCCGTAAACGGCGGATGTACCGAGACGTCAACGGCGTCGTAGTCGTTGGCCGAGAGCAGGTAGGACAGTTTTTGCACTGCCTGGATTGCCTCGAAGTGGTTGTGGTTCATCTTCCAGTTGCCGCTGATCAGCGGCTTGCGTTCTCCGGTCATCCTGAACTCCTCTCAGCTCCGGCCCGCAGTGCCACCAGGCCCGGCAGGTCACCCTTCTCGATCAGCTCCAGCGCCGCTCCCCCACCGGTGGACACGTGGTCGATCCTGTCGTCCACGCCGAACATCCGGGCAGCAGCTGCGCTGTCTCCACCGCCGACGACCGTGAAACCACGGCAGTCGGCTACAGCCTCGGCAACGGTACGGGTGCCGGCGGCGAACCGGGCATCCTCGAACACACCCATGGGGCCGTTCCACAGGACCGTTCGTGCCTCTGCAATCAGGTCACAGAACTCCACTGCCGACCCCGGGCCTATGTCGAGACCCATCCAGCCTTCGGGCATCGAGGTACCAACCTGTCGTACCTCTCCGCCTGCGTCGGGGTTGCCGATGACACCACCGGGTCCAAGCGCAGTGATGTCGATGGGCAGCCGGATCGGCGCCCCGGACTCCAACAGGCGGGCGCACTCATCGATCATGTCCTCCTCGAGCAGGGACGCCCCGACGCTGGCACCCCTTGCAGCCAGGAAGGTGAAGCACATGCCTCCACCGACGATGAGTTCGTCCACAACCTCGAGGAGGGCCTCGATCACCCCCAGCTTGTCGCTCACCTTGGCGCCACCGAGGATCGCGAGGAAGGGTCGCCTTGGCGCTGCCCTGAGGTCTCCCAGAACCCGAGCCTCCCTGGCCAGAAGGCGTCCGGCTGCCGACGGCAGGAACATCGGTGGACCAACTACCGAGGCGTGGCTCCGGTGTGACGCTCCAAAGGCGTCGTTCACGTAGGCGTCGTGGCCCTCCACCAAAGTCTCCACAAAGGAGGCTGAGTTGTCCGTCTCGCCGGGATCGAACCTGAGGTTCTCCAACAGGTCGACCCCCGGAGCCAGCTCGGACAACCGTCTCCGAACCGGATCCATGGAGAATGCGGGGTCCGGGGCGCCACCGGGGCGGCCCAGATGCGAGCACGCTGTCACCTTTGCCCCTGCCTCGACGAGGTAGGACAGGGTGGGAAGTGCAGCCCTGATACGTAGATCATCCTGGATCTCACCGCCGGACAGGGGGACGTTGAAGTCGCACCGCACAAGCACGCTCCGACCGGTCAGGTCGCCCAGATCCTCCAGTTCGGGTAGTTCCACCGTGTCTACTTGCGTCCGGCCTTTCGGGCCTTCTTGGTGCGGCGGGTTCCGACGATGCGTGTCAGGTCCACGAGCCGCGTCGAGTAGCCCATCTCGTTGTCGTACCAGCCGCAGACCTTGACCAGCGTTCCGTTGGCCATTGTCAGCCCTGCATCGATGGTGCATGACGCTGGACGGCCGACGATGTCAGCAGATACGAGCGGTTCCTCGCTGTAGTCGAGAACTTTTGCGAGCGGACCCTTGCGGGCAGCTGCGGCAAAGGCGGCGTTGACCTGCTCGACCGTGGCCTCCTTCTTGAGGGTTCCAACAAAATCGGTCACGGAACCGTCGGGGATGGGCACCCGTAGCGAGATTCCGTCGAGGCGCCCCTTCATCTTGGGCATCACCAGGCTCGTGGCACGGGCGGCACCGGTTGAGGTTGGAACGATGTTCACCGCTGCTGCCCTTGCCCTGCGCAGGTCACTGTGCGGTCCGTCCACCAGGCTCTGGTCTCCGGTGTAGGCGTGCGTGGTGGTCATGAAGCCCTGTTCGACCCCGAACCTGTCGTCGAGGACCTTGATCATCGGCACAAAGCAGTTGGTGGTACACGAGGCGTTTGAGACCACGTGGTGCTTCGCAGGGTCGTAGGAGTCGTCGTTCACACCAACCACGAACGTCGCATCGGCGTCACCCGACGGTGCCGAGATGATCACCTTCTTCGCACCTGCCTCAAGGTGCATCCCCGCCTTCTCCCTGGAGGTGAAGATGCCGGTGGACTCGATTACCACATCCACCCCGAGGTCCCCCCAGGGCAGGTCAGCCGGGTTCCGCTCGGACAGGACGGCGATCTTGTGACCATCGACCGTGATTCCGTTGCGGGTTGCCCGAACACGGGCCCCGAGGCGTCCATGAACAGAGTCATTGGCCAGCAGGAACGCCATTGTCTCGATCGCACCCAGGTCGTTCACTGCCACGAACTCAATCGGTGCTCCGGCAGCACGAGAGGCCCGCAGGAAGTTCCTTCCGATTCTGCCGAAGCCGTTGACACCTACACGTACGGTCATGACGATGCTGCCTCCCGGGGCACTGTGGCCACCAGTTCAATGGTTACCTGCATTGTTAGTCGATACGGAGGGCTTCGGCGCGCAGTCCCGCATGGTCGGTTGTCACACCGTCGGTGCCCTGACCGTGTCAGCGGTCCAGGTCGCGATGCCTGATTGATGGATCGAATCCGCGCTCCCGGAGCCGCCCGGCCATTGCCTCGGCAACTGCAACGGATCTGTGCCTGCCGCCTGTGCAGCCGAAGGCGATCGACAGGTACGCCTTCCCCTGGGCCTCGTACGCGGGCAACAGGCGGCACAGCATCTCCTCGAGTTGGTCGAGGAACGACGACGTCAGATCCTGGCCGAGCACGAAGTCCTGAACCGGGGTGTCGGTACCGCTGAGAGGACGTAGCTCGTCGACCCAGTGCGGGTTGGGAATGAAGCGACAGTCCAGGAGCATGTCGGTGTCGCGCGGTGCGCCGTGCTTGAAGCCGAAAGAGGTGATCGAGGTGCGCATCGGCCGGTCGCCCTCAGCGCCATAGAGCTCGGTCACCTTGTCGCGGAGGTCATGGACGTTGATGTCGGATGTGTCGATGACCAGATCGGCGACCGCCCTGATCGGCTGCATCAGGGCCCGTTCCTCCTCGATGCCCGCCTCGATTCCAGAGGCCCCGGGGAACGGGTGGGGACGGCGGCTGCCCTTGTAGCGGCGAACCAACTCGTCGGTGGAGCAGTCGAGGAACACTACGCGCATCCGATTGGAGACCTCCCGCAGATCATCAAGTGCACGGAGGCAGTCACCCTCGACTGTGTCGGCCTTGAGAGCGAATGCCACACGGTCCCACGGAGATTCGGGGCCGACAGCCAGGTCGGCCACCTTGGTGAGGATGTCAGGTGGTAGGCGGTCGATGACGAACCAGCCGAGGTCCTCGAGGTCGCTGGAGAACTCCGACCGACCAGCACCCGACAGCCCGGTGATCACCAGAAGGTCGCTCATGGACCGATTCTAGTGGTGGTACCAACGGCGCTCACCTCGTGTCTGAGCGATCACAGACAAGAACCAGCAGGCGAGGGATGGTGGATGCCTCTCGGTACTCCGCCGCCCGTGCGAGGAAACCTTCAGGGGGTGCCGGTTCGTGCATTCGCCTGATGAACATGCCGTTCTCGGCAAGTGCGTTCACGTATCGGCCCAACGGCCGGTGAACGAAGGGAAGGAAAACCCCCTTTTCGACCTCCTCGGACTCGAGCGACTCAACGAGGTAGGGACCTATTCGCCAATACTGCTCCGGCGGATCAAGAATCTGATCGTCTATCCATCCACTTCCGGGGGTCTGGAGCAGTGGATGGTTCAGGAAGAAGGCGAACCGACCACCGGGTCGAAGGACTCGCGAGACCTCGGCGATCGCTGCGTCGACATCCTGGACGTGTTCAAAGACCAGGCATGCTACGACGGCATCGAAGGCTGCGTCACCGAACGGCAGCTCAGAGGCTTCGGCACGGGCGTAGGCCGGCCCACCGGCACGTTCACACGCCTTTGCGGCCTGGGCCAGCGATGGATCGATCCCGACGACACACGATGAGCCGCCGGTACTGGCGAGACGGCTCACCTGACCTTCGCCTGCGCCAATGTCGAGCACCCTGTCGTAACCAGAGAGCAGGTCGGCTGCCAGGGGCAGGATCTGCTCCTCGTACTCCGCGTCAGCACCCTCGGTGAAGCCCTCCTGCCACCATGCAGCGTGCTGCTCCCACGGGTCCTCATCGGCCTGCATGGGAGGAGCGTGGCACATCAGCGGGTGCGACGTGTGGCCACGCTCCTAGCCTGCCTCCGTGGCAGCTCTACTAGCCCTGTTGGCAGCGACCCTGTTCGGCCTTGGCGACTTCTGTGGAGGCCTTGCCTCAAGGCGAATCAGTGCCCTCCGGGTGGTTGCCTCCACCCACATCATCGGGCTGGTGCTGATCCTGGTGGCTGCACCCCTCATGGCCGACGCATTCTCGGTTGAGGCACTCGCGGTGGGTGCGCTCGCTGGAACCTTCGGCATGGTTGGCATCGGATTCCTATACCGGGGCCTCGGCCGAGGCCCGATGGCAGTGGTCGCCCCGATCACTGCCGTCAACTCGGCGGCCATCCCCGTTGTCTGGGGGCTGGCCTTCGGGGAGCAGTTGTCGCCTCTTCACGTTCTGGGAATCCTGACTGGCCTAGGCGCCATTGTTCTCGTGTCCCGTATCCCCGGTGGTTCCATCGCAGTGCCTAGAGGTCTCGTCCTCGAGTCGATGCTGGCAGGAGCAGGCTTTGCCGCCTTCTTCATCGTGATCGACGCCGCACAGGACCAGACCGCCCCCTGGCCACTGGTCGGTGCACGGATCGCATCAGTTCTCCTGGCACTTGGTCTGTTGGCCCTGCGGGGAGGCCTCCGTCTTCCAACACGGAGAGAGGGGGTATCTGGTCTGATTGTGGCGACGGGCGTGTTCGACATGGCAGCCAACGTGGCGTTCCTACTGGCGGTCAACACGGGCCTGTTGAGCCTCGTGTCGGTTCTGGCGGCCCTCTACCCGGCCACAACCGTGGTTCTGGCCCGTGTGGTTCTCAGCGAGAGGATGAGCCGCTCACAGGTAGTCGGCATGTTCGGTGCCATCGGTTCGGTGGCGTTGATCGCGCTCGGCTGACCTTTTCGGTCAACCCTGACCGTGTGTCCGGTCGAAGATGGCCATGGCTACCGCCTCGGGCAGCCATGGCTGGTCAATGAGATCCTCGAGCGACGCCCGCTCGACAGCCCTGACGCCTCCGAAGGCCGAGGTAAGGCGCTTCTTTCTGCTCGGCCCGAGACCTGGAATGCCGTCTAGCACAGACCCTGTCATTCGCTTTGAGCGAAGTTGACGGTGGTAGGCCACGGCAAACCGGTGGGACTCGTCCCGCAGTCTCTGCAGCAGGTACAGGGCCTCTGAGCCCCTCGGCAGGTCGATCGGCTCATCGCTGCCCGGCCGGTACACCTGCTCGTAGCGCTTTGCCAGGGCTGCGACCGGAATCTGGTCAGTGAGCCCAAGGCTGGCAACGACACGCTCAGCCACTCCAAGTTGGCCGGCGCCACCGTCGACCAACAGGAGATTCGGTGGGTATGCAAATCGTCCCGGTCTCTCTGCCACAGGCAGTTCACGTTCATTGAGATAGGCGGTGAGGCGCCGGGTAATCACCTCCTCCATAGCCGCGTAGTCGTCGTTTCCATCGACGTGCCTGATTCTGAAGCGTCGGTAGTCGGTCTTCTTGGCGATTCCGTCCTCGAAGACGACCATCGAACCCACATAGTCGGTCCCCTGCAGGTGACTCATGTCGTAGCACTCGATGCGCAGGGGTGACTCTGGGAGACCGAGGCCAACCTGCAGCTCGTTCAGGGCCCTGGCCCTCGTGTTGTGGTCGGTGGCCCGCCTGAGCCGGTGCCTGAGGAACTCCTCGTCGGCATTCCTCGTCACGGTCTCGAGGAGCCTCCGCTTGCCTCCCCTCTGGGGTACCCGTATCTCCACCCTGGTGCCGCGCTCGGTCGACAACCATTCCGACAGCAGCAGTGCCTCGGTCGGCAGGTCCGGAACAAGCACGGTGCGGGGCACGCCCCGCGGTGGGTCTGATCTGTAGTGGGCCGACACCACCTCGTCCACCAACTCGGCCGGTGTCAGGTCCTCGACGCGCTCCATGACGAAACCCTTGCGACCCACAACCCGACCGTTTCTGACATAGAAGACCTGGACGGCAGCCTCGAGGTCATCACCGGCAACACCGAAGATGTCAGCCTCGTCGCCCGCCGGGCCAACCATCTCCTGGCGTTCAAGTACCCGCTCGACGCTCGCCAGACGATCCCTCTGTCGCGCCGCAGACTCGAAGTCGAGGACCTCGGCCGATGCCTTCATCTCTGTCCTGAGTCGGGCCACGACCCCATCGGAGTCGCCCTCGAGGAACCTGATCAACTCGCTCACAATCTGGCTGTAGGAATCGCCGTCGATCTCACCGACGCATGGCCCTGAACACTTCTGGATGTGGAACAGGAGACAGGGACGGCCGCTTCTCTCATGGGTCCTGAACTTGGTGTCCGGGCAGGTCCGGAGGGGAAACGTCTTCAACAGAAGTTCCAGCGTGTCGCGGATGGCGCCTGCATGGCCGTAGGGACCGAAGTAGCGGACACCCTTTCGCCGCCGTGCCCTTGTGACCATCGGGCGGGGCCACTCATCATCGACGGTGACGGCCAGAAACGGATAGCTCTTGTCGTCCTTCATGTCGACGTTGAATCGAGGCTTGTGCTCCCTGATCAGGTTGAACTCCAGCATGAGCGCCTCGAGCTCGTTGGCCACCTGGATCCACTCGACATCGGTCGCCTCGTCGAGCATCTGGGCAGTACGCGGAACCAGTCGTTCACGGTTGCCGAAGTAGCTGCCCAGGCGTTGGCGGAGGCTCTTGGCCTTGCCCACGTACAGGACGCGGCCCTCGGCGTCGCGGAACTGATAGGAGCCGGGTGAGTCAGGAATGCTCCCGGCTGGTGGCCTCTTCACCATCACACGAGCGTAGGCCCACCGTGGCCACCGTCTCCTACGGGCACGCGTCGCTCAGTTGGCCAGGAGGGCGCCCAGGTAGCGGCCTGTGTGGCTCTCTGGGACAACAGCTACCGCCTCGGGAGTGCCGGTGGCCACGACGCGTCCGCCGCCGGAACCCCCCTCTGGTCCCAGGTCGATCAACCAGTCGGCGGTCTTTACAACGTCCAGGTTGTGCTCGATAACGATCACCGAGTTGCCCTGGTCGACAAGCCTGCTGAGCACGCCCAGGAGCTTGCGCACGTCCTCGAAGTGGAGTCCCGTGGTCGGCTCGTCAAGGATGTAGACGGTGTGGCCGGTCGGTCGCTTGGCCAGTTCGCTGGCCAGCTTGACCCGTTGGGCCTCCCCGCCAGACAGCGTTGGCGCAGACTGGCCGAGCCTTATGTAGCCCAGACCGACGTCGACAAGGGTCTGCATGTGCCTTGTTATGGATGGCTGCCGGTCAAAGAACTCAAGAGCCTCCTCACATGGCATGTCCAACACGTCGGCGATGTTGTGACCCTTGAAGGTGATGTCGAGGGTGTCGCGGTTGTAGCGACGGCCGCGGCAGACCTCGCACGGCACATAGACATCGGGGAGGAAGTGCATCTCGATTCGGATGGTGCCGTCGCCATTGCATGCATCGCATCGTCCGCCCTTGACGTTGAAGCTGAAGCGGCCGGGCTTGTAACCGCGGACCCGCGCCTCCTCGGTCTGGGCGAAGAGCTTGCGGACGTGGTCGAACACCCCTGTGTAGGTTGCGGCGTTTGACCTGGGCGTACGGCCAATGGGGGTCTGGTCAATGTTGATCACCTTGTCTACGGCGTCAACACCCTCGAGGGCGGTGTGCAGGCCCGGCGGCACCTTCGAACCGTAGACACCTGCCATGAGGGCCTTGTGGAGGATCTCGTTGACAAGGGTGGACTTACCTGAGCCGGAGACGCCCGTTACGGCGACGAAGCAGCCCAGGGGGACCTCGACGTCGATGTCCGCAAGGTTGTTCTCCCGGGCACCCCTGACAACCAGGCTCGAGGCGCTGACCGGCCGGCGCATCTCGGGGAGTGCAATTTGGCGTCGGCCGTCCAGGTACTGGCCAGTGAGCGAGGTCTTGTGGGACAGCAGACCCTTCAGGGCGCCGCTGTGGAGGATGTCGCCACCGTGTTCGCCGGCACCGGGGCCGATGTCGACGATGTGATCAGCCGACCTGATGGTCTCCTCGTCGTGCTCGACAACGATCACCGTGTTTCCCAGATCCCTCAGGCGTAGCAGGGTCTCGATGAGGCGCTGGTTGTCACGCTGGTGAAGGCCGATCGAGGGCTCATCCAACACGTAGAGCACCCCTACGAGGCCACTGCCGATCTGGGATGCCAGACGGATTCGCTGGGCCTCACCACCTGCCAGCGTGGCCGCCGAACGGGACAGCGACAGGTAGTCGAGGCCGACGTCCAGCAGGAAGCCGAGACGCGAGTTGATCTCCTTTTGAATCTGCTCGGCGATCATCGCCTCACGCTCGCTCAGCTTGAGGCCCTGAAGCACCTTGGCTGCCTCTCCGATCGAGAGGGCGCATACGTCACGGATCGAGTGTCCGTCCACGAGAACCGCCAGCGACAGATCGTTGAGGCGTGCACCACCACAGGTCGGACACGGGACCTTTCTCATGTAGCCCTCGATCTGTTCCCGCTGCGTGTCGCTCTCGGCCTCCGTATGGCGTCGACGCAGGTACGGGAGAAGACCCTCAAAGCGTGCGGAATAGACGCGGCTGCGCCCAAACCGGTTGGTGTAGCGAACCTTGACCTTTCCGGTGAGGCCCTTCTCAAGGAGGATCCCGCGGTGTCGTGCTGAGAGGCGCCGCCATGGCTTGTCCATGTCGATCTTCTGATCAGCGGCCACCGCCTCGACGAGCCGCGGGAAGTAGCGGCTGCGACCACTCGACCACGGTGCAATTGCCCCCTCGGAGAGACTCAGGTCCGGGTTGGGAACGACCAGGTCGGGATCAACCTCGAACACGGTTCCCAGGCCCGCGCAGTACTTGCACGCCCCGTAGGGGCTGTTGAACGAGAAGTTCCGTGGCGCCAGTTCCTCAAATGACTTTCCGTCACTTGGGCGGCTGAGGTGCTGGCTGAAGACGATCGTCCGTGGTTCTTCATCCTCGGTGTCCACTCCTGATGGCGAATCCTGGGGGCGGGGCACGATCTGGATCTCCGCTACACCTTCGGCAAGGGCCAGCGCCGTCTCCATCGACTCGGTCAGACGGCGCTCGATGCCATCTCTCAGCACAAGGCGATCAACGACAACCGAGATGCTGTGCTGTTCGTACCTTGCCAGGTCAACCTCGTCTCCGAGTTCGTGGAGTTCCCCGTCGACAATCGCCCGGCTGAATCCCTGGGAGGCGAGATCGGCCAACAGGGTGTCGTAGGTTCCCTTGCGACCCCTCACAACCGGTGCGAGGACCTGAAACCTGGTGCCCTCATCCATCTCAAGGACCCTGTCGACTATCTGCTGGGGTGTCTGCCGCACAAGCCTCTCACCGGTCTCCGGGTCGTGGGGAACCCCGATTCGTGCATACAGGAGGCGCAGGTAGTCGTAGATCTCGGTAATCGTCCCGACCGTCGACCTCGGGTTGCGCGAGGCGCTCTTCTGGTCGATGGAGATGGCTGGCGAGAGCCCCTCGATGAAGTCCACATCGGGCTTGTCCATCTGACCCAGGAACTGCCGTGCATACGAGGAGAGGGATTCGACATAGCGGCGCTGCCCCTCGGCGTAGATGGTGTCGAACGCCAGCGAGGACTTGCCGGACCCTGAGATTCCGGTGAAGACAATCAGTTGATCGCGGGGCAGGTCCAGGTTGACATTGCGCAGGTTGTGTTCCCGCGCTCCCTGCACCACAAGCCGATCAGACACGGCGGCGAGCCTACGCGGACCTGTGGCCGGGTCCTGCGCTCAACCGCTGACCGATCCCTATGACGACTCTGACATGTCGCGGACCTCGCGCTCCAGTTCCCGGATCTCGTCGCGGAGACTGGCTGCGTACTCGAAGCGAAGGTCTCCTGAGGCGTCTGCCATCTCGGCCTCGAGCGACCTGATCAACCTGAGAAGGTCCTCATGTGGCATGTCGGACAGTTCATGTACCTTGCGCCTGTCGCGTCTGCCCCGCCCCTTTGGGGTAGGCGCGGATGCATCCGGCCGAATCAGCGAGAGGATGTCGCTGACCGCCTTTCTGACGGTCTGCGGGTTGATCCCGTGCTCCTCGTTGTAGGCCCTCTGGAGTTCCCGCCGTCGCATCGTCTCGGAGATGGCCCTCTGCATGGAGTTGGTCACCTGGTCGGCATACATAACGACCTGTCCGTCGACGTTTCTCGCAGCGCGGCCGATCGTCTGCACCAGGGAGGTCTCGCTCCTGAGGAACCCCTCCTTGTCGGCGTCGAGGATCGCCACGAGCGATACCTCGGGAAGGTCCAGCCCCTCACGGAGCAGGTTGATTCCCACCAGGACGTCGAACTCGCCGAGGCGAAGGTCTCTCAGAATCTCGATTCGTTGCACCGTGTCGATGTCGGAGTGGAGGTACCGGACACGCACGCCGTTCTCGAGCAGGTAGTCGGTGAGGTCCTCGGCCATCTTCTTGGTGAGGGTCGTGACCAGAACCCTCTGCTCGGCCTCCACCCGTTCGCCGATCATCTCGAGGAGATCGTCGATCTGGCCCCTGGTGGGACGCACCACCACCTCGGGGTCTATGAGGCCTGTGGGCCGCACGATCTGCTCCACGACCGTGCCCGAGTTCTCGCGCTCCCACGGTCCCGGGGTTGCCGACAGGAGAACCACCTGACCCACCCGGTTGATGAACTCCTCAAACTGAAGGGGTCTGTTGTCAGCGGCCGACGGCAGGCGGAAACCGTGCTCGATGAGGGTTTCCTTTCGGCTCCGGTCACCCTGATACTGACCGTGAAGCTGCGGTACGGCCACATGCGACTCGTCGAGGACCACGATGAAATCGTCGGGAAAGTAGTCGAGCAGGGTGTAGGGCTGCTCTCCCGGTGAGCGGCCGTCGATGTGTGCGCTGTAGTTCTCGATTCCGTTGCAGAAGCCCAACTCCCCCATCATCTCGAGGTCGTGTTCGGTTCGCATCCGGAGGCGCTGGGCCTCGAGCAGCTTGTCCTGTTCGCGAAACGCTGTGAGGCTCTCGACCAACTCGGATTCGATGCGCGTGATGGCGCGCGCGATGATCTCCCGGTCTGCCATGTAGTGGGTCGCGGGAAACACGACCAGATCATCCAGCTGGCGCAGGTGATCACCGGTTAGGGGATCCACCTCGGTGATCTGCTCCACCTCGTCACCGAACAGGGATACCCGAATCACGGTCTCCTCGTATGCGGGGTGGATCTCAATTGTGTCCCCCTTGACCCGAAACTTCCCGCGGCCGAGCGTCATGTCGTTCCGTTCGTACTGCATGTCAATCAACTGGCGCAGCACTGCCCGCTGCTCGACAACGGTTCCCCGTTCGAGTACCAGCAGCTTCCCCTCGTAGTGCTCGGGAGACCCGAGCCCGTAGATGCACGACACCGATGCGACGACAATGGTGTCCCGGCGCGTCAGCAGTGCCGCGGTGGCAGAGTGCCGTAGGCGGTCAATCTCATCGTTGACCGAGGAGTCCTTTTCGATAAACGTGTCGCTTGACGGTACGTAGGCTTCAGGCTGGTAGTAGTCGTAGTAGGAGACGAAGTACTCAACCCTGTTGTCCGGGAAGAACGACCGCAACTCGTTGGCCAGCTGGGCCGCAAGTGACTTGTTCGGTGCGATGACGAGAGTCGGCCTCTGGAGTTCCTCGATCGTCCATGCAATCGTGGCGCTCTTGCCGCTACCGGTTATTCCGAGCAGGGTGGTGAAGCGTTCACCGCCACGGATTGCCTCGCTCAACTGTTCGATCGCCGCCGGCTGATCGCCGGCTGGCGAGAAGGGGGCTTCGACCCGGAACCGGTTGACCACGGGCGCATGGTATCCAGCGGCATCCACCCCGCCGGGTCACCTACCTGTCGCCCAGGGATCCGATCCATTCCCAACAGCGGCCCACCTCAGCGGACAGGTCAGCCTCGGTTCCGCCGTTGTTGAGCACGAAGTCGGCCTTTTCGAGGCGTTCTTCTCGTGACGCCTGATTGGCCATTCGGCGTCTGGCGTCGGCCTCATCCAGGCCGCGATCGGCAACCAGCCTCAAGACGGCCTGCTCCGGATCAAGATCGACCACGATCACGCCGTCGAAACCGCCGCGTCCCACCTCTACGAGAAGGGGGATGTCGAATACGAGAATGGTGTCGGTTCCCTCGTAGGCGGAGCGGCGCCTCTCCATCTCGATGGCATGTGCCGGGTGGACGATGGCGTTGAGAAGTTTCAACTCAGCCGGGTCGTCAAACACGATCGACGCCAGTTCCCCGCGATTGAGCGATCCGTCGTCGGCGACGACCCGCTCACCCCATTGGGCGACAATTGCCCCAAAGACCGCTGTCCCGGGCGCCTGCAACTCTCTGACCACAGCGTCGGAGTCAAGGACAACTGCCCCACGGTCAGCGAGCATCATCGCCACGGTGGATTTCCCTGAACCAATCCCGCCGGTCAGGCCGATCTCGATCAATGCCGCCAACCAGGGTCGAGGTCGGTCGCTACTGGACTCAGGCGCCGGTTTCCGCGGCAGCCTCGTCGGCTGCGGCCTCAACTATCTCGGCTGTGTCCTCAGCGACCTCAGCTGCGGGGAGATCCTCGATGGCATCCACGGCATCGGCGATGGCCTCAACCTCGGCAACGGCGGTCTCAACCTCGGAATCGTCGGTATCGGTGCCGGTCGCCCCGTCATCAGCGGCGGCCTCATCCTTGGTGTCACCCTCGGCACCCGCTGCCTCGGCTCCATAGAGCTCGCTCCAGGCCTCCTGGCCCTCTGAGTCGTCGCCGCCGATGTAGTTGCCCTCATCGTCGTAGGCATGCTCGCCGAAGTGCTCCTGGTACTCCGCGGCGACAGTGCCGCCCTCGGCTGCCTGCTTGATGGAGAGGCTGATACGCCTCCGCTGAAGATCAAGGTCGATGATCTTCACCCACAACTCCTCAGCTGGGGTCACAACCTGCTCTGGCAGCTCGACATGGTGGGCTGACATCTCCGAAATGTGGACGAGGCCCTCGATTCCCTCGCCAACCTGGACGAAGGCTCCGAATGGAACAAGCTTGGTGACCCGGCCGTAGACGAGCTCGCCGACCTGGTGTGCCGTGGCGAACTCCTGCCACGGATCCTGCTGGGTTGCCTTGAGCGAAAGGCTTATCCGCTCACGGCTCATGTCGATCTCCAGCACCTGCACATCGATCTCGTCGCCGACGGTCACGATCGAACCGGGATGGTCGACATGCTTCCATGAGAGTTCTGAGACGTGGATCAGGCCATCCATGCCGCCAAGGTCCACGAAGGCGCCGAAGTTGACGACGCTTGACACGACACCCTTTCGGACCTCGCCGGGTCGTAGGTCGTGGAGGAATTCCTCGCGCTGTTCCTTCTGGTTCTCCTCGAGCCATGCCCGGCGGGACAGAACCACGTTGTTGCGGTTCTTGTCCAGTTCGATGATCTTGGCCTCGACGTTCGTGCCGATGTAGGGCTGGAGGTCACGTACCCGTCGCAACTCGACCAGGGACGCCGGAAGAAACCCGCGAAGCCCGATGTCAACGATGAGACCGCCCTTTACCACCTCGATCACAGACCCGGTGACCACGCCGTCGGCTTCCTTGACCTCTTCGATCTTGCTCCAGGCCCGTTCGTACTGGGCGCGCTTCTTGGAGAGAACCAGGCGCCCCTCCTTGTCCTCGCGTTGGAGGACCACGGCCTCGATTCGCTCGCCCAGCGACACCACCTCGGTCGGGTTGACTCCGTTCCGAATGGAGAGTTCGCGTGGCGGGATCACGCCCTCGGACTTGTATCCGATGTCGATGAGGACTTCGTCCTTGTCGACCCTTACAACGGTTCCCTCGACGAGTTGGCCGTTCTCGAGGTCCAGCATCGTGGCCAGATAGGCCTCTTCGAGGCTGAGGGTGCCGAGGTCGTTCTCCACGATCTGGCGTGGGGTGTACTCCCCGCTCTCGTCAAAGGTCCCCATGGGGGGGGAGGCGGGCGGGGTCAGGGTCTGCTCGGACACGTGTTCTTCTCGTCGGATAGGGAAATAGGCGGACAGTGGGCGCCGACGTTGGACACGTCGAACCGGGAAAGCCTATCGCTGGACACTCCGAACCCCCTCAGGGACGGCATCTCACGCCTTTGCGTCCGCCCAGGTGTCTCCGGTCGCCAGGTTCACGTCGAGGTCCACCCGTAGATCGAAGGCTCCGGCCATTGTCTGGGTGACCAACTCGGTCACCTCATCGAGTTCATCTTCGGGGACCTCGAGGATGACCTCGTCGTGAACCTGGAGGATCAGCCGACTGGCGAGACATCGCTCCTCGAGCAGACGGTCGATCCTCACAAGCGCGACCTTGAAGATGTCGGCTGCCAGTCCCTGGATTCCGGCGTTCATGGCCTGGCGTTCGCCTGCCTGCCGCACGTTGAAGATGGGTGAGGCGAGCTCGGGTATACGCCTCCTCCGCCCGAACAGGGTCTCGGTGTAGCCCTTCCGGCGGGCTTCATCGACTGTGGCGTCCATGTATGAGCGGACGGCCGGAAAAGCGCTGAAGTAGGAGTCGAGGATGCCTGCAGCCTCATCGTTGGGGACACCCAGGCGCTGAGCCAGCCCATAGGCCTCCATTCCGTATGCCAGGCCGTATGCAACCATCTTGGCCCTGTTTCGGAGTTCGGTCGTGACCTCGTCGGGAGGCACACCCCAGGTACTGGATGCCACGGCGGTGTGGACGTCGTCGCCGGCCTCGAACGCCGCTATCAGACCGGGGTCGTTCGCCAGGTGCGCTATGCAGCGCAGTTCAATCTGGTTGTAGTCGGCTACCAGAAGGGTGGTTCCTGCCGCAGGCACGAATGCACGCCGAAACGCCCTCCCCATCTCGCTTCTGACGGGGATGTTGTGCAGGTTCGGAGCGTCGGAGCTGAGGCGACCGGTTCGGGTAACCGTCTGGTTGAAGGTCGCACGGATTCTCTCGCCCTCACCCACCTCGGCCAACAGCCCCTCGCCGTACGTCGAGCGGAGCTTCTCGACCTCGCGATACGACAGCAGGAGTTCGACGATGACGTGCTCCCCTCTCAACTTCTCGAGGGTCGCCGCATTGGTGGAGTAGCCGGTCTTGGTCTTCCTGCCGGGAGCGAGACCTAGTTTCTCGAACAGGATCACGCGAAGCTGCTTTGTGGAGTTGACGTTGAACGCCTCGCCTGCCACCTCCTGGATCTCGTTGCGGAGCCTGTCGCACTCGGTTGTCAGGTCATCTCGGAGACGGGTCAACTCCTTGACATCGACTCCTACCCCGGCCTCCTCCATCTTGGCGAGTACCCGAACGAGCGGCACCTCGACGTCGTCGTTGAGTTGCCTCATTCCCTGTTCGTCGAGGGCCTCGAACATGGGCACGGAAAGACATCCGATGGCTGCTGCCCGATGGGCAGCCTCGCTGGCTGGATCCCTGGTGTCGCCATCGAGATCCAGTTGGCCGCTCGGTGCGCCCGTGTCGGGGAGGAGCATTCGCAGGTGCTTTTCCACGAGGAGATCGAGTTCATAGCTGTTGTCGGTCGGATCAAGCAGATAGGCGGCCAGTGCCGTGTCCAATACCAGGTTCGCGGTGTCGACACCTATGGCCCGTAGTGACCGCACCAGGGCCTTGCTGTCGTGTGCCAGTACGCCCGGCCCCGTGACCCCGAGGAGCGCCTCAAGCGCTGAGCGAACATCTGGCGACTCCAGAAGTTCCATGGGTACCCACAGGGCAGATCCGGTACCAGCTGCGCACAGGGCGACACCTCCTCCGATGCCCTCGGCCGGGTCGGAGACGGCTGCGACGGCTACTGGTTGCCCCCCCGCTACAAGTGAGTCGATTGCCTCGATCGCTGAATCGGAATCTGACGGCTGGTCGACCTCGGCTGAAAGAACTTCACCGTCAGGTTCACCGGGAGAACCCGAGTCACCGCCGAAGTCAACTCCCAGAAGGGGGGCCAGCCTCGTCCGGGCCGTCTGCAACTCAAGCCGGTCAAACATCTCGGATGCCCGTTCAATGTCGACGGGCCCCAGCATCAGATCGTCAACGGTCAGATCGAGGGGCACATTCCTGACCAGCTCCATCAACTCCTCGTTCTGACGAGCCAGATGCTCGTTGTCGTGGAGGTTCTGACTCAGTTTGGGCGTCTGGTCGTCGGCAGCTCCAAAGACTCCGTCAAGACCGCCGTGCTCGTTTATCAGACGTGCTGCGGTCTTCTCACCGACCCCGGGAACACCTGGAAGGTTGTCGGACTTGTCTCCACGCAGGGCCGCATAGGCGACATACACGTTGGGAAGAACCCCGGTCCGATCAACGATCCCCTGCTCGTCGTAGAGCGCGTAGTCGGACACGCCACGCTTGTTGTAGAGAACCCTGACGTGTGGGTCCTCGACCAACTGGAAGCTGTCACGGTCCCCGGTGACGATCGTTACATCCCGGCCGCCGTCACGCGCAACGGTCGCCAGGGTCGCCAGAACGTCGTCGGCCTCGAACCCCTCGGCGTCGACGGCGACCATTCCGAGCGCCTCAACCAGGTCTCTTACCAGCGCCAGTTGTTCGTAGAGGGTGTCGTCCTGCTTCTCCCGGTTCGCCTTGTAGCTGGGCAGGCGTTCATGGCGGAAGGTCGGCCCGGGCCTGTCGAAGGCAACAGCGACCCCCTCGGGCTCGTGGTCCCGTAGCAGGGTTGCCAGCATCGAGGTAAACCCGACAACCGCGTTCGTCATCTGGCCCGATGCGGTGATCAGATCCGGCGGCAGGGCGAAGAACGCCCGATAGGTGAGGGAGTTGCCATCGAGCAGCATCAGGCCGGGCATCAGCCGACCCTATCCCCGCCGTCGATACACAATCGGCACACGTTGGGTGTCGGCCTCTCAGGGTCTGAGGTCGTCCTCCAGGATCCTGCGTGCCACGTCGGCCATCGTCGCCCGTCCTGACATCGCTGCCTTCTGGATGAACCGGAATGCCTCGGCCTCCTTCAGACCGACCTCGTCTGTCAGAATCCCCTTGGCCCGGTCGATCAGCTTGCGTGCCTCGAGACGATCGGCCAGGGTCACCGCCTGATCGGTGAGAGCACGCATCTCACGGTGTCGTACCCGGGCGACCTCGACTGCAGGTACCAGGTCGCTTCGCTGGAACGGCTTCACCAGGTAGGCGAGCGCCCCTGCCTCGATGGCCCGATCGATCAGGTCCCTCTGACTGAAGGCTGTCAGGATTACCACGGCTGCATCATGGGATGCGGCGATGCGGCGGGCGGTTTCGATCCCATCGAGACCCGGCATCTTTATGTCGAGGATCACAACGTCTGGCTGGTGCTCTGCAACCAGTTCGATTGCGTGATCGCCGCGCGCTGTGTCACCGACCACGTCGTAGCCCTCCTCGATGAGGGTCTCCTTCAGGTCCAGCCTGATTATCGCCTCATCTTCGGCGATGACGACCTTCACCCTGTCCGCCACCTCAGCGACCCTCCGTCAACTTGTCGAGCAGGTCGTCCTGACTGGACTCCAGGCGTTCTATCTCGACCAGAATGTCGGCTCTGTGTCGTTCCATTGCCCTGGCGTGACGATCGGCTCCCCTGTGTTCCCGGTCTGCAAGGGCGGTCTCGGACACGAGTGCACGGACGCGGGCCTCGTCGGCCTCCTCGCTGAAATGGGCCATCTGCTCATCGGCCACTGCCAGATCTGAGCGCAGACGTAGCAGGCGTTCAGCGATCTCGGAGAGCCGCCTCTCGATAACCGGTCGTGCCATCTGTACACCTGGGGCCTCGGCCCGATCAGCCCTTCTGTTCACCTGGTTGTGCCCGGGGCGGGACTTGAACCCGCACGACCTTTCGGCCAGAGGATTTTGAATCCTCCGCGTCTGCCAATTCCGCCACCCGGGCCCGACACGAAAGTCTACCGGTAGCCCCTGTGGCCCCTGCATGCGCCGGATCTCCAGCCGTAACTGCTACTCCGTGCTTCCGATACGCCGCGGAACGCGCCACACTGTGGTGGTGCAACCCCAGGAGAGAGCCCACCCATGATCGCGTTCACGTACTCCGGTCAGGGGTCCCAGAAGCCGGCCATGGGTGCTGCCTGGTCGAGCCATCCCTCCTGGGAACTGGTTCAGGAGGCCTCCGATGCAACTGGTCGCGATCTGGCCCAACTGCTCCTCGACGCCGACGCCGACGAACTCAGAGACACACAGAACGCCCAGATAGCAACCTTCCTGATCAGCATGGTCATCCTGGATGCCGTCGAACGTGTGGGCGTCGACGCAGCGGGCCACGCCGGCCACAGCCTCGGTGAGTACACCGCTCTCACCGCCTCGGGAGCCCTCGACTTCGGCGATGCGGTCTCCCTTGTCTGCGAACGGGGCGCTGCCATGAAGGTGGCAGCCTCTGAGCAGGTCGGAACAATGGCCGCCGTACTCGGCCTCGACGACGAGGCCGTTGAAGAGGCCTGTGATTCGGTGACCGACGACGTCTGGGTCGCCAACTACAACGCACCGGGCCAGGTCGTCCTGGCCGGCTCTCCTGCCGGTGTGGCTGCCGCCGGTGATGCAGCTCGTGCCCTCGGCGCCCGCAAGGTCGCTCCTCTGGAGGTATCGGGTGCGTTCCACACCCCGTTCATGGCTCCGGCACGCGAAAGGCTCAGCGATGCGATCACTGCAGCTGACCTCCGCAGACCCGAAGGTCTGGTGGTAGCCAACGTGGATTCCACCGGCCACGAGAATCCCGAGACCTGGCGGGCGCTGATGACCGCCCAACTCTGTAGTCCGGTCAGGTGGCGCCAGACACTCCTGACATTCGCCGAGGCGGGGTTTTCGACGTTTGTGGAGTTGGGTCCCGGCAATGTCCTGACCGGCCTCGTCAAGCGAACCCTCCCCGATGCGACCCGCCTCGCCGTCAATACACCAGAGCACCTCGACCGCCTCCTCGACACCCTCGCTGCTCCACCTGCTGACACGGCCGACCGCGTTGACAGCCACGAGGGCGAGCATCTGTTCGCAACTGATCGGATGGTTGTCAGCCCCGGAGCAGGGATCTTCACCCCCCTCTCGACGCTTGAGGTCGGGTCAGAGATCGGAGCCGGAACCCTCCTCGGCCATATAGGCGAGGCAGAGGTTCGATCCTCGTTCTCGGGTGAGTTGATGGCATGGCTGGCCGTCGATACCGAGCGTGTCACCTCCAGCCAACCGATCGCCTGGTTGCGGCCCGAATGATGCGTTCAGAGGTCACCTCAAACCAGCACAGGAGGCTGAGATGAGCAGGGTTGTTCTTGTAACCGGCGGCAACCGAGGCATCGGGCTGGCATGTGCAACTGCCTTCGCCGCACAGGGCGACAAGGTCGCTGTGACATGTCGTGGCGAGCCTCCTGCTGAGGTGCTCACTGCCGGGCTGTTGGCTGTGCCCTGTGACATAACCGACCCCGACCAGGTTGATGCTGCCTTCATGCACGTCGAGGCGGAGCTTGGCCCTGTCGAGGTTCTGGTAGCCAACGCCGGCATCACCCGAGACGGCCTCGTTCTCCGAATGAGCGATGATGACTTCACCGATGTCATCGACACCAACCTGACCGGTTCCTTCCGGGTGGCTCGACGAGCGGTGAAGGGAATGATGCGTGCCCGCTGGGGTCGGATCATCCTCGTCTCATCGATCGCCGGCCGGGTCGGACAGACGGGTCAGGCCAACTACTCGGCATCCAAGGCCGGACTGGTTGGACTCGGCCGCTCGCTGGCAAAGGAGTTCTCCAGCCGCGGCATCACGGTGAACATCGTCGCACCGGGGCCGATTCTCACAGACATGCTGGCCGCCCTGCCAGAGGAGCAGCAGGCCTCCTATGCCGAGGCCGTGCCTCTGGGACGCCTCGGCCAGCCCGGCGAGGTCGCCGAGGTGGTCCGCTTTCTGGCCTCTGACGGAGCCGCCTACGTCACCGGAGCCGTGGTCCCAGTTGACGGTGGACTCTTCATGGGATGAGTGTCGAAACCGGTTCCTGTATGCCAACAATCGGTCGTCTCTCAGTCCCTTCGCCTCTAGGGTGGGGCGGTCCCCATCAGTGATCAGAAACGGAGCCCGGTGTGAGTGACGAGAACTTTGAACGATTCAAGAAGTGTGCAGTCGATGTGCTCTCAGTCGAAGAAGGTCAGATAACCCCTGAGGCCAGCTTCGCTGACGATCTGGATGCCGACAGCCTCGACCTTGTCGAGTTGGTAATGGCCCTCGAGGAGGAGTTCGACGTAACGGTCGAGGAAGAGGAGTTGGAGGACATCACCACAATTGGTGGAGCCTTCACGCTCATTACCGGCAAGCTCTGATGCCCGTTCGTCGGGTCGCCGTTACCGGCCTGGGCGTCCTGGCCTCCTGTGGTATCGGCACCGAAGCATTCTGGAACGGTCTCTGCGGGCCCGCCCCGGTAGGTGAGCGGCGCGTTCTCGACTTCGACCCGACACCCCACTTCGACAACCCGAAAGAGGTGCGGCGAGCCGATCGGTGCACCCAGTTTGCCATTGCCGCCAGCGACATGGCGCTCTCCCATGCCGGCAACCTGATCGCTGACCCACTACGCCGAGGGGTCCTGATCGGCACCGGAATCGGTGGAATCGAGACCCTGGAAGCCCAGATAAAGGTCATGGTCGAAAAGGGTGAGCGCAGGGTGTCCCCGTTCCTTGTACCGATGATGATGCCAAACGCAGCCCCAGCGGCGGTCTCGATGCGTCACTGCTTTCAGGGGCCTGCTGAAAACACCTGTACCGCATGTGCAGCGGGCACCCACGCCATAGCCAACGCCGCACGCATGATCGCCTACGACCGCTGCGACGTTGTACTTGCCGGTGGCAGCGAGGCCCCCTTCGTGCGGACCGCCATTGCCGGCTTCACCAACATGACCGCACTGTCCTCTTCTGGGGTGTCGCGTCCGTTCGATGCCGACCGGGATGGCTTCGTAATGGGCGAGGGTGCGGGCGTTCTCGTCCTCGAGGAGTGGAACATGGCAGTCCAGAGGGGGGCCACCATCCTCGCCGAGGTGCTGGGTGGGGCGAGCACTGCCGATGCACATCACATAACAGCGCCTTCACCGGGCGGGGTGGGAGCCATCGCCTGCATGGAGCTCGCGCTTGAGGAAGCCGGCATCTCACCCGAGGCGGTAACCCACATCAACGCCCACGGAACCTCCACCCCTCTCAACGACATGGCCGAGGCCGAGGCCGTCAACAAGCTGTTCGGATCTTCGGGCCCTCTCATGACCTCCACCAAGGGGATAACGGGTCATGCACTGGGTGCCGCCGGAGCGCTCGAGGCCGTTGCGGTTGTTCTTGCAATGCAGAAGGGCCTTGTGCCGCCAACCGCGGGCTTTGCCACGCCTGACCCTGAGATGCCAGAGATCAACCTTGTGACCGGTGAACCGGCCGCGTGGTCTCCGGGGCCTGCCCTCTCAAACTCCTTCGGCTTCGGTGGCCACAACGGAAGCCTGGTGCTGGGCCCGGCCTGACCTTCGGTGCGCGCCGAGGCGCTTCCGACCGTGTATCAGGCCGAGGCAAAGACGAACAACAGGTCGCATTCGCATGCGATCTCGCCGGACACCGATGCCGTGCCGCTACCACGGCCGGCCAACCTGGACTGCCTACCGAGTTCGACCTCGAGGTCAAGGCGGTCGCCGGGCAGCACCTGTCTGCGGAACCGGACCTTCTCGATTCCACCGAAGAGGGCAAGCCTCCCGGCGAACTCCGGTGCGCTCAGGAGGGCATAGGCCCCCAACTGGGCTATCGATTCGCACATCAGAACGCCGGGCAGGGTGGGCCGACCCGGAAAGTGGCCGGCAAAGAACGGTTCATCCCCGGTCAGGTTCCAGAAACCGGATGCCCCTACACCGGGCTCAACGGCCTCGACACCGGTAAGGAACAGGAAGGGGTCCCTGTGGGGTATCACCTCACAGGGTGATGGCAGACCCTCAGCGGTCATCTGTCGGCACCGTGAAATAGTTCAGGTGGCGATTCCTCGGGATGGCAACGCGTGCCATCCCGAGGGTCCACCGGATCCGGGTTACCAGGAAGAGGCTGGTGCCTCTGGTGCAGCCGGGGCGCCACCACTCTTGGCGGCGGCCTTCAACTTGGAGCCAACCGAAACCTTGCAGGCCTTCGTGGCGGGCACATGGAGCGCCTCGCCAGTCTGCGGGTTGCGGCCCATACGGGCATTGCGTGTTACCTGCTCGAAGGAGAGCCAACCCGTAATAGAGAGCTTCTCCTCTCCGGCAGCCACAACATCGGCGACGACATCCAGGAAGGCGTCGAGGCAGTCACCGGCGTCCTTGTTGGACATCCCGGCCTTTCCTGCCATTGCAGCGATCAAATCGCTCTTGTTCATCGACCATCTCCTCTTTTGGCTATTGGATGGGCGAACCCACTCCTTGGTCAAATGACACGCTTCACGGTTTTGGCCCCCATGTCAAGCATTTACGCCTTTCGGAGTCACTGCATGGCCTGAGATTCCGGGCCTCTCGTCCTACTCGCCGAGGGTTCCGCAAATCACAAGGGCCTCTCCAAGCCTCGAGATCCGATCGATTTCCGTTGCCGAACGGCCTGTTGCTGTTCAGAACTCGGCGTCGAGGGCTTCTCTGAACCCTGCAACCAGTGCTGCAACCCCGTCCGGACCTGCGCCATCGAGCATCCGCTGGACAACCGCAGACCCGACAACCACCCCATCGCCGTGTCCGCTCACCTCCACGGCCTGTTCGGGGGTTCCAACCCCCACGCCGACCAGCACGGGTCGGTCGGTGACCTCCTTGAGACGTTCAGCGATGGTGCAGGCACTTGAGGCCAGCTCAGTTCGAACCCCTGTCACCCCGAGCAGTCCCACTCCGTACACAAAGCCCCGCGAACGCTCACAGATGAGCGGCAACCGCTCATCGGGGGTGGTGGGCGCCGCCAACAGGATGGTCTCGACCCCGCAGGCATCGGCTGCCTCGGCCCATGGGCCGGTTTCCTCAAGTGGCAGATCGGGAAGAATGCAGCCCGACACTCCAGAATCAGCCAGCGCCGCAGCGAACCTCTCGAGGCCCATCCGGAAGGCGATGTTGTAGTAGGTCATTACCACGAGTGGCAGGCCGACGTCGAGACCCCTCAGGGAGCCGAGGATGCCAGGCGGTGTGGCTCCGGCACCAAGAGCCCGGTCATTGGCATCCTGGATGGTAGGTCCGTCCATCACCGGGTCTGAGAACGGTATTCCGACCTCGATCACGTCGGCTCCGGCAGATGCAACTTCCTGGATGGTGGATGTCCAGTCCTCACCCAGGCCGCCGGTGATATAGGGCACCAGGCATCTTCCGCCGCCGTCGAGGCGTGCGCGTAGTGCCGTCTCAACTGGCCCGAGGCCGGTCATGAGAGGATCTCCATCATCTGGCCGACGTCCTTGTCTCCGCGGCCGGAGAGGTTCAACAACACAGTTCGGCCCGCCAGGGCTTCCCTCTCTCGGGACACCCACGCCAGGGCGTGGGCCGGCTCGAGGGCGGGAATGATGCCCTCAGCCCTGCTCAGCAGCTGGAAAGCCTCTATGACCTCGTCGTCGGTCACGGACTCGTAACGGGCGCGGCCTGTTGCGGAGAGGTAGCTGTGTTCGGGTCCGACCCCCGGATAGTCGAGACCGGCGCTGATGGACTCGGCCTCCAGCACCTGACCGAACTCGTCCTGCATGAGGTACGAGGCTGAGCCGTGCACCACACCGGGCACGCCCCTCCCGACCGCCGCACCACCGGCAGGCTCGACACCGACCAGCTCTGCATCGGAATCGGCGAATCCGGAGAAGATCCCTATTGCATTTGAGCCACCGCCGACGCTGGCGCAGACCACGTCGGGCACCCCGCCGAGAAGCTCCTGGCACTGACGGCGGGCCTCGGTGCCAATCACCTCCTGGAATGTTCTGACCATGAACGGGTACGGATGTGGACCCATCACAGACCCGAGGCAGTAGTAGGAGGACTCGACGGATGCCACCCAGTCCCGCATCGCCTCGTTGATGGCATCCTTCAGGGTGCGGCTGCCCGACATGGCTGTCAGCACCTCGGCCCCGAGGAGCCGCATTCGAAACACGTTCAACTCCTGGCGCCGGACGTCGACCTCGCCCATGTAGACACGGCACTCCATTCCAAGGAGCGCTGCAGCCGTGGCGGTCGCCACCCCGTGCTGCCCGGCGCCGGTCTCTGCCAGAAGACGATTTCGGCCCATTCTTCTGGCCAACAGGGCCTGCCCGAGGACGTTGTTGATCTTGTGGGATCCGGTGTGGTTGAGATCTTCACGTTTCAGGAGAAGGCGCAGGCCAAGCTCCCTTGAGAGGGTCGGACATTCGGTCACAGGCGAGGGACGACCCGCATAGTTGGCGAGAAGGCTGTCCAGTTCGGCCCTGAACGCCGGATCGGCCCACGCCTCGTTGAACGCCTCCTCGAGCTCCTGGCAGGCGGGGATGAGGGTCTCAGGTACAAAACGTCCACCGAACTCGCCAAAGCGGCCACCGGGTGCGGGGTCTGAAAGTGTCACTCCTCGGTCTCCCAGTCGAACGGTCGAGGCCTCTGGCTCCTATACGGGGCTGCTGCGGGCTCCGCTGCACGTGCCGCCTCGACAAACGCCCGAAGCAGCCGTGGGTCCTTTCGACCGGGCACGCTCTCGACGCCGCTCGAGACATCAACCCCGTACGGGGCTACACGCTCGATTGCCGACGCAACGTTTGTCGGATCCAGCCCTCCGGCGAGGATCATCTGCCTGTTGTCGGGGGCACCCTCGGCAAGGGCCCAGTCGAACACCTCACCGGAACCCGGCAGCGGTGAATCCAGAAGCAGCAGTTCGGCTCCAAAGTCGTCGAAACGCTCCAGATCAGGAGACCCTGCCGCCAGTGCCCTGATGGTCACCGGGATGCGTTCGGAGATCCAGCGACAGTCCTCGGGTGTCTCGTGGCCATGCAGCTGAGCCGCACGGAGCCCGATTCCGTTAACCACCTCGACGACCCGTTTGGCGCTCTCATCCCGAAATACGCCCACCGTCATGATGTCGGCCGGGAGTTGTCTGACGATGTCTCTCACGATCGGCACGGCGACCTGGCGGGTCGACGGAGCAAACACGAAGCCGACGGCGTCAGCGCCGAGAGCGGTGGCGAGGAGGGCGTCCTCCTCGCGTGTGATGCCGCAGATCTTCACGAACATGGGGCGACGCTACCCTGCCCGGGTCCCTGCGGACCCTGCGGACCCTGCGGCCACCAGGTCTGCCACAGCCCCGCCCGGGTCTCCAGAGGTCACCAGCGACTCACCGACGAGGATCGCTCTGAAGCCGGCGTCGTAGAGCACAGCGGCATCCTCCTGGGTCCTGACCCCGGATTCCGCTACACGCTCCACCCCTGCGGGAATACAGGCTCCCACCCGTCGGGCCCGGTCGGAGTCAACCTGGAAGGTGTTCAGGTCGCGCTGGTTCACGCCTACCAGGTCTGCTCCTGCGGCCAGTACCCGCTCCAGTTCGGACTCGTCATGCACCTCGGCGAGGGAATCCAGGCCCAGTTCCCTCGAAAGGGCCAGGAAGTCGGACAGCTCGGAGTCGTCGAGGGCCGCAGCTATGAGGAGCACGGCATCAGCTCCCATGAGCGCAGCATCACATACGTCGCGTGGATCCACGGTGAAGTCCTTGCGCAGGACCGGGATCGGGACTGCTCCCCTGGCTGAGCGGAGGTCCGCAGCGGAACCGCCGAAGTGGTCCTGGTCGGTGAGGACGGAGAGACAGGTGGCTCCTCCAGCCATGTATGCACCTGCGGTCTCGGCCGGGTCCAGGTCGATGGCCAGGTCACCGCGCGACGGCGACCTGCGCTTGATTTCGGCGATCACCGCCATGAGGCCCTCGTCGAGGGACCGGATCGCATTACGAAACCCGCGTGGCTGTGCGAACTGCCCGGCCTCGTCGATCAGGGCATCAAGGGAGCGACTGTCGGCGGCTGCGACGGCACGGTGGTGGTCAAGAATCTCATCGAGGTAGGTACCCACGTCCTGAGGCTAACCAGAGCCTGAACGGGGATGCCGACAATTTGGGGCCATCAGCGCCCTTGCCCTCATGTCCTAACCGTTCCATCACATTGATCGGGCATCATCAAGCGGGTGAACACGCCATCGGGCGTGCCAGCATGGAGGGGTCATGTCAGAGCAGGCGGTGATCGTGGTCGTTGAGGATGACCCGAATATCGCCGACCTCGTTGACCTCTACCTGCGTCGCGACGACCACCGGGTCTA
>Ga0209054_1000019_pt1 | contig 167834 bp, 138 predicted proteins | sample SaaInlV_DNA_200m_FD_184689 | JGI IMG/M metagenome (GOLD analysis project Ga0209054, IMG submission 184689) | Marine microbial communities from expanding oxygen minimum zones in the Saanich Inlet - SI075_LV_DNA_200m (SPAdes) (version 2) | ecosystem: Environmental > Aquatic > Marine >... | reverse complement strand
TCGCTTTTACTCGTCTCTCTACTTCTGACTTTGGGCTCATTATTGGCTCCTTTTTCGGGTTGTTAGCCGCCCAAAGTATCTCTTATTTATTTAGATCAAATGAACCGAATTGGTCTGACTCCACACACCCCTGCATCCGTTTCAATTGTTGGGTACGAGCCTGATGAACTCATTGGACATTCCATCTATGATTTTGTAGACCCCGAGCAATTAGAATTTATCCAACAGGAACATAGCCGAATTCTTAAATCTGATGAACCCGTACCTGTTACATATCAGTTTAAACATAAAGATGGCTATTATATCTGGCTGGAATCATCAACACGCATTTACACTCCCTCGAAAGATGAAGAACCTCGCATATTGTCAATTAGTAGAGATATCTCCGAACGGATAAAATTTGAGGAAAACCTTCAAAATCTGAATATCTCGCTTGATGAACAACAAAGACGGGTGCGACTGCTGTACGAGTTATCAGCCAGCTCCAATCTTTCAACTGATGAACAGTTAGCAGCCACTCTGAAGGCAGGGATAGATAATCTGGGTATGGATCTTGGTATTATTAGTCAGATTCGGGAAGAAGAATACAAAGTGCTACACTTTGTTCCTGAATCCTCAGGTCTGAAACAGGGGATGATATTTGACCTGGGAGATACTTATTGCAGCATCGCCCTGGTGGCTGAGGATATTATTGCCATCGATGAGATGAAAGCGTCTAAATATTCCTCACACCCCTGTTACGCTGCTTTCAATCTTGAATCCTATATCGGAGTCCCCATAAGAGTAAATGGAGAGTCCTTCGGAACCCTAAATTTCTCACGTTCTGAGGCTCGTCAGAGTCCCTTTACCGACGCTGATCACGATTTTGTTCGCCTCATGGGACAATGGGTAAGTCGGGTTCTGGAGCAAGATAACGCCACCAAAAAATTGGTTCAGAGTGAGGAGCGATTCAGGGCACTGGTGCGTTCTGCCGTCGTAGGTGTTATCACAATGGATGCTTTTGGTACCGTGGAAAGTTTTAATGATTCTGCACAGCAGATCTTTGGATATACGCAAAAAGAAGTTATTGGTAAAAATGTGTCTCTATTAATGGGATCACCTGAATCGAATGACCATGATGGATTTCTAAAGCGATATCGTGAAGGCAAAGGTCACGGCAGAATTGGTGAATCGGTTGAAGTTGTTGGAAGACGTAAAGATGGGAAAAAAGTATATCTAGATCTTGGGATTAATGAGGTCCGGACAGAAGGAAGCCACTTTCTCACAGGCACTTTTCGTGATATTACTGAGATGAAAAAGGCAGCTGATGATTTAGCGAATGCTCATCTACAACTAAAGAGCGTCTTTAATTCAGCGACGCAGGTAGGAATTATTGCAACCGACCTGGAAGGTAAAATTACTATTTTCAACCCAGGGGCAGAACGGATGCTGGGATACAGTAGTGATGAGATCATCGGACAGGAATCTGATGTTTTTCATCTAGAATCTGAAGTGAAACAAAGGGCAGATGAGTTAAGCCGAGAGCTAGGTCACCCTGTTAATGGTTTTGACACCTATGTGGCCTTAGCCAAACTGGGTGGCTATGCCGAGATGGAATGGACCTATGTACGTAAAGATGGTAGCCAATTAAAGGTGGATTCAGCAGTCACTGCCACTCGGGATACCTCTGGAGAAATCACAGGTTTTCTGGGGATTACCCTTGATATTACTCAACGGAAACGTGGAGAAGAAGCCCTGCGGCTCGCTAAATCTGTGGCCGAAGAAGCCAATCAGACCAAGAGTGAATTCTTGACAAATATGAGCCACGAGCTAAGAACCCCATTGAACTCCGTAATTGGGTTTTCAAACATCATTTTGAGAAATACTGAGTCAAAGTTGGATGCGAAGGAAATTACCTACCTGGAGAGAATTCAGGCCAATGGAAAACACCTTCTCGAGTTGATCAATGATATCCTGGACCTTTCTAAAGTTGAAGCCGGCAGTATGGATCTGGAAATAGTAAGTCTCAATGTAGGGGACTTAATCCAAGATCTCATTGGGCAGGTGGAAAGTCAAGTTGCTCAAAAATCTGTGGATCTTGTAAAGGTCCTTCCTGAAAAGATTGTTGAAGTCCAGACGGACCCTGGCAAGTTAAAACAAATATTACTCAATCTGGTTTCAAACGCGATAAAATTTACTGATGAAGGTGAAGTTGCTGTCAAGGTAGAGACCGATCCCGATTCAAATCGCCCGATCTCTATTAGCGTGATCGACTCAGGGATTGGCATTCCCGAAGATCGCATTGGTCACATTTTTGATGAATTTGAACAGGTGGATTCCAGTACTCAACGCAAATACGGCGGCACAGGATTGGGTTTGGCCATTAGCCGTGCACTTTGCGAACTCATGGGATATAGTCTTGATGTAGATAGTGAGATTGACAAAGGGTCGACATTCAGAATATCGATACCCCTGGACGATCCTCTTACACAAATTGAAGAATCGGTCAGACAAAGTACACGTACATCAGATCGAGTATCAGGCTCAATCAACGACGGGAGCTTCAAAGGGAAACGCATCCTGCTGGTTGATGATGATCCAGACTCGCTGACACTTCTTTCACATTACCTCAAGGATACGGAATGTGTGCTTGAAACAGCAGTTTCTACTTCAGCTGCCATGAAGGCGGTGAAACGTCAAAAACCTGATCTTATTACACTGGATCTTAGGATGCCAGATGAGGCTGGTGATGTATTTCTGTCAGCCCTAAGAGAAAATAAAAAATTTGCTGACATTCCAGTAGTAGTGGTGAGTATCGTGGCCCGTGAAAATCGTGGAAAATTGCCAGGTGCCACAGATTTCGTGCAAAAACCAGTTAATCAACACGACCTGATATGGGCAATTCGTAGAAATATTCAAAATGCTCCATGTTGTGTGCTGCTTGTGGAAGATGATCCAGACATGAGGAATCTTATCTCTGAATATCTTTCAGATCTACAGCTTGAACTTAGAACTGCAGGAAATGGACAAGAGGCACTTGATATTCTCGAAGACTTCGTTCCAAATTTGATACTCCTGGATCTAAAAATGCCAGAAATGGATGGGATGAAATTTCTTGAAGTTTTAGAAAATAGAACCAGTCACACTATGCCCAGAGTGATGATTATTACCGGCAAGAATTTGAGCTCTCAGGAAGAACTCTTGATAAAAAATGATGGTATTGTTATTATTAGAAAAGATCAAGATTTTGAAAAAGAACTGAGACACCATATGCTAACAATATTTTTAGAAAAATAAAGCATGGAAGAATTTCAGAAAGTATATCTGCAAAAGATGAGCTCAAGAATTGAAGCTTTACGTGCTGCAGGTAAAGGGCTCACCCTCAATTTCGATGAATCAGCTGTTTCAATTAGAAGGCTAGCGCACTCCCTTCGAGGATCTGGGGCGACATATGGATTCCCAAAAATTAGCGAACTCTCAGCAGCAGTAGAAGATTCATCTGACGATATGCTTGCAGAATCTCTAGCACATCTGGTTGATCACCTCCAGGAACTATACGATACAACCCGAACAGACCGTGAAAGAATCTTGGTTGTGGATGATTCAGACGAGATAAGGTTGATGTTAGGGGTCATCTTGCAAAAGCAGGGCTATGATGTGACCACGGTCGAAACTGCCCAGGAAGGTATTGACATCCTGGCAAAAGAGTCATTTGATATAATGATATTAGATTTGGTCCTACCTGACATAGATGGACGAAATTTTCTTATCAAGTTGAGAGAGGATCATCGCACAGCCAATTTACCTGTCCTCGTTCTTTCGGCCAAAAGTAGTCCTCAAATTAAGGCAGAATGTTTTGCTCTGGGGGCTGATGACTATTTTGAAAAACCTCTGGATCCAGCTTTGTTGACTACACGGGTGGCTGTAACACTTCAACGCAGTCGTACGCTTGAAAAACAAACTCGCTATGATCACCTTACCAATCTTCCAAACCGTGCAGCTTTTTCAGAGAACTATGAATCTCAAAGTAAACTTTCTTTCCGTGAAGATTCCCCACTTTGTCTAGCCATGCTCGACATAGACGAGTTCAAAAAAATAAACGATGAACATGGACATATGGTTGGTGATGAAGCGTTGCGGTATGTCGCGACACAAATTAGAGAAAAATTGCGTCAGTCGGACTATGTGGCTCGTTGGGGTGGCGAAGAGTTTGCCGTGCTATTTCCATCTACAACTGAAAATGAAGGAAAAGCCGCATTGACTAAAGCGCTTTCCCATCTAAACCAATTCCCGCTTGTTACAAAAAACGGAGCTTCAATTCCCATATCCTTTTCTGGTGGTGTGTATCAAGTAGAACCAGGTGATGAAATGGAACAATCTCTTTCACAGGCAGATGCAGTGCTATACCGGGCCAAAGCAGGTGGCAGAAACTGCATCATGGGTTTTGGAGATGAAGTAGAAATTCGACCCACGCAAATTCTCATGGCCGAAGACGATGATCTCACCGCAGAATTTATTCTCCATCGATTGCGCAAGGATGGTTTTGAAATTGATCACTTTGATCGTGGCGATGCTGCGCTTGAAGCTGCCAAGAAATCAAAGTATGATTTAGCCATTTTTGATGTAAAGATGCCAGGAATGGAAGGATTTGAACTTCTCCAGAGAACCCGGACAGACTCCATGAACCAAAAAACGCCTGTGATTATGTTGACTTCCATGGGCAGTGAGCAAGATATATCCCGAGGTCTCAAATTGGGAGCAAACGACTACGTTTTGAAACCATTTAGCCCCATGGAGTTACTCGCCAGAATCCGACGCTTATTGAAATGAGCTATTCACTCTTAATCATAGATGATGACGAGGATATCCGACTCATTCTCTGCTCTGTGCTAGCTTCAATTGATAGTCTGACCCTTTTTGAAGCAGCAGATGGGGCCACAGCCCAGGAGCTCATACAGAATCATAAGATTGATGGCATCATTTTAGATCACCAATTGCCCGATATAAGTGGTGAAGAACTACTTGTTATATTTAAAGATTCATCCTCACCGAGAGACCCTGAGGTTGTTATGCTTTCTGCCAGAGATGATCAGGATCTCACAGAGAAATGGCTTCATATGGGGGCCAAGGCTGTGTTGAAAAAACCATTTAATCCTTTTGAGCTCCTTGCTCAACTCAAGGTTCATCTTGAATTCTGAACAATTTGTCAAATACTTGAAACAGGTCATTGCGTTCATAAAGGGGTTGGGCGACGAATTCTTTTCCAATTTTGAGAAACTCCCTCGTCTCGAAATGGCCATGCAAATTCTCATCCTTACCGTGGTGTTTCTATTTGTCCTTACCATCATCATCGCAGTAGGTGTTGTTCTGCTACGGATGAAGAACAATCTAATTTCAAAGAAATATTCCCGTCTGGAGAAGAGTTGGGAAGGACAAATCATGGAAGCCCTTTCCAGGGATGAAGATGAAGATTTCCCAGACATGGAGATCTCACGGAGAGACAGAGACTTTTTTGTTCAATATCTTTATCGATTTGCTTCAAGATTAAGGGGGCAGGAACTTCAAATCATCAAAGACCTAGCTCAACCCTACCTAGCTATTCTCGCAAAAAAATTAAAGCGCGGATATCCCGAACTACGAGCCAGAAATATCAATATTCTTGCTACCCTTGGATTTCCAGAATTCATCGTTCCCATCATTGATGCCTTGAAAGAGGACGCCCCCATTGTAAAAATGGCCGCAGCTAGAATTTTAGCCCACAAAGATTATCCTCACCATATTGACCTCATTCTTCCAGAACTTTCACATTTTGATGAGTGGAGCATGAACTTCCTATCCTCTATGCTGTCTGAAATGGGTCCTTCAATTGCTCCTCGTTTGCGAGAGGAGCTTCTTAACCATGAAGCCTCAGTTCGTGTACGAATCGCTGCTGCTGAAGCTTTAAGACAAATCGGTGACCTGGCAGCTCCAGATGCGGCAGTAACTGTTCTAGAAACTGGAGATGACCCAGAGCTAAGCGCAACCTGTTTAAAAATTTTGAGAGATATGGGTACCCCCAGGCATCGACCCCTCTTGCTCGACCTGGTCGGGTCACCTGAGGAGATTATTCGCATTCATGCCCTTTCAGCTCTTGGCTCTGTTGGCTTGGAATCTGATGCCACCATCATGCTTAAAGGGCTCGACGATCCCTCAAGTTGGGTAGCACTACAAGCCGCAAGAGCCTTACATCAGATTAAAAGCACCCAATTGCTTGAAGAATTAGCAGCTTCAGATCATTTCAGGGCTTCAATCGCCCAGCAAATTCTCACAGAGGTCAATGGCCTATGACCATCTTTGTTCGATTGTTGGAGATCTTATTAGAGAGTTTCAACTATGTGGTGCTGGCCTACTTCCTTCTACTGAATTTCTTTTACCTGTTGACGACAATTTTCGCTTTTTTCTCTTTGAGGTCATATGCGCGTCGAATGGAAGCGGTGGACCTGCAATCGTTGATGGCAAAAGCCGGAGTCCCTCCTGTAACCCTTTTTGCACCTGCTTACAATGAGGAGGCTACCTGTGTAGAATCTATCCGCGCTCTTTTAGCCTTAAACTATCCTGAATATGAAGTATTGGTCATTAATGATGGTTCCAAGGATTCCACCATGGAACAGCTCATTAATGCCTTCGAACTAAAACCAGCTGCGAGATACAAGGTAGCAGAAATTGATGCAGCTGCTGTCAGAGGTATTTACCGCAGTGAGTATCAACCCAATTTGTGGGTCATTGACAAAGAAAACGGAGGCAAGGCGGATGCGTTGAATGTGGGAATAAACTATTGTCGTACCCCACTCTTTTGTGCAATGGACGCCGATAGTATTCTAGAGCGAGACGCACTCATTCGCATCGTGAGACCCTTCCTCGAAGACGCCCATACCGTTGCTGCCGGTGGAATCATTAGAATCGTAAATGACTGTACACTCCAGCGGGGTACCCTCACAAAGATCAGATTACCAAAAAATATTTGGGCCAAGTTTCAAGTCCTGGAATATTTACGAGCATTTCTCTCCGGTCGTATGGGATGGAGCGCCCTGAAATCGACTTTGATCATTTCTGGTGCCTTTGGGATGTTTAAACGCTCAGCTGTGGTTGCAGTTGGGGGCTATGCCCATGATACCGTTGGCGAGGACATGGAACTCGTTGTCAAACTTCACCGTTATCATCTCGAGCGGAAACTGCCCTATACCATTTCATTTGTCCCCGATCCTGTTGCCTGGACAGAATGTCCTGAATCAACGAAAATTTTAGGACGTCAACGTGACCGCTGGCAAAGAGGGCTGTTTGAAGTGCTCTCTCGCCATCGAGTCATGCTGCTCAATCCAAAATATGGACGCATAGGAATGTTTGCCTTTCCATATTTCTATTTTCTAGAAATGTTAGGACCTGCTATCGAGATGCCTGGCTATATCACTTTTCTCATCGCTGTCATCTGGGGATCTATTTCATACACCTATATGGCGGCATTTTTTGTCGTCGCCTTTGTCTTTGGCGTAACACTTTCCCTGTTCTCAGTAGCATTGGAGGAATTAACATTTCGTCGATATCCTAGGACGAGGGATCTATTCCAACTCTTCTTTTTAGCGATCATTGAAAATTTTGGTTATCGTCAACTTACCATCTACTGGCGTATTCACGGTTTTATATCTGCGCTTCGAAAGGTTGAAGGGTGGGGCAAAATGGAACGCAAAGGATTTGCCACTGCGCCTGAAGAAAGTTCAAAATGATAAAGATAAATACTGATAGAATTCTGCGCTTTATCACAAGACCCCTCGAGGTCGTGATTTTACGCTATATCTTTATTTTTATGTTCGCCGCTCCTCTAGCCATGTATCTGATGTGGTTCTTCTCTCCAAAGCATGAGCTTGAAATTGTCTTGGTGAATAAGTCAGTAACAGACGATTCAAATATGGAGCAACATTCATTAAACTGGATTCTCAAGCATGAACGAATAGTGAATCATTCCCAGGATTTTTATCGCCCTGATTCTGATTACTATGGATTCTACCCGAGGTTGGGTGGTGATTTTACTGTTCGTGATTTTCGGTCATACGATTCGCTGGCAATAAATGATCTGGTCAAAAATTCTGACATGCTTTATCTCACCGACTCTTATGGTGTTTACACACATGATTATGGTTCAGACCTGGACAAGCCCAATCGTCTTTTATACGGTGGCTTCAATCGAAGCGATCTTCATGTTCTGAAGGAATTTCGCGCTCAGAAGAAACTCATATTGAGTGAGTTTTCACTTTTTACACCACCCACCATGCGCAGCATGCGGGACTCGCTCCAGAGTATTCTGGGTGTGGAGTGGTCTGATTGGACAGGACGCTATTTTTTATCACTTGATTCCACGGCACATGATGAACTGCCACCATGGGTGATCAACCTTTACCATAAAAAATATGGACCTCATTGGCCATTTACCGATTCAGGTATAGTCCTGGTCCGGTGGGATGATATCGTGATTCTAGAATATGGTACGCATTTACTTGAAGAAGCACCGATTATCAGAACACAAGTAGTAGATGCGAATCATTATGATCTCCCACCTTCTATTCAATATCCCTTCTGGTTTGATATTGTATCATCTCCAGACAGAGACAATCAAATTGTCTCTGTTTATCATCTTGAGGTGAACGAGCGGGGTGATTCCCTCCTCAGCGCCCACAATATTCCCAACCTGTTTCCAGCCGTGCTGAAAGAAAGTAGTGGTGAATTTCCCTTTTACTACTTTGCAGGTGATTTTGCGGATAATCCAGTTAACACTTCAACGGCAAAATTTAAGGGAATCGAGCGTTTCCATAAGTTTTTCTACAATAAAAATGATGTGGAGGATCGTCGGCAATTTTTCTGGAAATATTACCGTCCTTTGATATCAACCATCCTCATGGATGAAGTAAGCCGACTCAACCATTAACTCAAATAATCAGAATGTAACAATTGGGGGGATTGCTTGTTTTTGAAGCATTTCGAACCCTTACTAGTACAGTAGAATTAATTACCACAACAAACATTTCACACTACTTTGTGATGCCAAAATTAATCAAGATTCATACTAGCTAGGAAACTTATACAATGACCTTCTTGTACCGTACACATATAATTATTCTTCTTTATCTATTCTCCTTACCTACCTATGGCTGGGAACTACACACCCTCATCGCTCAGCCTGTGTTTTCTTCCATGGAGGAAGTCATGTCCGCAGAGGATGTCGTTGTGACGAGCCTGGAGGAATTTCTCATATTAGCGGAGCTGCATCTTGAAGAGACACTTCGAGAAGAGGAGGTCTGGGCCATAGAAAATTTAGATTTTTATGCTCCATTACCAGACTCACTTTCATTTCAGGCCAATGATGATGAGGAAACTGTCCGTCAAAGATTCACTCAGGCCATTCGAATCAATCCTGAATCGAAATTAATCTCATATCTACAGTTGCTGCCTGGCGAAGAAGCTGGTTCTTATCCGTTACTGGTTCCTGAGGATGTAACTCCTTTGAAGGAGAACGACGGTTTTTTTAATGTCGTGTTTGTTGAATTAACACCTGGTGAAAAAATTGATCCCCTCAGCGTTCTGGTTTCTGCCAACCATGAACCTGACCTGGCTTTGGACATCGGACTTTATGAAAACAATGATACGGAATGGGGTCAGAGATACGGAATTGGAACGCAGCCGTTTGGAGATGCTAAACTTGAATACAGTTCTCAAGCCCCTATTCATATGGGACTCTATCATGAAGCTGCAGTGATCAATATGATTGCACCTTTTATTCAAAAATGTTATCCAGAATATAGAATCCACCTATACAAGACACTTTCTGAGCTGGCCTTCAGTCTGGGTCATGATTACTGGGGCTGGCGCTTTATGGGCTGGGGATTGCACTATATTGCCGATCTGACACAACCCTACCATGCCCAGGCACTCCCTGGTGTGGGGACCTTTAAAATGATTTTTATGAATGTCATGGATATGATGGGCCGTAGTCGGATGAAGGATGAGGCCATTCAATTGGTCTCTAACAGACACATGGCCATCGAGCTTTTAGAGAGGCAGCTCCTGGAAAAGGCTTATCTGGAGAATGATATGGAATATTTGCATTTCCAAACCCTGTCCTCAAAAGGAACAATCCCTCATTATATGGATCTGATCCCCCGTGAAATCATTACAAAAAAATCATCTTCCCGGGCTAAGAAACTGGACAAAATTATAGCAAATAATTTCCCGAAACAGTTGGTGTCTGATCCCAATTATCAATTGGGGGATTTTGCACAGAAAAATGAATTATTGGATGTACTTAATAATTCGGGCAATCCCGGAGCACTCCAGAATCTTGAGCTGGAGCTCAATGATATCTTGACAGAGTTTTCCATCTATGGCCGCAGCTATGCAAAGAGCATCCTTTCAAAAAATCCCTGAATAGTAAATTCTAATCAATCTCATTGAAAGATGAGTTGAATATGGAAATGGCACCTCAAGGTGCCATCTTCTACCTTTAAGCGCTCTAAAAAATTTCTTAATACTCCCAACCAGCAATTTTGGTCCAGTTGGGGATATATCAATTCCATATAGATATGAATCAAATTGATGCCCTTTTGTGTCACTGAAGAAATTATACAATGAGTGTATCTAATTGTATATATTGCATATAAGTCTTGTTGAATGTGACTGGCATATGGATTGACATTATATGGCTCATGATTCTCATAGACAGAACTGACTATGTATTCATTAATACTTGTTTGGATCCGGACGATCTCACACACCTGACACCTGTGGGTCCCATGAAATATTGATCCCAATAAGCCAATGACACTGAAAACACAATTTGGGGCTATTATGAAACATACTATCATCTTTTTTAGCATTATTGCAGGCTTGATGGCCTATGAAGAACCTTACGATCCAAATAACTATAGACAGCGTGAGATAAAAGCGGTGCGGATTTCAGAACCATTGAGGATTGACGGTCGCCTGGACGAGAGTCTTTATCTAGGTACCAGCTATTCAGACTTTATTCAATACGAACCCTTCAATGGGGCTAAAGCATCACAGAAAACAGATATGTGGATAGCCTACGATGATGCCGCTATTTATGTGGGAGCACGCATGTGGGATACTAGTCCTGATTCCATTGTTGGTAGGATTGGACGGCGAGATGCCTATCTCAATGCAGATATTTTTGAAATAATTATTGATTCATATCATGATAAAAGGAATGGATTCTCTTTTCAGATAAATCCAGCCGGTTCCATGAGGGATGAAGTCTATTTCAACGATTCCTGGACTGATGATTCCTGGGATGGAATATGGGAAGGCAAGACCACAATTGATGATAAAGGGTGGACAGCAGAAATGAGAATACCTCTCTCCCAGTTGAGGTTTAGTGAAAAGGAAGCGTATGTCTGGGGAATTCTGCCTACCCGCTATATCCAAAGAACAGGGGAATGGGATTACTACGTCTACCATCCATTAAACGAGAGTGGAGCTATGAGTCGTACCGCTGATCTTACAGGAATTCGAGATATTCATCCTCCTAAACGCAGAGAGTATCTTCCATATTTTACCGCCAGTGCCAGCAACTTACCAACTCGAAAAGACAATGCCTTCATCCAGGGGAAAGATAGCGATTTTGGGGTGGGAGCAGATATCAAACTGGGGCTGGGTGCAAATTTGACTGTAGATGCCACCATCAATCCAGATTTTGGGCAGGTTGAGGCTGATCCTTCCTCAATTAACCTGTCTGATCATGAAACATATTATGATGAAAAGAGACCCTTTTTTCTTGAGGGCCGCAACATCTTCCGGTTTGGTGACGGTGGTCCCACCAATAATATCAGCATCAATTCGAGTGAACCAGATTTCTTCTATAGCCGTCGCATTGGTCGTCCACCGCAGGGATATGTAGCCTCCGTGGCATCTGACTCTCTTGATCATCCCTCAGAAACCAGAATTCTGGGAGCTGCCAAGATCAGTGGAAAAATTGGTGATAATTGGTCCGTTGGAGGTCTTTCGGCCCTTACCAGTCGTGAACACGCCAGCTACTATCAAGATGGAGCAGTACGAGAACAACAGGTTGAGCCATATACCAGCTACAATCTTATTCGAACCCTGAAAGAAATGGACAATGGACGCTATGGTCTGGGCTTAATGGGAACATTGACGCAGCGCTATATAGATGGAATTAGTATACTTGGAAAGAAGCGTGCTGAACGCCCCTCAGCTGACCTGCTCTCCACCCGGGGAACCGGTCTCGGTGTTGATGGTTGGGCCTTTCTAGGTGAAGATAGAGGCTGGGCCATTGGTGCCTGGGGAGGGGTTTCTCAGGTAAAGGGTTCAAAAACCAGAATGTTAAGCTTGCAGCATAGTCCCAGCCACTATTTTCAACGTCCTGATGCCAATCATGTTGATGTTGATACCTCATTGACAACCATGGCTGGTCATGCAGGTCGCATTAGACTTAACAAAGAGGCCGGTAGAGTACAATTTAATGCTGCATTGGGATGGATATCACCAGGGTTTGAGACCAATGATCTGGGTCTGACTTTTGGCACTGATGTAATAAACAAGCATATCAACTTGGGTTATAGATGGTTAGACAGGGGCACCTACATTCGCTCAGCCAGTGCCAGCGTTCTTTACGCAAACAATCATGATTTTGAAGGAGTGAATACTGCAGATGTCATTTTTAGCATGGCATCCATTCGCTTTGTTAATTTTTGGAGCTTGAATATGAATGGGGGTTATGCGTTTGAGAATTTAAGTAATACTGCATTACGGGGAGGCCCACGGGTTCTTGAGGCTCCCGAAACATTTTTTGGTGCAGGTCTTAACTCAGACTATAGGAAGAATATTTCTTATTCATTTTCCCTGGATTGGGGCGCTGAAAATGATGGCGGCAATGAATTGGGTCTATCCATGCATCTTAACATGAAATTGGGTGAACAGCTCAATCTATCCATTGGACCATCCATTTTTTGGGAAACAGATATGACTCAATACATTACTGCGGTAGATGATCCGGCCAATACTCAGATGTATGGAAAGCGCTACGTTTTCTCCCAGTTGGATCAGACGGTGACCTCAGCGGATATCCGAGTTGATTATCCAATTACACCCCGTTTTTCACTCGAGGGATACTTTCAGCCCTTTATAGCTGTAGGTGATTACTCTGGTTTTAAAGAGTATAAGCGTCCCAAATCGGATGAGTTTCTGGTGTATGGCGAAGAAGGATCGACCATCGATGATAATTATGTGATAGATCCTACTGGTGGTAGCTCAGAAGATGCCTTCACTCTATATAATCCTGATTTCAATTACAAGGCTCTCGTAGGAACCCTTGTGTTGCGATGGGAATTCTCTCCTGGATCAACCATGTTCTTAGTCTGGACCCACAATGGATCCGACTTCCAAAACCATGGTAGATATGATTTTGCCAAAGACTTGAAGCGCTTGCTTAAATCTGAAGCTGATGATGTTTTCGCTTTAAAACTCTCTTATTGGTTTGGGTAGGATTCTACTCTCACAGACCTTTAGGAATACGATAGAGGGGCCAGCTTTGCTGGCCTCTTACTTTTTACCTTCCCCCAAGAGTATGATGGTTTAGTTTTATCCTATTATAAAAAATAGGGGTGAAAATTGAAAAAGTACAACTGGGGTCTTATTGGAACAGGTGGAATCTCCAATTTATTCGCTGAGGGCTTGACCACGCTTGACCAGGCAATGATCTATGCTGTAGGTTCACGAAATCAAACCACTGCTGATCTTTTCGCCGAGAAATGGCCGGTTTCCAGGGCTTATGACTCCTATGAAGCCCTATTTGCTGATCCTGAGGTGGATGTTGTATATATAGGTACTCCCCATAATTTCCATTTTCAAAATGTCCGAGATGCCTTGAATGCGGGTAAGCATGTCCTCTGCGAAAAACCCTTCACCATCAATGCCAGGGAAGCTCGTGAGCTCATTGAGCTGGCGCGTCGAAAAAAATTGTTTCTCATGGATGCAATGTGGAATCGTTTTCAGCCCTGGTTTCAGGTTGTGAAAGATCTACTCAGGGAAGGACGCTTGGGAGAGTTGTTGCATTTTAAGGCGGATCTATCGTTTCATTTTGATGTGGGACCTGAACACCGCATCTATAATCGAGATCTGGGAGGGGGTGCCCTACTAGACCTTGGAGTCTACCCCCTTGCTCTAGCTTCCGCTTTTCTGGGAAAACCCAATGAGATAAAAAGTATGGCTCACTTCTATCCTACTGGAGTTGACGATCAGGTTTCCATGTTATTTGGTTACCCATCAGGAGCTACTGCTGAACTGGGTTGCTCAAGTCGATACTTATCTAAAAACAATGCAACTCTGCATGGCTCTAGAGGGTTTATAGAAATACACGGAATGATCATCCGACCGGAAAAAATTACCATTCATGAGCAGGGTCAGAAGGTTATTGAGATTGATACACCATACATTTCTAATGCTTACCAATATGAAGCCCAGGCAGTTATGGAAATGCTCGAGCTAGGGGAGACCGAACATCCTCTTATGCCTTTGGATGAAACCATTGAAATTATGGAAACCATGGATGAGATTCGTAGGAACATCAAGCTTAGCTATCCAGGAGAGTAAATCGCTAGCACATCTCATTCTGATCTGATGTAAGCAGGCAAAATCCTTATATGAAAGTTTTTTAATGTTGAGATGGTATGCTACCATTTCGATCATGATTTGCTAAAGTATTGATTATTGAGTAGTAATGAGGGAGTGCCATTTAGAGCACTCAAATCGTAAAGAAACGTTATTAAATACTACCATGTTGCAATTAGAAACCGTCTCTATATATTTCATTGTTCAAAAAGTATTTTTCTAAATCAGGAAGTGTTTTACTAAGGCACATATTGTGTTTTGGCCGTAGTGGTGGCATTCTTTTTGCGAGATTGTACTGCACGTCTCACCGTCCTGAAATTGATTTTGATAGTTTTTTCTCAAGCTAGAGCATGTAACCCGCAACTAAAATTAGGCTAAGTCTGTGACCGCTAATGAGTTGATGGGTTTTTTTTAGAAGAATTACTTGCCGATAGTGACTATTATTATCATCAAGTCATTCCAATATATAGGAATGCTAAAGAGTAGTTTCTCAAACATAAGAATGAATGAAATTAACAATAGAAGTTAACATGGAGGAAAGAAATGAGTAAGAAAATTAACCTGTTCGCTATCCTGGTTTTGGCCCTGATGGTGATGTTTACAGTTAGTTGTGAAGGCCCTGCAGGCGCTGATGGTGTTGCTGGTGCCGATGGTGCTGATGGTACCGATGGTGTTGATGGAGCCGATGGTAATGTCTCTTGTCTAACTTGTCACAGTACAGATGGCATGGCTGCCATTGATGGACTATTTGCCTTATCAGGTCACTCTGCCGGTAACTATGTTGGTTATGCTGGTAGTCGTGGAAGTTGTTCACGTTGTCATTCAAGTGAAGGTTTTATGGATTTCATCGCTGGTTATGATGGCGAAGATATTCCTTATCCTTCAGCCTGGTCCTGTGGAACCTGTCACGGTAGCCACAGCAGTCTTGAAGAAGGTATCAGTGCCCCATTACAGACAACAGCTGCTGTAACAATTATTGAAGATGGAATGACTGTTATTGACTTTGATGGTCCTTCAAACCTATGTGCAAATTGTCACCAGTCACGTAGAGGCTATGCTTACTATGAAGCCATCGATTCTGTATGGACGGATGATGTAAACGGCAACGATTCACTTGATTTCGTTGTTGCTGATGGATCTGTTTATATCAACAGCTCACATGCTGGTCCTCACCATGGTCCACAGGCAAACACACTGAGTGGTTTGGGTGGATATGGCACAAGCTCAACAGGTGCTCACCTGAGCGCTGGTTGTGTTGGTTGTCACATGGGTGATGCTACATCAACAGAGGGTGGACACTCCTTTGTTCCAAATCTGGAAAACTGTACTGTCGCATGTCACGGCTCAGTAACTGATATGGCTACATTTACTACAGATGCACAAGATGCAGTTAGTGTCCGTTTGGATGCTATTGCTGCAGAACTTGTTACTGCTGGTGCATTAGCTGGTGATGCTACAGATGGATATCATCCACATGTAGGTGTTGTCACTGAAGCTCAGTTTAAAGCATTCTGGAACTATATGGTTGTTTATGAAGATCATAGCCACGGTGTACACAATCCTGGTTACTTCAACACCCTTTTAACTCAAGCTGAAGCCCTTCTGGGTCTGTAAGCCTTAGTTAAAATAGATTCACAAAAGAGGCCACCCAATGGGTGGCCTCTTTTTTTTGTCCCTGATGAACCATTCAGAATATCAATTGGACGCTGGGCTATTAAAAGTCTCCATCCCCTCAGAACACCCCTGGCTTCGACGAGCTCAGCCGCCGGCACTAAACTGGGACACTGAGGCTCTCGAAGTGTCCTCAACTATCATAGTGCGAATGACTTCGACAAGCTCAGTCGTCGGTGTCGAAGTGTCCAAACTCCTACGAGCAAATGAGGAAGGCTTCAATAAACTCAGCCGTCGGTGTGGGTTCAAGACAAAAAAAAGCAGTTGATCGAAACCAACTGCTTTAGATAAATCATGTGAACTGAGTTTAGGTGAAAATGATGGAGGCTCCAGCTGAGCGCTCGTAAAACTCACCTACAGTCAACACAGAGGAGACCTGATCACAGAGATCATCCTTGGTCAATTTAAACATATCCATGGCCAGTTTACAGGCGAAGACCTCTCCACCGGCGTCTGTAAACATCTCCAGAAATTCAGGAATGGTAGGTATATCCAGATTTTCCATTTCATTCTTCATCATCCAGGTAGCAAAATTGGAGACACCAGGGATGGCACCCAATAATGTGGGAAATGGCATGGTAATAGGCATTTTCAACATGGGCATGGCCATATTCATGGCAGGATTACCAACGGTAGCAACCTTCAAAGAGTTCTGGGTCTTTTTGATCAATGCACCCAGTCCAAAGAAGGTAAAAAAGATAGAGGCTTCCATGCCTTCCATCCGGGCACCATTGCCCATCACGAGAGCAGGATAAACGTCTACCAGAGAACCTTTGGAGACGATTAGCGAAACTTTTTTGATTGGTTCAGGTTGTTCACTCATCAGATCTCTCCTTTAGATACAGCCCTGGGGTTTTCCCAGACCTGCGATTTTTGCAGCCTTCTTGGCTGGACCACCAGGGAAAAGAGCATAGAGCTCTTTGGTGGGAACGACATTTAGCTTATTCATTTTGCGAATTGAAGGGGCTGTGCCATTTTCTTCAAATTCTTTGCGCATGAAGTTGAGTACGTCTACATGACGATCAGTTAAGGGATCTATACCCTCTTCCTTGGCAATGGCAGCCGCCAGGTCTAGGTTCCATACTTTGTGGTCTGTCAGGAATCCCTCTGCATCGACATCTACAGAGATTCCAGCAAGTTCTTTTGTAGTCATTTTATTTTTCTCCTTTATTTAATTTCTGATTCTTGATTTGAGATATTCTTTAGAAATGCGATGATGAAACCCAGCCCCCGTTTCATTTCAGGGGTGTTGAGCTCTCTCATGGCTTTCCAGATGGAAACTTCCTGAATATCATCCACATTCATTTTATCAAATACGGTGATGCCATTCTTGATGGCTCCCATCATTTGTGGTTGTGTAATGGATTTCAGGGTTTCCAGGATAGGTACAATATTATCGGCAAGCCGTTTGACGTCATCGCCCGAAAAATGCTCAACCACATTATCACTGATATGTATGGCCTCACTTGCGAATTCGAAGTATTTCGCCCGATCCAGTTTATCCAGGCTATCCAGTGTGTCTCCAAAGAGTTCCTTACCGATTGGTTTGAAATCTTCAAAGAAATCCAGTGCGCTTTCAAGCTTGCCTATGACCTCGGTGATGTTGTTGGTGTTTCTCAGGATGAGTTTGACAAGGTGGAGGAAGTCACCAGTCCGAACGAAAGGAGCAATGTCCTCAAATTCTTCGATGGCTCCTGCAAAAAGATCTTTGGCTACCCGCGTTAGATCTTCTTTGAGATCTTCCATCTCCCGTCGCTGCTGTCTGACCAGCGCCAGCTCAGCTGTAATTCCATCCAGGGTTGTCTGGATTTCAGCCAGCTGACCTGAAATGTCACTGCCACTCATGTCAGGCTCGCTTTCCAGCCATAAGCATATGGGATTCTATGGGCAATTCAGCCCCTTTTAACAGCAAATTCCAGTACATCCAGCGGAACATCATTTTACCATAATGATTCATGCGGGTTTCTTCTAACAGGGAGAAGGGACCGACACCAGGGAGGGGAAATTTGCCAGGTAGTGGCTCAGTATCGTAGTTGAAATCGATGAGAATTCCCTTACCAAAACCTGATTCAATATAGCAATTGGCATGACCGTCAAACTTACCCTTGAGTGGTTTACCATCGATATAGCTCAGGAGATTGTCCTGAAGAATATCTGCCTGAAAGTGAGCAACGGAACCCGCTTTGGAGCTAGGTAGATTGGTGGCATCACCGATGACAAAAATGTTGTCGTTGGCCTGTGATTGAAGTGTGAATTTATCTGTGGGTATGAAGTTTAGCTCATCACCCAAGCCTGATCTGGCAATAAGATCATCACCCATATTTGTGGGGATGGTTACCAGCAGATCATAGTCAATGGAGGTTTCATCCCAGGAGACCAGTTTATTATTTTCCCAATCCACTCGACCTGCACTGAATTCCGGGGTGAGACTGACACCTTTCTTGTTTAAAAATTCTCCAAATACTTTGGAAGCCTTGGGTTTTGTAAAAGCACCTGGGAGGGGAGTTACAAACTCGATTTCCACTTTATCGCGGATACCCTGCTCAGTAAACCACCAGTCTGCCAGGAATACAAATTCAAGGGGAGCAACGGGGCATTTGATGGGCATCTCAACGATGTTGAGAACCATTTTTCCACCTTCCCAGTATTTCAGAAACTGCTGCAGAGCGACGGCTCCTTCTACAGTATAAAAATCAAAGATATTTTTGTGCCAACCACCCTCCATCATACCATCAGTCTCACCAGGGTTGATCTTCGTACCAGTAGCTACCAGCAGAATGTCATAAGGAAGCACTTTACCACCATCCAGAATCACCTGGTTTTTGTCAGCTTCGATAAGATCAATTTTGGAAAAAATGACATTGACACCTGGAGGGAAGAAATCTCGCTTGGGTTTGATGACATCACGACGGTTATAAATACCGAAGGGAATAAATAAAAATCCTGGTTGGTAATAATGGGTTTCATATTGATCAACAATGGTGATATCCCATTCTTCTTTGTCCAGAACGGATTCCATTTTATTAAGCATCATCGTGCCGGCGGTTCCAGCTCCAAGGATTAATAGTTTCTTCATGCTTTACGCTCCAGTTTTGTTGAGTGGGAAAACATGGACTGAAGCTGTGAATTGGAGAGTTTATACCTCAATTCGTTCAGTGTCATGTCATGGTTGCTATGATTAAAATTCAGTATCATATGATGCTGAATAATATTTACAAATCTTATACCAAACTACTGTATGAATCGAAATGGTTGTTAGCCCTAAATAGATGAAATCTATTGATTTGCATTGTCACGGGCAGGCTTTTCACACTCTACTGATGAAGGGACTATAGTCCGGGAATATCCAAAACATCAGACATGCCTGATGTGATGTAACAACAAAAATAATAATAAGATAGCTTAGGATAAGCCAATGTTAATAAAATCAATAGTCACTGGAAAAATGATGTTGATTGCTCTTCGCAAGAGTTGGTTTTGGCAGGTGAGCCAATTGGCAGGTAAGGGGTGCTCCCGTAAAGATTAAAAGATTTTAATGTTTCTAGAAATCAACCTGATCGAAAAATTAACCCTAATCAGGCGAGTTCTTCCACATCAATAATCCAGCGGTAGCATAGCTCAATAGACCAATTGTCAAACCAAAGGAAAATCCCCAACTAATAACCATGAGAATAGTCATTGTTGAACCCAGGACGGAAGCCGCACCATTCACAGCAAAACTCCAATCCACGAGAGGTCCAACATGTCGAACGCCCTTGGGAAAGGGCATCCCCATAAAGAAGCCTAAGGGACTGACCAGGATAATAGTTGCAGCGATTCGCACACTTTGTTCAAAATCTCCAAAGAGTAAAACAAAGTACTTGAATAGTGCTATATCGAGGAAAAGCCATGATATGATAGCCAGGAAAACCATTTTTGACTCAAAAGTTGAGGAGTAGCGACTTCCGATGCCAGATGTGATCAACAACGTCATGAGAATTGCAGCCACACTGTAGGTTGACGGGCCGACCAATAGGGTAAATTGCTGCATAAGAATCAGCTCTACTGACATATAGGCAAATCCAATGATGGCAAAATAGGCGTAGTGGTTGAGGGACAAACCAGGTCCCTTTTTTAAATATGGGATGAGTGTGATGGGGAAGATGAGAACCAGGACTACCAGGATGATAATCACAACAATCATTTTGGTTAGCGGGAAGCCTCTGAATTCATAAGGTAGCAATCTTGCATCTTTGTCAAAACTCAGATTCTTCCACAATCCCATTTGAGCAGCAAAAGGTCGATTATCATTATTGGGAGAAATATCAATAGCCAGTGAATCTGCCACCTCTTGCCAACCCTGTTCCACAATTCTCTGGTAAATATTATCCTGGAGTGAATCCACGGCTGGAAAGAGTAGATGAACATCGTCGTAGTTCTTACTGGTGATATCTCTAAGGGCAATCTGCATAAAATCAGTCTCCAATGGTCTTTTAGACATCAGGAGAACTTTCCGGCGCATGTTGGGCAAATTGTATACTGCAATATGGGTTTTAGGCTGTTCAACCCCCAATTTGTCCAGAGCCAGAAGCGCTTCGCTCACCAGTCTAGGCATATAAAATTGATGCTCCATCATGAGATATCCTGAATCAGATAGAGCGGTCCAATAGTCCTGGAATGCTTCGGTGGTAAACAGGTAATTTTCAGCCAGAGCAAATGATCCCGATGCCAGAGCAGAAAAGGTATTGGAGCTCAACGAATAGATCACATCAAAACGCGAGGTGTGACGACGAATAAATGCCCGCGCATCTTCCGAAACCACTGTAACTCTTGGATCTTTATAAAATTGACTTGTGTACTCAGGCAGTGTAATCAGGTCAGATGAAAGGGTGTCAGTATAAGAACTCAGATAACCCGCTGGATCCCCTTCGGTAAGCATTTTGTTAAACCATGGGTTGACCTCCACAGCATGAACTTCAGCAGCTCCCTCAACCAGTGCCTGAATGACATCAGCACCGCCTCCTGATCCCAGAGATAGAAATCTACAGGATTCAAATTGACGAATTAAATCACCTGCCGGAATACCCCATAGATCTTCGGATCCGCTATCTGGCAAGCTGAAGTCTCCGTCAAATCCGTAAACAGGTGTATTAGCAGCATTGTCAATTACCATCCCTCTGGCTTCATCACCGGGATAGGCGAACATCTTAATCTGTGCCATGGCATCCCAGTGTTGGTAGATGCTGGGGAGCCGTTCAGGTTTTGCTGATTTTAGCAAGGAGTGACCATTGTAACTGGCAACCATGGCCAGTAGGATCAGTACAGCGGGAATGAGCTTAAACATCCTGTCGCTATTGAGCAGGGCTGCGACAAAAATGGGAATACTGATCAGAAAAGCAGCCATTGGCGTACTGAAAACATTCATTGATATGATGGCCCCGACCACCCCGAGTCCAGCACCTAGCAGGTCAGCCATATACAAATTGGAGATATTGACATGAAAGCGTTTAAAAAGAATAGCCAGAGCGATGCCGCAGAAATAAAAACTGGAGCTGAGAATGAGAATAACCAGTATGAGTTTCCCCAACATGGCCAGACTGCCTGTGAGCGCTGAGAAGCTCATCCCCAGACGATAGACCAGGGGAGGACCAATCAGGATCATTGTCCCACCCAGTAGCAGGCTATTTCGCATACTGCTCATGGTATCCACCCTGGGGATCAAGCGTAGGGTCAAGGCCCCTAACCCCAGACCGAGAATGGCCAGGGACAGTACCAGAAAAGCGAAGGTGTAGAAGAACTCCGCTGCTAGAATGCGGGTCCAGATTAATTCAAGCGATAATAGTGAAAATGATAGTAATGCAATGGTGTAAGATGGTTTATGATTCATAGTCCCCTCAGTACTGAATATTAAATCAAATATAGGTGCTTCCAGTGATGGGGAAGAGGGGATTCGATGAATGGTTTATGAGTAAGTCTAGTGGTCATCTATCGAGATATGATGAAATTGTGCACAATATCCCTGATCACATTATTTTGATCTTATCCTGAATCCGTGATTATCAGTTGTAATATTATCGTGAAATGATATAATTAATTATCACCACAATAAATCTCTGATTCGGGGGAATTATGGAATTAAAATCACTCTGGAAACAATTTATCCGTCGGATAACTGTGATCATCTCCCTTTTTACAATTGGGATGATTCTTGGCCTATTCATAAAAAATAACCAGCTACTTAGCAGAGAGGTTGAATCAAGGGCGAAATCTCATTTTGACAATATCCTGCTCACGAGAAGATGGAATGCCAATTATCACGGCCTCTATGTAGAAAAAACAGAGGGGGTCTTATCAAATCCGTATTTAAATAATCCAGACATTGTAAGCTCCGATGGTACCGTATATACCCAAAAAAACCCCGCTTTAATGACCCGTGAAATTTCTGAACTTGCTATCACGGATAGTTTGTACTCTTTTCATATCACCAGTTTGAATCCAATAAATCCAGACAACCTGGCAGATGATTTCGAAACCAACGCCTTGAAGTCTTTTGAACAAGGTGAAGTTGAGGCATTTCAAAAATTCATAAAGGATGGAAAAACAATATACCGTTACATGGCACCACTTGTAGTTGAAGCAAGCTGCTTGACATGCCATGCTGAGCAGGGTTATCAGGTAGGTGATATTCGTGGTGGAATTAGTGTCAATATTGATATCACCGATATAGAAAGTGCCCAACGCTGGAACAATATCCTCATTTTTATGCTGAGCACACTTTCTCTCACTGTTTTGCTGGTAATTACCTATCTGTTTATTCGACAACTCATGCATAAAATCGCCCAGAATCAAAGTGCGATAAAGGCCTTGGCTGTAACCGATGAGTTAACCCAGCTCCATAACAGGCGATTTTTCTTTGAAAAGCTATCGCAGGAGTATTCAAGATCCATCCGACACAAGAGAAATATGGCCTGCATTATGATGGATATAGATTTCTTTAAAAAATTCAATGATACATATGGTCATCAGGTTGGAGATTTGGTCCTGAAACGGGTCGCCCAGGTTTTACAGGAAAAAGCTCGCGCCACTGATACCCTTGCTCGCTATGGGGGTGAGGAATTTGTCGTCCTCTTGCCAGAGACGGATGAATCAGGTGCAGAAATATTTGCTGAGAAAATGCGAAGAGCCGTAGAAGCTGAAGTTATCACCACGGATGACAACCAGAATCTACAGGTAGCGATCAGTCTGGGAGTTTGCGGACTTGATTGGGAAGCACTATCAAACTGCGAAGATGAAACGGTTATTGTAAAGTATGCTGATCAAGCTCTCTATCAAGCCAAGGAAATGGGTAGAAACCAGGTCCAAACCTACCACTCATCAGGTGATAAGAGCTGATATTTTAAAATTGAATAAAGTGGTTCAGTGAAAATTCTGAACTAAGGGAATTGCAGGCAATCCTTCCACCATTTTTCAGTTTCAGTATTTTTTAAAATGATGGCATCAATGGTGCAATTGGCAGGAGCCAAAGCCACTGTGGTTTCCGACCCTTTGAAATTTACATCCATCACTACCCATAACAACTCTATGGGACGGTCAGCCATGTTTGCAATAGCAGCAGCGGCTGCAAAGGCAAAGGCCAGATCCTTGCCGCTATTACTGCGGCTTGCAATAATCTTTAATTTTATGGTGCGTCCAGACTGATGGTGGTTGAATACCTCGGCTGAAACGAGTTCCGGACCTTTGCGGTTCATGTGGAAATATTTTTCTATGGTTGACGGGATTTTTACATCAGGAATTTGGGCCGATAGGAGCATCGGAAACATTAAAATGCATAATAATAATTGTCGCATATTCATAATTTTGTACCCCCAGACATTTACGCACATACCGGTGTAAGTCGTGGATAAGTTTACACTGTGGAGACCTCTAAAAGCAAAACAATTATTACTATTTATACTTAATCCAATTGGAATAAAAACTTCTCGAAATTTGAATCAATCATGAATGGCTTTAAGAATAATTGTTGTTGCACACATTGCAGATGGACAAGTTAATATATATCTTAATCAAAATCATCGAGGAGAACTACACATGCAGGTTCTAGTCTGGGAAGATCGTTTCAGCGTTGGTATCCGACAATTTGATCAGCACCATAAGATTCTGTTCGAAATGATTAACTCGCTCATCTTTGCCCAGGAGGACAAGAGTGACCCCAATGTCATTAAGAACACCATGGAGCAACTCCGTAGCTATACCCTCTTCCATTTTGTAGCAGAAGAAGCCATGATGAAACATTTTGGCTTTGATGGGTTGGATGAGCATATCGAGGAACATGAAGCTTTACTCGCCCATGTCATTAGTTACCAGGAAAGAATTGCCAATAATGATGGCGTGACCCTGGAAGAAGTCCTTGAATTTTTGGCTAGTTGGCTCATGGATCATACTTTGGGTCTGGATCAACTATATGGTCCCTTCCTCAGTAGATACTCTGATTAACTAACATTCACGCACTACCTTTAATTAGATTTCACGATGAAGATGCTTAAAAGACTTGTCCTGTTTGTCATTGCCCTTTTCGCATATCTCATATTGCGGGAAATGCTCAACTTCTATGTCCTGGCCTACACTGCCAATCCATATCTTGGTTATTTGGTGTTGGTCCTGCTTATAGCCATCCTGGCCTACTTTGTCATCGTCCCACTCTATAGGATTAGTCGGCTCAGTGGGGACCCGGGTCCTGTTCGCAAGAGGCGCAAAGAGTTGGAACTCATGGAGATGCGTCTCCAACGAAGAAGTTCAAATAAATACCTCAAGGGAATCGAGTTTGAGATTCCTCATACCGGGTCTATTGCTGAACGTTATGAGTCCTCTTCAATAGAACTGTCCAGGGCATGTGATGAGATCAGACGCAAATATGTGGTACACTTATTCTATAGTAGTGCCGTCTCTCAATATGGATTTATAGATGCTATACTCATATTCTCAGCCAATGTGAATATGGTTAAGGAAATTTTTACACTCTATACCGGTCGGGCAACCGGTCGAGATCTCTGGCAAATAGCGAAACAGATCTATTACTCAGTAGCAATAGGTGGCTCGGAGGGTGTAGAATTCGCCGTAGAGGAACTTATTTCTAAACTGGGCTCAGAAACCCTGAAAAGTATCCCCTTCTTTGATAAGGTTATGATATCCATTGCCGGTGGTTTTACCAATGCTGTGCTTTTGTCGAGAATTTCGCTTATTACAGAGAACTACTGTAGAATGACTTATATTGAGTCAACTCGTGACCTTTCACCTGACCCTGGTGAGATCCTTAGCTCAACCAAGGCTATCGTGGAAGAACCTATCCGTCATATCAAGAAGCAACTCAACGATATAGCCAAACAGAAAGCGATTGATTTCTCACGCTATGCCATCAATCCCACCCGAACGGTAATTGAAAAGGCTTTGGATAAATTCACACCTCAATCAGATGAGGAAGATACTCAGTCCGTCAAAAGAAGTATTGCCATTGGGTTGAACCCTCTGAAGTATTTCACCCAGCGTCGAGCCCGTAAATCCAAGAAATAGGTTCCACTATCACCGGGTTTCGATCCAGTGCTAGTTTAAATCGGAGATGATCAATTTCAGGTTAGATTGTCAGTTGTTGGAAAAAGCCTAGATGTGATCGTGGGGATATCAGAGATCAGACAAAAAATAGAGATAAATCGGTGTAGAGCCTGCGATTGCTATTGCAGTAGGACGATTTATGACTATTATAGTCACGTTAGTATGAGTTACTCCAAATTATTCTCCCAAATTCCATTACAAAACATTACAAATATTGATTGAGGTATGCCGTGGCTAGTGTAAATATTCATAAAGATACTGATCCCCAGGAAACTAGCGAGTGGTTGGACTCCCTTGCTGCTGTCTTTGAAGAAGAGGGTGTAAATCGAGCCCATTTCCTGGTAAATGAACTTATCGATTATGCAAGTCGACATGGTGTGCGACTTCCCTACAGTCCCAACACATCATATCTGAATACAATTCCGGTTTCCCAACAATCCCAATTCCCAGGCGATCGAGATATTGAACGTCGCATCAAATCCATCGTACGCTGGAACGCCATGGCCATGGTGGTTCGAGCCAATAAAGCCAGCGATGGTATTGGTGGCCATATCTCGACTTATGCTTCATCAGCAACTCTACTTGAGATAGGTTTTAATCATTTTTTCCGATCAGCCACCGACGAGTTTGGTGGAGATCTCGTGTATTTTCAGGGTCATGGTTCACCGGGAATTTATGCCCGCGCCTTTTTAGAAGGTCGCCTCAGTGAACAGGATCTGGTAAACTTTCGTCGTGAGTTAGCCCCAACTGGTGGTCTATCTTCATATCCACACCCCTGGTTAATGCCCAATTTCTGGCAGTTTCCGACCGTATCCATGGGTCTTGGACCTCTCCAGGCCATTTATCAAGCTCGTTTCATGCGGTATATGGAAAATCGTGAACTGATTCCCAGGAGTGATCGCAAAGTCTGGGCTTTCCTGGGTGATGGTGAGATGGATGAACCTGAATCCCTGGGAGCTATTACCCTGGCCTCTCGAGAAAAGCTAGATAACCTCATCTTTGTGGTGAATTGCAATATGCAGCGTCTGGATGGTCCCGTTCGTGGCAATGGCAAGGTCGTCCAGGAACTGGAAGGTGCCTTTCGTGGTGCCGGTTGGAATGTTATCAAAGTCATCTGGGGTTCAGAATGGGATGAACTTCTGGCAAAAGACAAAGATGGTATCCTGGCCAAGCGCATGGAAGAAGTCGTGGATGGGGATATCCTCAAGTACATCGTTGAAGGTGGCGCCTATATCCGTGAGCATTTCTTTGGGGCATACCCAGAGCTGCTGGAGATGGTAAATCACCTCAGTGATGAAGATCTGGAAAAATTAAAACGGGGTGGTCATGATCCTGCCAAAGTCTATGCAGCTTATTCAGAAGCACTGGCTCATGTGGATCAACCTACAGTCATTCTAACCAGTACGGTGAAGGGTTATGGAATGGGTGAAGCTGGTGAAGGTAAAAACATTACCCACGGCCAGAAGAAACTGAATGAAAATGAGTTAAAAGCCTTCCGCAGCCGTTTTGGTATTCCCATTTCTGATGATGAGGTCACCAAGGCTCCCTTTTATCGTCCCGATGAAAATTCAGAGGAAGTAAAATATTTAAAAGCACGTCGTGAAGCACTGGGTGGACATTTTCCTGCCCGTCGCAGCTCGGCCGAACCTACCAAAACCCCTGCATTATCAGCCTTTAAAGCTGCTCTGGAGGGAACGGGAGATCGAGCACAATCCACAACCATGGCCTTTGTACGCATCTTGTCGATGCTGACCAAAGACAAAACCATGGGCAAACGAGTTGTACCTATCGTTCCAGATGAAGCCCGTACCTTTGGAATGGAATCTCTATTTAGAAGTTTGGGTATCTACTCCAGCGTTGGACAGCTCTATGATCCTGTGGATTCAGATCAATACCTTTATTATCGCGAAGATATCAAGGGTCAAATTTTAGAAGAAGGTATCACTGAAGCAGGCTCTTCGAGCTCATGGGTTTCAGCAGCAACCTCCTACAGTACCCACGGTGTCAACATGATGCCATTTTACATTTACTACTCCATGTTTGGATTCCAGAGAGTGGGAGATATGTTCTGGTTGGCTGGTGATATCCGCGCCAGAGGTTTCCTCCTGGGAGCCACGGCAGGACGAACCACATTAAATGGCGAAGGTCTTCAACATCAGGATGGCCACAGTCTACTGGCTGCTGCTACCATACCCAATTGTCGTGCCTATGATCCCGCCTATTCCTACGAGATTGCAGTCATTATTCAGCATGGAATGAAACGCATGATGCAAGACCAGATTGATGAATTCTATTATATCACTTTGGAGAATGAACCATATGTCCATCCTGCCATGCCCAAAAAAGCCGAAGAAGGCATTATCAAAGGTATGTACCAGTTATCAAGTACTGGCAAGGCCAAAGCGGATATGCATGTCCAATTGATGGGTTCTGGAGCAATCCTTGGTGAAGTTCAAGCCGCAGCAGACATTCTCAAGAAGGAATGGAAAGTCACCTCAGACATCTGGAGTGTCACGAGTTATTCAGAATTAAGATTAGATGCTCAGGATGCCCAACGCTGGAATCGTCTCCATCCCACTGAGGAAAGACGTAAAGCTTATGCCTGCGAACTCATGCATGATAAGGTGGGACCTGTGATTGCTGCATCAGATTACATCAAACTGGTGGCTGAGCAGATTTCCATATTTATTGATAAGCCTTTTATCGCATTGGGTACCGATGGATTCGGAAGAAGTGAATCCAGGGAAGAGTTAAGGAAGTTCTTTGAGGTTGATCGCTATTCAATTGTTGTTTCAGCACTTTTTCAGCTGCAAAAACTGGATGTTATAAAGGGTGATGTTGTAGCCAAGGCCATCAAGAAATATAAAATCCAAACTGAATCAGATAATCCAGTCAAGCGTTGATGCAAAATGATCATTTATCGAACTGTGAATTTTATCTTGTATCGTCACCCCGAGCGGAGTCGAGGGGTGGAAAATTGAACCATCTAAGACCGCAGTTAAGCTTTGCATACTATCCCTCACACTTCGACTCCGCTCAGTGTGACGGCTAGGGATGACGTCGCAACAGAATTCAATTAGGTATTAGAAAGAGTACATTATGCTAAAAGAAATAATCATACCGGATCTTGGGGAAGGCATTGATAGTGTTGAAGTCGGCGAGATTAATGTCAAACCGGGTGACCATGTAGATGTAGGTGATATTCTAGTACTACTAGAGAGCGATAAGGCTTCCATGGAAATTGAAGCCGAGATTGCTGGCACTATTAAGGATGTTCGGATCACAACTGGCTCCGAAGTCAGTACCAATACCATCCTGGCGACTATAGAAGCCGATGAGGCTGAAGAAGAGGCTGCTCCTGAGCCCGAAGCCAAAGTTGAAAAGAAACCTGCTAAAAAGACAGCACCAGTACCTCATGTAGAAGAGGAAATGCCAAAAGAGCCCATCGAAGTCCCCGTAACTAAGCGTCGTGTCATACCTGCCAGCCCATCAGTACGCAGGTTTGCCCGTGAATTGGGTGCCGATCTGAGTCAGGTCAGTGGAACGGGTCCCAAAGGCCGTGTGCTCAAGGAAGATGTTCAGAATTATGTGAAGGGACGTCTCAGCGATGCACCTTCAGTTGGAATGAGCGGACCTCCTCAACCTGAAATTGATTTCAGCCAATGGGGGGAGATAGAGAAAGTCCATCTCAGCAAGATTCGCAGGGCAACCGCAGTAAACTTGCAGCGTGCCTGGCAAACCGTCCCTCATGTCACCCAATATGATGAGACAGATATTACTGACCTGGAAGCATTCAGACAAACCTACAAACATGCTGTTGCTAAAGATGGTGGAAAGCTTTCTATTTTACCCTTTATCATGAAGGCTGTGGCCAATGCTTTGAAGGAATTTCCCGACTTTAATAGTTCACTGGATGCCCATGGGGAAAATCTGATCCATAAAAAATATATCCATCTGGGGATTGCTGTGGATACACCAAATGGTCTGGTTGTTCCAGTCATTCGAGATGTGGACCAGAAAAGTTTGAGTCAACTCTCAGTGGAGTTGGTGGATGTGAGTACGCGAACCCGCGATCGCAAAATCAAACCTGCAGAACTGGTGGGTGCTACCTTTTCTATCTCAAGTCTAGGTGGTATTAGCGGTACAGGATTTTCACCCATTGTCAATCCACCCCAGGTTGCAATTCTAGGTGTTTCCCGGTCAAAAATGCAGGCTGAATTTGATGGCTCAGAGTTTCAGCCAAGACTGATGCTGCCTTTTTCACTCTCATATGATCATCGGGTCATCGACGGTGCAGCTGCAGCCAGATTGACAAAGTTCATCGCTGAAGAATTAAAGGCGATCAAAAATTTATTTTAGTTTCAGGAGTATAAATGTCTAATTCCTTTCATGCCGATGTTGTTGTCCTCGGTGCTGGTCCCGGAGGATATGCTGCCGCATTTCGTGCAGCCGATCTTGGAAAATCAGTCATCCTTATCGATAAGGATGAAACTCTGGGTGGCGTCTGTTTAAATCGAGGCTGTATCCCTTCCAAGGCTCTGCTACATCTTGCTCGTGTGAAATCCGAGAGCGCTGAGGTAAAAAGCTTTGGCCTCACCTTTCCAGAACCGGAATGGGATTTGGAAGCCGTAAAACAATGGAAAAATGAGAGAGTCGTTGGTCGTTTAACCAATGGTATAGCAGCCCTGGCAAAAGCGCGTAAAGTTCAAATTGTAACTGGTTCTGGTGTCTTCACTTCACCCACCAGTATTGAAGTAACTCAGGCTGATGGTGTTACCGAAGTCACTTTTGAAGACGTAATTATTGCCGTGGGCTCCCATCCCACAAAAATTCCTGGTTTTCCAGAAGATCCCCGCATTATGGATTCTACCTCAGCTTTGGATCTTGATGGTATTCCTGAAAACCTGCTGATTATTGGTGGTGGTTATATCGGTCTCGAGATGGGAACCATCTATTCCGCCCTGGGATCCAAGGTTACCGTGGTTGAGTTTATGCCCAATCTGCTGCCTGGTGCTGATCCTGATGTAGTAAAGCCTCTGCAAAAACGATTGATGAAAGATTTTGCTTCAATCCAAACTGGAACCAAGGTTTTCGGGATTGATCCACAAAAAGATTATCTGGAAGTGAAGATTGAGGGCAAATCAGGTCCTGAAACCATGAGGGTTGATAAGGTCCTGGTGGCAGTCGGTCGTCGTCCCAACACCTTTGGGAGTGGCTTCGAAAATATCGGTCTGGATATTGATGAACGTGGATTTATCAAAGTTGATGAGAAACGCCAGACCAATGTTCCTCATGTTTATGCCATTGGTGATATCACCGGTGATCCGATGTTAGCTCACAAGGCAACCCATGAAGGCAAGGTCGCCGCTGAGGTTATCTGTGGGCAACCCGCAGCATTTGATGTCTCCATTATCCCCGCTGTAATTTTTACTGACCCTGAGATTGCCTGGGCTGGTTTGACAGAAACTCAAGCCAAAGAGCAAGGGATAGCCTATGACAAGGGTGTTTTTCCCTGGTCTGCCAGTGGTCGTGCTTTAGCGCTGGGTCGTACTGAAGGATTCTCCAAGGCTCTGTTTGATAAAGAGAGTGGGAAATTGATTGGAATGAGTATTGTGGGAACCAATGCTGGTGATCTTATCGCCGAAGCGGTTCTGGCAATGGAGATGGGAGCTGATGCGGAAGATATCGCCCTTATCATCCATCCTCACCCAAGTCTATCAGAATCTGTTGGGAATGCAGCTGAGATCGTAGCTGGCAGCATTACCGATCTATTCGCACCAAAGAAATAATCATCTGAGCAGATGATGTCAGACTTCCGGATCATTGATGTTGAGCAATGGAAACGGAAGGAACAGTTCGAATTTTTTAAGGGGTATGACAACCCCTTCTTTGGTTTAACGGCTGATATCGAGGTCAGCAAACTCCTGGAGTATACCCGCATCCGCGGTTACTCATTTTTTGCAGCCTATTTGTACATTTCCCAACTTCAGGTAAATAAAATTAAAGAATTTCGCTACCGGATAGTTGATGGTCAAGTTTTGGATTATGCCAAAATTTCTGCTGGGTCCACGGTGCTAAAGGCGAACGAAGTCTTCACATTTTGTTACTTCGATTATATGGATTCATTTAAAAAATTTGAAGCCCATGTTTTAGAGCAAGTAGAGAACTGTCGTCAGCCTGAAAGTCGTCTGGACGACCAGGATCACAACCTGGGGCAGGTACACTATTCGGTGATACCCTGGGTCCATTTTCGAGGGTTGAGTCACCCCAGGAACTATGGAAATGGAGACAGCATCCCCAAGATTGTCTTTGGAAAATATACCAGTACAAATGGGACGACAACCATGCCCATTTCAATAGAAGCACACCACGCTCTCATGGATGGGTTTCACCTGGGACAGTATTTTGAAGCCTTTCAGTCTTGTGCTAACTTGCCCGAAAATTTTTTAGAAGGCTGAACTTGGAATATAGTTTAATTCAACATGGTACAGATGCCTATGAAGCATCTCTCAAGCTGAGGCATCAAATCCTAAGACAACCTATTGGGATGGATCTCTTTGACGGCTCTTATGATGACTTGAGCCAGGAGTCTCGTTACTATCATTTCGGAGCATTTGACGAAAGTGGCGATTTGATCTCCAGCATCATCGGGATTCCAACTGCCACACATGAAGTACGTCTCAAGCAGATGGTTGTTGCTGAGGATCACCAGAACCAAGGTGTAGGAAAAAGACTTTTCATGGCTTTTGAAGCATATCTATTAAATCTGGGATTTCAGGTTTTCGTTCTCCACGCACGTATGAGTGCCCATGGTTTCTATTTGAATATGGGATATATGATTGTGGGCAATGAATTCCAGGAAGTTGGTCTCCCACATTATAAGATGAGTAAAACCTTTAGACCTCACCCCGAGTAGTAGATTTAACCCTCCGTTTTAGCTCCCAACTGCATGTGTTATTTCACCAGAAGGCATTTTCCAGAAAGTTCCTGGGAACCCAACGTCGCCCTAAACACATAAATCCCACTGGGAAGATTACCGGCTTCCCAATTAAGAATCAGACTGCCAGGTCTGGCATCTTGTTTAAGACTATCAACCTCTCGGCCATCCAGCCCATAGAGTCGTAACTCAAGAATACCAGGTTCCTGGATACTAAAGCGGAAGCTCGTGCTGGAGTTAAAGGGATTGGGGAAATGATCTTCTAGATGAAACATTTTGGGACTAACTCGTTGAGTGTCTTTGATCTCGCTGGAAATAAAATTTACTCTGAAATCATCAAAATATATGCTTCCTGAGTCTTTGTTGTTATCATCAGTTTCAGCCAGATAAATTTTTGTCCAGGTAATTGGGAAGCTCAGTATTGCGCTGGCATTGCCCCAGTGTGGAGCTGCTTCGGTGAGCATAACAGTAATTTCTCGCCACTCGTCATCCCAGTTTATCCCAGGAGATGCTTCAGTAAAATTCAGAATAAATTTCTCATCGTTGGAATTTTTGAATTCCCCACGAATCCAATGGGCAGAATTGTCCCCATAAACCTGGATTGATACTGATTCAGGTGTACCGGATATGGGAATATTGCAATTCATGTAGAGCACACTGGTACCACCTGTGGCCAAACTATAGTTTAGTTTTCCAGAGGAGGGTGGAGATACAAACTGTTCTGTATCTGAAACAAGACTACAGGCTGACAGGTTGATCACTGCACCACTCAGCGTAAAATTGCTTGTTGTGTTAAAATTGTCCAAGATGACAGAAGTGGAACTGCCAACCAGTAGGGGAACGGAAGCACTTACACCATGGTAGGAGGCTTCAATGGAACCAGAACCAGCATGTAAAGCATGGACTGCCCCATCTGAAAATATTGTTGCGATATCAGGTGTTACCCACCATTCATACGATTCATAGTCAACTTGAATCAGGTTCCCAAAACTATCTCGGGCTTCAGCACTCATGAGTTGGAGATTACCAATTTCCAGTATGACAGGATTTGGGGTGAGTATGAGCATGTCGATATCTGTGACATGCACCAGCATGGTATCATGGATCGTTCCGTGTTGTGCAATAACCAACCCGCTGGATTCAGTTGCGGAAGCTGAGAACAGACCCGTTGCTGAAATTGAACCAATAATCTCGTCACAGGACCAGAGAATTGAATCACCATTTACTGGAACTGGATTATAGTAGCTGTCAGTTCCAGTGGCGTTGAATTGAATCTGACTCTCTACCAGGGCAAAGGTCTCATCCCAGGGTAGGTTGAGATAGGTCAGGGGTCCCAGAGGTGCTTTTGAAATAGCCATCAGGGCATTGGCTACCGATCGTTCGCCCCCTGCATCAGATGGGCTGCTGACGACATCTCCCCGTACCACCATGGTGGTTGATCCGCCTCCATCGAGGTTTATTCCCTGATAGATGCCCCATTCCAGCATGTAGTCTGCCAGCTCGAAGAGGCTCATACCTACACTATAGCCACCTTGTCGGCCATCTACGGTAAAGAAATACACCACTGTACTATCGGCGTTAAAGCCAACAGCCGTCCTTGGATGACGATCATGGGCAAAGCTGGAGCCTACGGATTCAGCTTCCCATTCAACGCTGCTAACACCATCCCTGATGATGCGAGGAGTTCCACCAATGAGCTCTTTAAGAATATGATTATCAGCAGGGTGAAGCTGTAGCTGAATAGCCAGTGTATCACCTACAAAAACAGAGTCATTCAGAAAATCCCGTGCATGACCATGGCCGGAAAGAATAGCCCCCATATTTGCTGGAATCTGCATATTCCCAGATTCAGCTCCCATGAGGCTGTCTTTGTTGGTTACCACAGCATATTGTGGGGCATTGATACCTGGAGGCGGATGCAGATACTGAAGACTAATTTCTGTGCCCCATTGATTGGTTTCAGTGGATGCACCAAAATAGTGGTTGTAGAGAATGAGCTGATTCTCCTGTCTCACCTCATTGATACCACCAATTGAGAAAATCATACTATCGTTCTTAACAACCTGGCCATAATAATCTAAAATGTTGATAAAGGGCTGTTTCGCAGCCGTCAGGGCAAAAACGGAGCGGGGATAGGGTCGCTTTAAAAGGGTTCCATTGATAATCTGAGCACCAATAGTTATACCACCGCTGGCATAAAAATCCCCATTGATGGCTCCAATCACCGTATGACCCCCACGATTTGATCGATTCGCCATGGATGAGGTTCGCTCATAGCCTTCTATTGCATTAAACGCCTTCACTGTTTCAATTGTGTTCATGGTATCGCTGAGATCAATCTCCAGGATTTGAATATGCCAGGGTCCACCAGGCAGATAGGCATGATGATGGTGAATGCCTGGACCAACGGGTCGACTGATGAGGCTTTGAGCGATCAGTGAGATAGAGGACAGTGCAATGAGTATGAACCAAAGGGAAGTTTTTCGCACGGGAGGATCTCCGAGAAATCTAAACATGTTATAAATCAGGGTTCTGGGACTATTGAAAACTTGAGACTGTTTCCACAGTTTCAGGCGCTTTCTTACGCACCAGATAGATTGAAAATACCAGAATCAGGATTGAGATGGTCAGTATGCTGATTTCAATCATGGTCCTTTGGAAAACAACATCGGAAAGGTCGGCAATATGGGCGGCTTCCACCGTGATAATCAGTATGCGTCTTACGGCAGCGATGAGTCCCACTGCCAGGAAGGGCTCTGTTTTGATTACATGGGTTTTGAGGCTGACCAGAATGGTATGCAGGATTTCAACCAGCATGAGAACCAGGAGCAGATCGTCTAGTAATCTGAGAGCTGTTTCACGGGGAGTAGATTCACTAAAGGCCGTAAAAAAAGAGAGTACGGCTTTACCAAGCATGGCAAATGCTGCCACAACCAATAACCCTCCTGCAATGATATAGATAGCTTTTTCAAGTTTCTCGAGGGTGGGGATGGGACCCTGATAAAATGATTTCACATTCATGCTTCCTCCTCTTTTCTTCACTGATGCTGAGAATATAACCTGGTAAAATAACCGTTATAGAGGTTTGTTAATTTATTGCACAAATTGAATTGATCAAAAAAAGCCACCATGAGAGGTGGCTTTTTTTGATAGTATGACTTGTAGTAGTTAAAAAGTATATACTAAATCTGCACAGACACCAAGTGTACCATACAAGTCATTAAAGATCATTTGAGGACCAGTAATCCAAAATGTATTGTTAACCAGGATATCTAGCTGAAGATCTCCATAGTTGAAACCCATCCCAGCGTTGTAATTGTAGACACCGTTGCCACCCAGGGAGAAGGTGGAGTAGGTATCTTCATCATCAGTACTACCTGAGACATAGACATTCTTTGAACTGGTGAATCCCAGGGTTGTGATCTGTCTCTCCATTCCAAATCTCAGGGTGGTGTATTTTAGCTTTGCTTCTAAACCAATATTCATAATTGGTGCAACGAGACCAAAACTCATATCTGTGTCTGTCGTTTCAGCGCCACTCAATTTTCCCTCATCTGCAGTGCGAGTGAAGAACAATCCACCCCCAAGTCCATAGACCAGAAATATTTTATCGTTTGCGAGATTCTGGTTATTAAAGACTCTGTAAGTTGAGTTGATGGCAAATTGACTGCCTGATTGATCTTCCATCTTTGTGTTGGCACTGGTGTATTCACTTGACCCACCCTGATAGGCTAAGCCAAAAACGGCATAGCTGTTATCAAAGAAAAGGAGACCTGAGTTTGAACGGGCTTTTACCTGCAGGGCAAAACTAAGTCTGCTTGCTTTTCCCTCGGCACTAGTACTTGAACCACCGGATTCATAATCACCTGTAAAGCTTCCATGTGGTGTTGGGGCAAAACCCAATAAGCTATTAATGGTGCCAGGGGTCATACCGAAGGCGATGGAGGTTGAGAGTTCCATCTCTTCCGTATCAAGACCATATTCCAGGTCAAGCATAATGTTGGTCTGGCTCAGTTTCTCCTCGCTGACAGTAGGTGTTGTTTCTTTATCATCATCAATTTCCGTCTGGCTGGTTATTCCTAAACGGACACCCATGCGTACTGCTGATCGTCCCCCAAGAGATCTAATGATGTTGAAATAATCATCTTGCTGAACGCTTCCTCCATAGAAACCCCAGGATTTTGCAGAGTCACCTACAACCAGTAAATAGTTGGGGCTTCCTAGGTGGATATCTTCAAAATAGATCAAGTTCATATCATTGATTCTCTGTGGAAACAGCTGAATCGAGGCATCATCACCAGGTAGCATATAGGCATTATTTCCCAGGGCCTGGACGCGCTTATCCGTAGCATATAGAGATGTGATTGCTACCAATAGAATGAGACCTAATACGAGTGTTTTTTTCATGTGTTTACCCCCTTAAGGTAATTGTGTTAAAAATCTTATTCGTGACATGATAATGCGTAAAATTAAAATCCCAAATCCAGAAAATCAATATTTCAGGCCATGTGATATGGAACTAATGGTGACAAAAAATATCATGATAAATCAATGATAATAAGCGCTTTATGAAAAAAGTTATATTGGAGAAATACAGTATTTGTAACTACCGATCTTCACATTATATTCCTCACGCAATTACTGAGAAATATGAATCATTAAAGACAAATTCTATCATGAATTTCCGCTGTGTATTCTATACAGCGTTCTTATTTGAATTCTTCTCAATTTCAGATTTAATCTGATTTATTGCCATCATTCTGATGAAAAAGCCATAGGCGTTAACAATAGCGGGAAAGGGTAAATGAATGGGAAAACTATTAACATCCACTGAATCCTTAGAGATGTCCTTCTCAAATGAGTTGGAGGCACAAGGAGTAAGCCGTCGGAGCTTCCTTAAGTTCTGTACTGCCATCACAGCAGCAATGGGTCTACCTGCCACCATGGTGGCCAGGGTTGCAGATACCATTACTAGCCCGACTCGAACGCCTGTCATCTGGCTACACTTCCAGGAATGTACCGGTTGTACCGAATCACTCCTGAGAACCACACATCCCACTGTTGAAGAACTGGTTCTGGATATGATCTCTCTCGACTATTCCGAAACACTTTGCGCCGCAGCGGGTCATCAGGTCGAAAAATCTCTTATTGACTCAGCCAAGCTGAATGAAGGTAAATACATCCTGGTTGTTGAGGGTTCCATTCCTGTAAAACAAGATGGTATTTATTGCAAGATTGCTGATAGAACTGCTCTGGATATCTTGAATGATTACGGTTCAAGAGCTGCCGCTATCGTAGCCATCGGATCCTGCGCTTCCTGGGGTGGTGTCCAATCATCCAGTCCCAATCCAACGGGAGCCACCGGTGTACATGAAATTATAAAGGATAAACCAGTTATTAATCTTCCTGGTTGTCCTGCCAGTCCATACAATCTACTCTCCACAATTCTCTACTATCTGACACTTGGCAAGCTGCCTCAGTTAGATAGTAAGGCTAGACCAAAATTTGCATATGGTCGTCTCATCCACGAACATTGCGAACGTCGACCTCATTTTGATGCTGGTCGTTTTGCTCTGGAATTTGGAGATGATGGTCATCGTGAAGGTTACTGTCTTTACAAACTGGGCTGCAAGGGTCCAGAAACTTATAACAACTGCTCCTCCATCCTATTTGGTGATGTTGGATCAGGTGCCTGGCCAGTTGGTACAGGTCATCCCTGTTTTGGTTGCTCTGAAGAAGGTGTGGGTTTTACAAAATACATCCATGAACAATCCGCAGTATTTACTGATACTCCACCTGCTTCATACGCGCAAATTTCTGGTGATAAAGCTGGTGGTATCACTATCGGTGGCGCTGCCGTTGCAGGAGCCGTGGGTGGTGTCATTGTTGGTGCCAGTGCTATGGCTGCCAAAAAGATGAAGGCAGAAGAAACTGCTCCGGAATCAGACGCATAAGGAGTGTATGATGAACCTTGAACGAAGAGATTTTTTAAAGGTTCTTTCAGCTGGCGCGTTGACTGCGGGTAATGTCACAAGTGTTTTTGCCGGTATCAGAAAGACTTTGTCGGCAGATGCTGTTGGTATCCTGTATGATGGAACCATATGCATCGGTTGCAAGGCCTGTGAGGCAGCTTGTAAGCAGTATAATGATATGCCACCTGAAAGTGCAAATTTAGAGAAAGCTACGGGTGTAGATGGAATCTGGGATGAATCTTATGATCTATCTGAAAAAACCCTGAATAAAATCAAACTCTATGAACATGGTGATGCCTCGACACATAATAGTGAAGAGAACGGCTTTGCATTTGTAAAAAAAGCCTGTATGCATTGCGTTGATCCTGATTGTGTGTCGGCCTGTCCTGTTACAGCCCTGGTCAAAAACGATGCAACAGGTATTGTAGAGTACGATAAAGATGCCTGTATTGGATGTCGCTACTGCATGGTAGCCTGTCCATACAATGTACCGAAATTTGAATATGCTCAAGCCATTCCTGAGATAGTGAAATGTGAGCTATGTAACCATCGACAAGCAGAAGGTGGTATACCAGCTTGTTGTGAGTTCTGTCCCACAGGTGCTTCACTATTCGGTAAGGTTACTGATCTTTTGGAAGAAGCCCGTAAACGCATCAAACTGGTTGCAGGGAGTACCTATGAGTATCCCATGCGCAGTCTTGATGAAGGTGATGTGTCTCCCAAGACAGTGGCACCCTACATAAATTACATATATGGTGAAAAAGAGGGTGGCGGTACTCAGTATCTTTTACTCTCCGCTATTCCTTTTACCAAACTGGGTCTACCTGAACTTTCTGCTACCTCTTCTGCATCCAAATCAGAAGGTATTCAGCACGGTATTTATAAAGGTATGATCGCACCGATAGCTCTCCTGGGTGGATTGCTCTATGGTGCTTACCAGACAACCAAGAATTCAGAAGGATAGGAGCTCACTATGCACGAAAAACAAGCTCTCGGTGGCAGACTGCTCACCAAACCATTCTGGGTTCTGCTGACTTTGGCTATGATAGCCGGATTACTCTTGATCAAACGGTTTCTATTTGGAATTGGTGCTGTCACCAATCTTTCAGATGGTTACCCTTGGGGTATCTGGATTGTATATGATGTTCTGGTGGGAACGGCTCTGGGTTGTGGTGGTTATTCCATCGCACTCCTGGTGTACATCTTTAACAAGGGTGAATATCATCCGCTGGTGAGATCCGCACTGATGACCAGTGCCTTTGGATACACACTGGCTGGTGTGTCCATCTTTATAGATATCGGTCGCTACTGGCAGATGTACAATGTGTTTCTACCCTGGCACATCAATGTGAACTCAATCATGTTTGAAGTAGCTGCCTGTATTGGTGCCTATGTATTTGTACTCTGGATTGAGTTTTCACCAACCTTTCTGGAACACCGGAAATCATTGGAAACAAAAAAGAAGCTCAACAAGTTCCTCTTCTTCTTTATTGCATTGGGAGTATTACTTCCCACCATGCATCAATCCAGTCTGGGATCACTTATGATCATCGCCGGTGAAAAACTTTCACCAATGTGGCAAACTGGGTGGTTACCTCTGCTGTTCTTGTTGACTGCCATCACCATGGGTTATGCTGTGGTGATCTTCGAATCACTCTTCTCAGCCGTTGCCTTGAAACGACCTTTGGATGAAACACCCATTCTCGGGAAACTAAGTGTGATGATGATTCCCCTGTTGGTTCTGTTTCTCCTGCTACGCTTTGGCGATCTCATCTGGCGTGGTCAATTAGGCAATATCTTTAATGATGGCATGCTGGGAGCATTCTTTGTAGTTGAGAATGTTTTATTCCTGATTCCTATCATCATGCTGGCCTCGGCTAAAAATCGTATGAAGGCAACCACCTTGTTCTGGTCCGCTGGATCAATGATCCTGGCAGGAGCTCTCTATCGTTTTGACACCTTTCTGGTGGCTTTCAACCCAGGTGTTGGATATCACTATTTTCCATCGGCATCAGAAATATTAATCACGGTAGGTATCATCTCTATTGAGATCATGGCTTATCTGATATTTGTCAAAAAACTCCCGGTCTTGCCGGCAATCAAACATTCATAAACTGAAGATATGAGGATTATATAAATGAGTAAAAGAATCGTAGTTGATCCGGTCACTCGAATAGAGGGACATTTAAGAATTGATTGTGATATCAAGGATGGCAAGGTCGCGAAAGCCTGGTCATCAGGCCAGATGTGGCGCGGTATTGAAACCATCTTAAAGGGTCGTGATCCCCGGGACGCCTGGGTCTTCACCCAGAGAATCTGTGGTGTTTGTACCACGGTTCACGCCATTGCATCTGTGCGAACTGTAGAAAACGCACTTGAGATGGAAATTCCCGTAAATGCCCAATTTATCCGAAATATGATTATCGCAGCTCACGGAATTCATGATCATATCGTGCATTTCTATCATCTCTCTGCACTGGATTGGGTAGATGTGGTATCCGCCCTTTCTGCTGATCCCAAGGCAGCCTCAAAATTGGCTCAAAGTCTCTCAGATCATCCCAATAATGGCTGGCAGGAATACAAGGCTGTTCAGGATAAGCTGAAAACATTTGTAGGCTCAGGACAATTGGGAATTTTCGCCAATGGTTACTGGGGTCATCCCGCCATGAAATTACCACCAGAAGTCAATCTCATCGCAGCAGCTCATTATCTGGAAGCTTTTGAGATCCAGAGAAAAGCTAACCAGATCACCACCATCCTTGGTTCAAAAACACCTCACGTCCAGAATATGGCTGTGGGTGGTGTTTCCAATCCCATCAATCCAGATAGTCAAGCTGCTCTCAATATGGAACGACTCCAGATGGTCAAGAGCCTCATGGATCAGTTAAAATCCTTTATCTACAATGCCTATATCGTGGATGTGGCTGTGGTTGCTTCATTTTATCAGGACTGGCTGGGATATGGTTCTGGTGTCGTGGATTATCTATCCGTACCTGATTTCCCAACTGATACCAAGGGAACCCAATTTGGAACCCCAGGTGGGTACATACCTGGTGGCGATATTAGTAAGCTCAAACCCATCACCTCTTTCCAGGACAAATATTTCCGCGATGGTGTCAAGGAAAGTGTGAAACACTCCTGGTATGAAGGCGATAGCAATCTCCATCCGTATCAGGGTGAAACTGAACCTCATTATACTGATTTTGAAGATGATGGAAAATACAGCTGGGTTAAAGCGCCAACCTTTCTGGGAAAACCAGCTCAGGTGGGTCCTCTGGCAAACGTGCTGAACATGTATGCCCAGGGTCATGAAACAACCCAGAAAGTTGCTGGAGTTGCTTTTGCCAAGATCAAGGCCATCACCAAATCCAAATCTGATATACCAATCAGCGTTCTGCATTCCACACTGGGTCGTCATGCTGCCCGTGCGATCAGAACCGCTGTATTGTTTGAAGAGCTCGAGAAAAACTACAATCTCCTGATTAACAACATCGCCGGTGGCGATATGACTACTTTTAACCCACCAGTCTTTCCCAAGGGTGAGCAACAGGGTTTTGGTTTTCATGAAGCACCTCGTGGTGTTCTTTCCCATTGGATTGTTATCAAGAATGGTAAAATCGAGAATTATCAAGCAGTGGTTCCCTCAACCTGGAATGCAGCACCCCGGAATGATGATGATGCAGTAGGTCCCTATGAAGCTTCACTCATGGGCAACCCCATTGCAGATGATGAAAAACCACTTGAGGTATTACGGACAATTCACTCCTTCGATCCATGTCTGGCATGTGCTATCCACCTGCATGACAACAAGCGTAAGGATATCTCGAAAGTCCATGTCCTCTAGCCCCGAGGTGGTCGTCCTCGGTCTGGGCAACATCCTCATGGAAGATGAGGGTATTGGTGTTCATGCCGCTAACCATCTCCAGGAGCACTACCACTTTAAACCAGAAATCGAGATCGTTGATGGGGGAACCAGCGGTCTCGATCTTCTGACTTTTTTTGGACCGGAAAAATCTGTTCTCATCATTGACGCTGTTAATTTTGAAATGGAACCGGGTACCGTTGGCAAGCTTGAAGACGATGCCATACTTGCCCAGCTCGATCCAAAAGTTTCCCTCCATCACCTCGGTTTATCGGATCTCATCAGTGTGGCTGAGCTCACGGATAGAAAAGCCAAACGAATGACGCTTCTCGGTATTCAACCGAAGTCCATGGAGAATCTGGATCTGGAAATGACTCCAACCATAAAAGGGGTATTCGACAAGGTTATTGAAAATGCACTTGTTATTCTTGAGGAGTGGGGAATAAAGAACCATAAACTCTAATCCATATTCTTGAGTCTGCTGTTAAATACCTTGGCGTGATATTTGAACGCTTGAGAAGCATGAAAATTTTCAAAAATATTCCACTTTTTCAATTACTGCTATATCTCGTGGCCCTGCATTCATTTTGTGTGGGTATTGCCCTGATTGTCCTTCCATTTGGTGTCCTCTCCTGGTTTGGATTCACAGTGGATCCCTACCGCTTCTTTTCTACACAGGGAGGCGTTTTTCACGTCGTTATGAGTATTGGATACTTACTGGCGGCTAAGAATCCTCTGGCAGAAAAGAGCTTGATAATTTTTATCATCCTGGCCAAGTGGATCGCCTTCTTTTTTCTGGGTTTCTACTTTCTTTTTTCAGAGACGGTTCCAGTCATTGCCATTTCAGCCGTTAGCGATGGTTTGATGGGATTTCTGGTCATGATGTTTTTCCTTGAATTATTCACTGAGGAGAAAACGGGTGACTGACAATGCCCTCCCCAGAATAGTCATCACTGGGGCATCTGGATTTATCGGTAGAAACTTTGTAGAAACTTACCAGGATGAATATCAGATCTTCGCCATTGCCCGCCGGAGTCAACAAGAAGTTGGGATCCCCCGACACAAAAATATTACCTGGTTTCTAGTTGATGTAGCTGAACCTGAAAATGTCCGTGATGCCATGGACGAAATACAGGCTGGTGGTGGGGCTGATTATTTTATTCACCTCGCAGCATTTTTTGATTTCTCCAATGAACCCAATGAGGAATATGAACGCACCAACGTCCACGGCTCAAAGCTCATCTTTGAAGCAGCGTCAAAGTTGGGACTAAAAAGATTTATTTTCGCCAGCTCTCTGGTTGTCTCAGAATTTCCTCAAGATGGGGATAGACTCACAGAGGAAAGTTCACTGGATGCTGACTTCCCCTATGCAGTCACCAAGATTGCAGGTGAAGCCATGGCAAAGGAATGGTCAACAACCTACCCCTGCACAGTGGTTCGATTCGCAGCTGTATACAGTGATTGGTGTGAATATGGACCGTTATATAAATTTTTAGATACCTGGTCCTCTCGCTCGTGGAAATCCAGGGTACTGGGAGGTCAGGGAGAATCAGCGGTTCCCTATATTCACATTGTGTGCCTAGTCAGAATGTTGAAGACCATACTTGACAAAACCGAAAAGCTGAAACCCTTTGATGTGCTCATCGCCAGCCCGGATGACAGCACCAGCCACCAGGAACTATATGATTTAAGTACCCGCTTTGTTTTTGGCGAAAAACGCAGAGCGATTCATATGCCAGTTTTTCTGGCCAGATTGGGTGTCTATCTCATAGATTTTGCAGGCCGACTCATTGGTCGCCGTCCATTTGAACGTCCCTGGATGATGAAATACATCGACGAACGCATGGATGTGGATGCTGCCTATACCAGAAAAGAGTTGGGCTGGAAGGTTATTCCACGATACCGTCCCGAGCGAAGAATTCTACATGTCATTGAGCATATGAAGACCTATCCCATTGAGTGGCATCAAAAGAATGCCCTGGCACTCTACAAATCTCCTGAACGACCAAACCTGGCTATATCTGAAGCATTGGTGCGCCTGGAAGATCCCATTCTGACTGCCTTACAAGACCGAATTATGGATGTTGAACAGCCCGACCGATATTCTTCGTATAAGAAGATGGATCCGGAAAAACTTGCCTGGTACCTTGGAATTGTATACAACCTTCTTAAGGTTTCAGTACGAACAGGTGATCGATTATCCATGTCTAACTATGCACGATTTATAGCTAGTATTCGTATCCATGAAGGATTTAAATTACTCGAGGTCGTGGATGTATATGAAACATTGGCTGAATTAGTTATTCAGCAACTTCTTGATTATGATTCAGTTAAGCATCTGGAAGAACGCATCCGTGACGATATAGACCTGACCATTCAAATGGCAGTAGATGAAATCGAAGACGCCTACGATATAGCCAAAGCTCCCGCCTCCTACGTTCGATTTCATAACAGATAGTCCAGTTACTACCCTTTGATCCTGAGGATCAAATTTGGATAGATAAAATGGGACATCAAGCAACCACCAAGACCGTCCTTATCACAGGTGCCTCCGGATTTATAGGTCACCATCTTGTGAAATACTTGTGCCCTGATCATCGGGTAATTGCCTTTGCGCGCAGGACACAGAAAGAGGTGGGACTGGAGCCTCATCCCAATCTGGAATGGATGTTGGTGGATCTCATGGATCCAGTTCAACTCAAAAACGCCTTTCAAAAAGCTTCCAGTACACACAAAATTGATTTTATTTTTCATCTCGCCGCCTACTATGATTTTGGGAATCAAGTGTATTCACAGATCTATGAAAAAACCAATGTTGAGGCAACTCGTATCCTGTTGGAGTTGACAAAAGCGATCAATGTCCAACGTTTTGTCTTCACCAGTTCTCTGGTTGCCAGCAAATTCCCCGTCAGCGGGGATCTCGTTTATGAGAGAAGCGTACCTGATGCGAATTTCCCCTATGCAGTTACCAAGCGTCAGGGGGAAAAACTGGTGGAGGAATTCTCTCAGTTTTACCCCTGTACAATAGTTCGACTTGCAGCTGTGTGTAGCGACTGGTGTGAATACGAACCCCTCTATCATTTCCTGAAGATTTGGTTGTCTGATCGCTGGGATGCTCGAATTCTACCGGGAAAAGGGAGCATGGCCATTCCCTATATACATGTGTGTTGTGTGGTAGCCATCTTTGAAAAAATCATGATAAAGTCATCTGAGTTGAAGAATTATGATACTTATCTGGCCAGTTCAGACAGTCCAGTTTCGCTGTTAGAGTTATTCAAACTAGCAACCCAACAGTATTTTGGGAAAGAAATACAACCCACCTTTATTCCTGTCCAGTTTGCCAGGGCCGGTGTCATCTGGCGTAACATCTGGGGAAAAATTATCGGGAATCCACCTTTTGAAAGATTGTGGATGCTGGACTATACTGATAGACAATTTCCAACAGATTCTTCCTACACAAGAGAAACCCTGGAGTGGTACCCCAAACCCAGACATCACTTGAAACGGCGTTTGCTACACCTCATTGAGAATCTGAAAGCGCGACCTGAGGAGTGGCATCAAAAAAATATTGACAGATTGCATAGATTTTCCAGAAGTCGTCCCTCCCTGACACTGGCCGAAGAGATGGTTAAAATGCATGAGCCTCTGGTTGAAAAGATTTACTCAAAAATCATGCTGACTGAAAACCAGGAATTGCTCAAATTTTACCATTCCATGGAAACCGACGATCTCAAATGGTATATCAGTGTGGTCTATAACAACCTGCTTACCTCTGTACGTCATGGCGACAGATCCATCATGATCACCTTCGCCCGCGATCTGTCTCATCGAAGAATGCAGGAACATGCCAGCCTGGAGGAGTTATGTGGGGCTCTATGTATCACCCGGGATGTCATCACACATGGGTTGTATAATAATCCCAACCTCCTCAACATGAAGCTCCTGGTACATGACTATATCACCCTGGCAATCCAGCTGGCCATCGATGAAATCAAGGATGTTTATGAGAATGTCCCACGATAGTGGGAACAGTTAAGCGGTCAGCTCAGCCAGTTCCTCTTGGCAGGTATGACAAAAAATATCTGACTTTTGATCCATTTCTTCCACATAGGTTGTAGAAACCATAACACATCCTGGTTTCAGACAGTGTTTGAGACCGAAGGCATGACCCAGTTCGTGGATTAGGCATTTTAGGAGACGGTCTGAGTACAGTTTGGGATCCTCCGCCAGACCATATCTGCTATTGTGGAGGCGATGCCCGGACACCAGAGCAGCAGAACCACCCAGATAGGCCTGGCCAAAAATGTACTTCAAAACGGGGATGAAGAGATCCAACTCAGTTATACCTACGATCTTATTATCATCACCTGCTGATGTGACCAACTGTTGAATAATCTCATTGGCGTTGTACTGTGATCGAACCGGATTGAAGTAGGGGGTCATATCGAATGGACGCGTACTCAGGCGGGTTTCAATTTTAAAACGGTTACTGATGATGGAGAGCATTATTTCTAGCTCTTCCACAGCAGAAAACTGGAGGGGAATGATCTTGATCAGAGACACTTATCTAATCCTGATCTAGCTGCCCTTTTCGATTTTGTATTTCTTTATCTTGCTGTACAGGGTGACGCGGTCAACTCCCAGCGCTTTGGCGGCCTGAGAGATATTCCAATCATATTTCTTTAGAATACTTTCAATATGGTGGTGCTCCATATCCTGAATGGATTCCCAGGTTGGCTTATCAATGTTTTGCTGAAATGGCAGGTCTTTTAATTGAACCGTATCACCAGTCCCAATGACTATCGCTCTTTCGATAAGATTTTCCAACTCGCGGACATTGCCAGGGAATGCATAATTCTGTAAGGCTTTGGCAGCCCGTTTACCAATGTGACGCGTTCCCTTGTTCATTTGATCAGCATAGAGTTTTACAAAATGTTCTGAGAGCAACTTGATGTCTTCCACGCGCTCGCGGAGGGGTGGAATGTCGATTGAAAATACATTGAGCCGATAGAAGAGATCCTCTCTGAACTCACCATTTTTTACCATGGTTGCAAGATCACGATTGGTGGCACAGATCACGCGGAAGTCAGATGAAAATTCACGATTTCCACCCACTCTGGTAAATTTCTTTGTTTCCAGAACTCTCAATATTTCGATCTGCATTTTCATGGAGATGGTGGAAATCTCATCAAGAAACAAGGTGGCTCCATCGGCCATTTCAAATTTACCCTTGCGTGCGTATTGTGCACCGGTAAAAGCACCTCTCTCATGACCAAAGAGCTCGCTTTCCATAAGATTCTCAGCAATGGCTCCGCAATGAACGGTAACCATGGGGAAGAAGCGTCTGGATGAGTTCATATGAATGGCCTTTGCAATGAGCTCCTTTCCCGTACCACTATCACCATTGATAATGACGGTGGAATCAGTTTCAGCCACAACCCTGACCTGTTCCAGGACATTGAGAATGCCTTCACTCTCACCAATGATATCCTCAACATTTACCAGACTCTTGATCCGATCCTGTAAGGAAAGATTTTCCTGACTGAGTTGAATGGATTTGCTGGCATTACGAATGATATGGGTGACGGCATCTGGGTCGAAGGGCTTGCATACATAGTCGTAAGCTCCATCCTTCAAAGCTTCCACAGCTGAATCAACCGAGGCAAAGGCAGTCATGATGATGACAATGGTATCTTCATTGATGGTTTTTATCCGTCGATTGAGCTCCAGACCATCCATACCAGGGAGTTTTATGTCGATCAGGATGATATGAAAGTGATAGGCCTCAATCTTTTTCAAGGCAACCTTGGCATCTTCAGCAGTGTCTACTGTATATCCATCTTCAATAAACCAGTTGGATAGTGAATCACGTACTGAGAGCTCGTCATCAACTACTAGTATCGAAAGATTATTGTCCATCATCAGCCCTCCCAGAGCTTAATTCAAAAGTGAATTTCATCGAAGTACCGGCACCGGGTGCAGAATCCACAGTAACTTTTGCGTTATGTTGTTCTAAAATTCCATAGGTGACTGCCAGTCCCAACCCAATTCCCGACATTTCTTTCTTACTGGAGAAGAATGGTTCAAATATGTGCTCCTGATCTGCTTCAGAAATACCTATGCCATTATCTTTGATCTCTATGGTGATATGTTCCATATCTGAATTGTAACTGCGGTAGGTTACCTGACTGTCTGGCCCAGGACTTACTGCTTCCAGAGCATTGGTAAGCACTGCCAGACAGGCCTGGATGATTTGATTCCCATTGCCCCTTATGAGATCTTGCGTGGCTGAGAAATCTGTAGCCAGAGTTACATCAGAGATTTGGAAACTATGTTGGATGAGTTGTTCTGTTTCTTCAAGAACTTCATTTAGATTGACCTCATCAAATTTTTGGCTGCCCTCCCGTGAAAAATTAAGGAGCCCCTTGACAATGTTTCCACAACGCGTCGTCTCAGATTGTATCATATCAAGATGTTTTAGGACGGCTTCCTTTTTCTCTTCAGTCAGTTCAGGGTTTTGCAAAATTCTGGAGACCAGTTTTGCATAGGTGAGCACCCCAGCCAGTGGATTATTGATTTCATGGGCGACGGAAGAAGAAAGACGTCCAAGAGAAGCCAATCGTTCAATTTGATATATCTCGTTTTGAGTTCTGGCAATATCTTCAGATTTGGTTCGCACCTTATTTTCCAGTTCGTTGGACCATTGATGCAGCTCACGGCTGCTCTCATTGATGGATTCCAGCATGGAGTTTAATGCCAATCCCACCTCGTGAATGTCTATCAAATCATTGGGTTGAACATTCACGCGGACTGACAAATTTCCAGTAGAGACAGCACGGCTGGCGTCTACAATCCGTTTCAGTGGCTTGTGAATACGTCGCTTTACGAAGAAGAGTAAGGATCCCATAACCAACACAAGAAATAGTAAGATAAGACCAAAGTATTCATACAAAAGTTGGGTCAACGTGGCATCCAATTCATTCAGAGGTAACTCAATTTCTAAAAATCCCAGCACTTCTGAATCAAGATGGGTCTGATGACAACCTGAGGATCGACATTCTGGGGTGGACATAATGGGAGACAGGACAATCATGGCTCGACTGCTATCAGCCTCTCGATTGTAGACACAGGTGCCAGGCATACCCCATTGTGCATGATTGACTTCACTATGACAATGAGCACAGGGAGTCATTGGTGTATGCTCCATCCCAGAGTTGAGGGCGCTTGGGGAGAAGTGTCTGATCTCACCCTCATCATTAAATATGCGGATGGCCCCAACGCCAGGGACATCCTGAACTTTGGTAATAGCGATAGTGAGTTCAGCATGATCTTCGCGAATCATACTTGACCTGATGCTCAGGTCGACCATGGCAGACATTCTTTTGCCACAACGCGTTAACACATTTTCAAGATAGTTGTTAGAGATGGAAAAGATCAACCAGGCCAGGAAAATGAAAAGCAGCAAGGACATGGAGAGCAACATTGCCACGAGATGGCTGTATAATGATTTGGTACGGAAGAGATCTCGCCATGCTAGTTTCAAGTGAGATCGGGTCTCCTTTTTTTGCACTGACTCTTGAACCATGTCTCCCCCGGGGAAATTTTTTGGTTGAGTTATAAAAGGCAGTAGTTAACTAAGCATATTACATGCCAGTTAGCATACATAGACCAGGTTGTCGCTAACGTCTAAGAGGTACTTTGAGAATACTTTTTTGTTTAACTGAGATCTACGAACGAGAGATTGAGGTGTTGCTTCCTCTCTGGCCTCGAGAAGTTTTTCAAAACGATCAATATCTTCTTTGGCCTGGTTTAAGTAGTCATCCTTGCAGAGAAATTCAATTTCCAAAACATTATCATCCAGCTCCAGTTCTAGTAACCAGAGGTCCTCCTCGGGGCTCAGATACAGATGCCTATCCTGTATCTGCTGGGAATCGAACAGTGGGTTGGATTGAATAATACGTCCTGGAATGGGCATACGCAGATAGATTATTTCATCCTCGAGTTGTAGCCATGCAAAGCACTGTCTCTGCAGAAGTGGTGTGGTTACTTTGGGTGTGATTATTTTCTGGACCGATGATAAAATTTGCAGCAAAAAGGCATCTATACCCAGATGCACCTTCCCTTCACCAGTTCTTTTTATCCAAAAGTGACGATTTAAAAACTGAAGACCAGGTGTAAACTGGATAACCGATGCTTCAGGACTTCGAATATCAATGGTTGTTGATTCAGCCGTTTTCCCGGGACGGCATCCGCGCATCATTTCCTTGTGAAAATCACATAAATCACAGTTTTGATTTAATGGACAAAGTTGATATTCAACTGATTTGGCATCCATCCATATACATTTTTGTGATTCCATTTTAGGTCTTATTCTACATGTTTTGGATTTGGCAGACGGGGAATCCTGAGTCATACAGGACCCCCCGTCTACAGATTCGATATGTTTGTTACTTGTCACTTCGCTGCGTCGATAAACTCTGATTGGAACTCTTCCCAGATTTCAGGTGATAGTGATTCAAGTACTTTATCTTCTATCTCACCACCTTCCTGGAGTAGGATGGGTTGAGCTGATAGATCGTATTTTCTTTCGGCAAAGGCTAGAACATCACGTAACCTGGCCTGCTCCTGCTGGACCCATTGCTGAGCCTTCTCACCAATAATGAGCATGGCTTTCTCTACATCCCAGCGCTTTGGGGCCATATCAAATAGCCAGTTCTCAGTAAAATCATTGCTGGTACGTTTACTGAATTTATGGAGTGCCTTTTTATTAATGGATTTCATAGTTCCACTCACAGGGGAGTAAACCTTGAGGCTTTTACCTTCACCCTTAAGGGTGGCGAGGTGATCCCCACGTTGAACCTCTTCACCAACCATTTTGTGAAGTTGCAGTGAAACAGGACCGGTGAGGGCAGCCAGAAAATCATCCACTCCAACTTGAACCTGACCAGCGGATTTGAGATAAGCCCAGGTGTGGGTTTTATCAAAAAAGACACCACGCGGTAGACGCACTTTGGCCAGTGAGAAGAGCGGACCTTCGACCTCTTTGAGAAAGGAATAAAAGGGGATGAAAACCAGGAAGAAGCTTATGATGAGTAAATACTCAATTCCCTTGGTTGCAAAAATATCGTTATAGAAAAGATTGGGCATGATTCTGTTACCTTATTGTGTTTGTGAAGTTGCTGTCATGGATTCCATGGTTCTCAATACGGGCATACGATGGAGAACCCAGCGGAAGATCCAGATCTGTATGAATAGGATGGACACGGTGACTACTATTTCCATCCAGGTGGGTATATAGCGGGGAATCTCATCCCAACGGTAGGCAATTACAGACACGTTCATACGATTGAGGACAATCCCAATCAGAGTCATAATTGAAGCCAACTTAATGGTGAATGGCGTACCTAATCTAACTCCTCTAACAAAGAGCAGCATGGGTATGAGCACAAAACCGATCATTTCTATCATGTACCAGACTCCCATAGGGGTCATGAGATATCCCAGGGTATGATTGTGAACTGAATCAACGATTTTGAGAAAGAAATAGACAAACATGGCGATTGCACAAACTCGGGAGAGACCACGAATCATGATATTATGATTTGCATCGCTATTCTTATCCAATTGATAGGCAAAGACCTTTTGTAGGATACTTCCTTGAAAAATCACCATACTCAGCCCAGCAAAAATACTGGAGATGAAAAATAAGGTGGGGATGAAATCTGAATACCAGAGCGGATGGATCTTGCCCTTGGCCATGAGGAACAGCGCACCCAGACCTGATTGGTGTAGAGTGGAAAGGGTAATACCAAATACCACGGCACCAATGGTGAGACGTTTCAAGTTTCGTCTGGCGCGTTCTGAACCCAACCATTCTGCCACTGTGGGAGAAAATTCGATCAGCTGAGCCACGATATAGAGCATGAAGTGCCAGGCCACCAGAAAGAGAATACTGCTGGTCCCAAAAGAGTTACCTATGATGGGATTGATGATGTTCCAGGGCTTTCCCAGATCAAGAATCAGGGCAATTGCATAGAATGTATATGCCAGGAACCCATTCAATACGGTGACTCGAACCAGTGGTTTATATTTTTCCAAACCCAGGATATATACCATAAAGGTTAATACGTAAGCGCCCCCGGCGAATGCAACGCCTGTCACCACGTTAAAACCTTTCCATAAACCCCAGGGTACCGTTTGGGTCACATTTGAAACCGCAGAGAGTCCATAGATAAAACGAATGACGATAATAACCACGGCAACAATAACGGTGGGCACAGAAATCATGTTGAAGATGGTCCATGGATTACCTCGGGGTTTTAGCTCGGAAAGCAAAAACTTCCAGGTACTGGTAGGACGTTCATAAGTATCAGTCATTGCGCTCTCACTCATGATCTGCTCCTTCCATAACTTCCTTGTCATCTTTTTTCGTCGCTTCTCTCAAACCCATAAGCAAGGCTGGCCAGAGAACAAAGACGGAGGGAACACTGTATAAGAATCCCTTTGTGAGTTCAGGATAAGGTTTGGTTTCCAAATCTGTTTTGAATCCCAGTTCTTCAAAGGGAACAGGGGAGATGTTTAACCATGAGGTACCACCAGCTTCATATTCACCATATACATGATCAACATATGAGTCTGGATCTTCTAGAATTCTTCGGTGGGCTTCAGCTAAAATTTCGCTGCGCTTTCCAAAAGTGAGTGCCTCAGCCGGACAGTTTCCAACACAGGCAGGAACTTCACCTTCCTTCAATTTGTCAAAACACATCTGGCACTTACCAATTTTCGGATTGTTGTCATCAAACTCAAATTGGGGGACATCAAAGGGGCAGGAGACCATGCAGTAACGACATCCCATGCATTTACCCTCAGTCCAGGTGACGGGACCTTCTTTCTGTTTTTTCATGGCTTGAGTGAGACAGGCCGAAGCACAGGCCGGTTGGGCACAATGCATACATTGTTGCTTTGTGTACACCTCACCCACACTGGTTTCTACAGCGTTGATCACAGAGTATTGATCTGGTTTCAATTTTCGTTTTACTTCACTATCAGGGTAGTCAGTAGGTTCTGGCAAGTTGTTGGCAGCAGCACAGGCGAATTCGCATTCCTGACAACCTTCACAGAGGGTGATGTCATGCAGGATGGCATAGAATTCTTCCTGATCTGGCTCAGGCTTAGATTTTCCAAGTGCAGAGGCTCCGCTTAGACTTGCGCCGGCAACCCCCAGGGTTTTAAGAAATTCGCGTCTATCAATAGACATAATGGATTGTCCTTACAATTACTATAATCAGTTACAAGTATGAGGGATCATCAAGAATCATGTATTAATTCTTGATTGGATGGATCCAGGATGAGTTTCTGAAATGAGCCCCACAGTCCCTTGCCTGCAAATGCGAGGGCGCCGTCAGCGATATCACCACCTTCTTGAAGCAGTGCAAGACCGCGTTCGGCATGTGGTGGTGCAAAAGAATGAGCGAAAAAATCTCGGATTCTTGTTACTTCAGCTTTTAACCAGGATGCAGTACGTGAGCCCCGGTAGAGTCGCTGGGTTTCATGCTCCCAGTTTGAGGGTTCAAGCTTTGCCAGCCAGCCAGCTGCATAGGGATCACGGTGTACAATACCCAGATTTTGAAGGGCGACATGATTGATCTTTTTGATGGTTCCTGAGACAGGAGCAGAGATCACCAGCGTCTTACCTTCGTGGGAAATTCGAAACATGGGCTCTCCCTGTCGAACTTCTTGTCCCATTTCAGGAATTTTGATTTCGGATAGAACACCGGTTAAACCATTTAGAAAAGCGTCAACACCGACCTTTGCGACTCCGTTCGATTGCATATGTGCCCAGCTATGGGTAGGACTGAAGTATACCCCTGCTGGTGAAGTGAGTCTATCTGGTTTGAATTGATACGTCTTCTTCATGACGATGGGTGAATCACTCAAAGCCTGATATCGTTTCATTCCCCTGTACCAGGAAATTGATATTGCGATAGCGGCAAATAAAAAAACGAGAAAGATGACCATTATGAACCTCCTTTTATGTTCACCCCTACTAGTTCAAGAGCGATGCCATAAAAAATTACAGCACTTAAGCATATATTTAACAAATAGATAGATGCGATAATATTTTGAAGGACCAAAAAATAAAAGTGTATAGATATTCATCACATGCGGTGAGGCATGGGCAAAAACGTGTCTCACACCCATTCCTGGATAGTGCTGAATAATGCAACAGCTGTTTAAAATCCTTACAGTATTTCAGTATGGGAAATTATCAATATATCATCATGAAAATATTGATGTTAGTGTGATTTAGTGGAAAGATTATACCGTGATAAAAAGGCGAGAGCACAAAATTTGATGAGCCGATTTTTGAATTATTGAATTTTTAAACACCTCTGAGATGAAATCATTCCATTGTTGAGTTTTTATGAAGGTATATCGGGGAATAAATGGATATAAAATGAGAATAAACAATATAATGACTCTGTACAGATGTGAACAATAATCTGTTGAAAATGTAAACAGCTCCCATAGTACGGCTTTTATCTGCAAAAATTTGTCATATCCATCTGATTTTACCAAATTCACACATTTTGTTTGAGAGTTTAAATCCATCTCAGTTTAGATTCTTGGACAAAAATTTGTTAGGAGAGTCCATCGTGCGACAGTTTATCATCATTCTTGTTACTGCCAGCGTTCTGTTTGGTTGGGGAAAAACCGGTCATCGTGTTATCGGTAAAATTGCTGAAGAAAATCTTACACCAGCTGCAAAAGAGAAAATATCAGAATTAGTGGGACATACCGATCTTGCCAGCATAGCAAATTGGGCAGATGAGATCAAATCTGATCCGGCCTGGGATCATTCACATGACTGGCATTATTGTACCATCCTTGAGGGTCATGAATATGAAGGTCCTGAAGCAGGTGGTTACGCAGTGAAGAAAGTGACTGAATTTAGTGCTTTACTTAAAAAGGGTACGCTAGGCAAAAAAGATCAACTTGATGTCTTCCGTTTTATCGTTCATATCGTAGGAGATTTACATCAACCTCTCCATGTAGGCAATGGAACTGATCGGGGTGGGAATGATGTGAAGGTGACCTGGTTTTGGGATGAAACAAATCTGCATCGAGTCTGGGATTCTCAAATGATTGATGGTATGCAATACAGCTACACAGAATATGCCCAGCAGATTCAGCTTGGTTTATCAGAAGAAAAAAAACAATCCATGCTCGATCCAAACATATTAAGCTTTGTCAACCACTCCCGTTCAGTTCATAAACAGGTCTACGATATTGGTGAAGGCAAACTTTCATACGAATATGTGTATAAAAATAGAGAACTGATGGAAGATCAGCTGTTAAATGCAGGTTACCATCTCGCAGCTATTCTGAATGATATTTTCAAGTAAATGATAAACCTGCGTCACCCAATCCGGATCTTCATCTCAACAAGTCTTTTGTTGGGCACGATATTTGGCGCATCACCTAATCCAACTGAGATGGAACAAAAGTTTAAGCTTGTTCTAGAAGGCCAGACTGAGCAGGATTTTACAGTAGGTTTAGCCCTGGGTGCCGGTGCCGCCAAAGGCTTTGCGCATATTGGAGTACTCGATGCTCTGGAAAAAGCAGGTATCCGGATTGATATGATCGCCGGCAGTAGCATGGGTGCCATTATTGGTGGTGGCTATGCGGCAGGACTCAGCGTTGATTCTTTATCCGATGTGGCCTTAAATTCAGATTGGTTTGATGTCTTAAATCTTCTGGATCCCGTTTTCCCAGCCAGAGGATTTATTGATGGTCAGAAAATTCATGCTTTTCTCGATAAATTATATGGTCATCAAAATATCGAAGATTTAGCTATTCCATTTGCTGCGACTACAGTTGATATCCTTAACGGTGATCTGTTTGTCCTCAATGAGGGCAATCTGGCCAATGCCGCCCGAGCCAGCTCATCTATCCCTATCATCTTTAATCCCCTGTCCATTGGTGATCAGGTACTGGTTGATGGTGGCATGATTGATCCTGTACCCATCGATGTGGTTCGATCCATGGGGGCTGATTATATCATTGCGGTAAACGTGCTGGCTTTTTCTGATGACAATATGGATAAACCAACCTTCCAGTATATGGATGCCAATGAGTTGAAGAATAGTCGCTCTACCTGGCGTTTCCCAAAAGCTGATGAAGCCTGGTACCAGGCAGGGAAACCAAATATGGTGGAGATTGCCCATGAAACAGTCATTCTATCCATGGCATTGATTGCAGCAAATCAAGTAGAGTTGGCTAACCCTGATATGATTATCAATGTGAGTACCGGTTTAGCGGCCTGGAATTTCCTGGAAGCAGAAATCGCAATCCAAAAAGGGTATCGAGAAACCATCTTGCAATTGGAGCTGGCCAAACAAAAACATTAGAATCTCCAACTCTCTGCAATATTAGTCACAACTTTTATTCAGGTTTTAGTTGACTCAGTCAATGGTCTGTCGAAATTAAATCCATGCGAAAAACACCCTTCTTCAAATACGCAATGAAGATATGGATCATCCTTCTCATTCTGAGCGTGATGTGGTCATGTAGTTTTTTTGGTGACCGGAAAAAGGATCATTATATTCCTGTGGAATTTAATCTCAAGCAAGAAGTCGGACCCTTCGAGGGTCTAGGCGCCAATGTTCCTCTCAGTTTTTACAGTCGTAGAATGAAAGTGCTCCAGACCTTCAATGAGCTTGGTATCAAATATATCCGTGTCAAACGTGAAGATGAAAACTGGGATGACATTCTGGCTCTACGAGCTTCAACGTCACGCCTGGGAGTCAAATGGATTTACAGTCTGGATGCCATCCCAGGTGAATTCCTGGATGACTATGGGAATCTGGTTGACGTGAAAGGCTTTGCAGGCTGGTGGGCCGAAGAAGTGGATGAGCTACTGTATCAAGATGTCCCGGCTGATTATATTGAACTATTAGATACTCCAGATATACTGAGAGGTGATTCCCTGGCCCTCACCTCTGATTTGTTTAACCAATTGATTCATGCCACACGTACCGAACTTGATTTGCGCGACTTTCAGAATGTCGACATAGTAGGACCTGGACTCTCGTCCCCGGCTTTTGATGGAGACCTGGAAACCTGGTATATGGATCTTGATCAAGCTGGATTTGATATATTGCCATTTTGGACGGTTCATAGCTGGGAAAACAAGCTTGAAGGCGGTCAGGTCGGTCCCGCCTTGGGAAACTTCTTTGAATATCTGGACAGGATTGAATCCAGGAAACCGCTCCTGGTAAATTCATTTGCTACTTCAGAAACAAAATTTAACGATATCCAGTATCCAGATCCCAACCAGTACGACCTTTTGGGAAATTTGAATACATTTGAAACCTATTACTATAGTGCAACCTTCACCTTACCCTACGCCTTGCGAGTATACTCTAATACCTTGGATCTGTTAAAACACAAACAAGTCGTGCCGTTCCTCTATCAATTGTATGATGCTCCTGCTGATGTGAAATACAAAAAAAGATCCTGGGGTTTGTTAGATTTGAATGGTGGTGAGAAACCTGTTTTCACAGTTTTGTCCAATCTCATGAAGCAGGTTCCCAAGCGTTCAAGTATTGTATCTATGGTTCAGGATATCCCATCGGATTTAAACGCACTTTCCTTTACAAATCAGGATGAAGTTCTGGTGACAGTCCTCAATGAGGGGCTGGAACCTCAACTAATCCAGGTAAGTTTGAGGGGGGCAGATCGCAAACTGGAACTAATGCGCGCCACCATGCAGTTCTCAACTGAGTTGTTTCCACCGGAGCAGGGTAAAAAAGATATTGTCGAGGTAGAAGAAATGGAATTAAAACTCCGATCTGACAATGCCAATGACAGCTATGTATTCTCACTGACTATCGAGCCTCAATCCATTTTTGTAGGTGAATTTCAGTATAAATAGATTTTCCTCATCAATTCAATCTGATTTATTCATCACTCCAAATGAAAGTATCTTGAACAAATTCTACCAAGTTGGTCTAGATTGATGGTGATATGGATAAACTGACCGCCAGGAAGATTTTCAAATTTTGGTTACCCCTTGCCGGGACCTGGCTCATGATGTCCCTTGAGGGACCCTTTATTGCAGCCATTATTGCCCGTCTTGTAGACCCGAAATTTAATCTGGCTGCCTACGGCGTGGCCTTCTCATTTGCCCTCATTGTAGAAGCACCGGTTATCATGATGATGACGGCCTCTACATCTCTGGTCAAAGATTACAAATCACTTAGAAAGCTCCGCCAATACACCTGGATATTGAATGGCATCATCACTGTAGTTATGCTCATTCTCATCATACCAAAAATATTCTTTTTTATCACCCTGGATTTAATTGGTCTTCCTGAAAAAGTGGCACAATTGACTCATGTTGGTACCATCATCTTGTTGCCCTGGCCTGGCGCCATTGGCTTTCGACGATTCTATCAGGGCGTCTTGATCCGGAACCATGCCACACGGCGGGTTGCTTATGGAACCGTCATTCGTCTCTTCTCCATGACATCAACTGCACTTGGCTTATACATCTTCACCGATCTCCCCGGCGTATATATTGGTACAGCTGCGTTGTCTGCCGGTGTAACCATGGAAGCGATGAGTACCCGCATCATGGTCAGAAAAATTATACGTAGGATCAAAACAGTTCCGGAAGTGAAAGAAGAACCTGCAGAGCCAACAGTGCCACTAACCTTCAAATTTATAAACAAGTTTTACTACCCCTTAGCGCTGACATCCATGCTCACTCTGGGTGTTCATCCACTGATTACCTTTTTTATTGGCAAAAGTCACATGGCCCTAGAATCCCTGGCTGTTCTACCAGTTGTGAGCTCATTCGTATTTCTATTCAGAGGGGTAGGACTCTCATTTCAGGAAGCCGCAATTACCATGTTGGGGTCTACTAAAGAGAATGACAGGGTAATCTATAAGTTTGCAACTGGGTTAGCGCTTATTCTTGCCTCAGCACTTATCATCACAGCCATTACGCCCTTGTCAAAGTTATGGTTCTCAAGTGTGAGTGGGCTTAGCCCAGAATTAACTGGATTGGCTCTGACACCCCTCCTCATCATGGGGCTCTTTCCAGCTTCAACAGTATTGATTTCAATGCAGCGGGCTATCCTGGTTAAAGCTGGGCAAACCAGCCCCATAACAAATGCCACAATTATTGAAGTTTTGACTATTATTGGTGTTTTATACATCAGCATTATTCATCTGTCTGCAGTGGGTGTTGTGGCAGCAGCATCAGCATTTTTATCAGGACGATTGGCAGCCAATACCTATTTGTATTTTAAAACAAAATAAGGGATGTCCACAAAAATGTTATCATGGATGGCTAGAACTCCATAGATAAGACCTTGATACCTGTGCTAATGGAACCTATTTTCGTCAAGCTAAACCGTGAAAATCTGTAATACCTCAGAAGGGAATACACAATTAAAGCGAGATTGTGGCCATTTGTTAAATCCGGGCTAATTCTAATTCTACTGGCATTTCAATTTGTCAGTTGTTCTGATGGATCTCCTGAGAATCCAATTGCCAGAAATGGTATTCTTGATCTTCGGGATCATGAATTTATCAGTCACCTCCGACTGGATGGTGAATGGAGATTTGTCTGGCGGGACACAAGCTTATCTGGTATTTCCGCTTCTGATGACCATATCAATATTGAAGTCCCTGATTCCTGGAAGGGTTATCGCTACAATGGAGTGAAGCTCCCAGGACATGGTGCCGGAAGTTATTTCCTTACTATTCTCATTCCGGAACGAACTGATTCGTATGCTATAAAAATCTCAACAGCTGGCACGGCTTACAATCTATTTGTGAATGACGATCTTATGGGAAGTGTAGGTATCTATTCCATTGATTCAAGTATGTCTCGGCCGCTGTATGAACCAAAAATATTCAATCTTGGCCCCTTGTCTAATCAATTGACCTTGCGATTCGATGTATCCAATTATGATCATCGATTGGGTGGACTCTGGGAGTCCATCACCTTTGGGACAACTGAGGAAATTTACGAATATCGGGAAAAACAGGTCGCCATGGCACTGTTTATGTTCGGAACCATTTTTGTTATGGGTATTTATCACCTCGGTGTGTTCTCATTGAGCACCCGCGGGACACCAGCCCTATATTTTGGCATTTTCTGTTTAATAATCGGTTTAAGAACTCTGACTACGGGTGAAATATTCATCCACCAAATCTGGCCAACCCTTTCATGGCAAATGCTGATCAAACTTGAATATCTCACATTTTACACAGGCATCCCCATATTTTTCCTGTTTGTGCGTCTACAGTTCCCTGATGAACTCAATGCACGGGTTACTCAGGCTGTTGTTGGAATATCAGCCCTGTTTGTGCTATTGGTTGTGTTTACCCGAGTGGATACCTTTTCTGCAACATTGACCTACTTCCAACCCCTGAGTCTACTCATTATGTTGTATGTCATCTATGGTCTTGTCCTGGCATTTATCAGAGGGGAAGAGGGCTCAACCATGGTCCTGGTTGGATTCCTGTCCATTGTGATCACTTTTATGAATGATATGCTTTATGTGGCAAATGTCCTGCATACAGGTCACCTCATCTCACTTGGTCTCCTCATATTTATCTTAACTCAGGCCTTTTTGATTTCGATCCGCTTTTCAAAAGCCTATACCACAATTGAGCTGCAACGGACCAAACTTGAGCGCACGAACACAGCCTATCAAGCTGAAATAGAAAGTCGGAAATCAGCTGAGCAGGAAGTGCTTCAGCATAAAGATAATCTTGAGGAATTGGTGGAGGATCGTACAGCTGAATTGCAGATTGCCAACAAACGTCTAGAAGAATTATCCCGTGTTGATGGATTAACTGGAATAGCCAACCGCCGTCGTCTCGATGAGGAATTAGATCGAGAATGGAAACGAATGCTCCGTGAAAAACGTCCACTGAGTGTGGTGTTGTGCGATATCGACCATTTCAAGCTTTACAATGATACCTATGGTCACGGGGGTGGTGATGAATGTCTCATTCGTGTTGCCAACGCAATAAAAGATTCCGTCAACCGGCCTGGTGATTTAACTGCCCGTTATGGTGGTGAGGAATTTTGTCTCGTGTTGCCGGAGACAAGCGGTATGGGAGCCCTGCAGATTGCTGAGTTGGTCCGGAAAAATGTATATGAGCTACATATGGAGCATAAATCGTCACCCATGGCGGAAGTGGTTACCCTCAGTTTAGGAGTTGCCACACTTATCCCAGATATTGGAAGCCATCCCAGTGTTTTATTGGAAGCAGCTGATAGAGCCCTTTATCAGGCTAAAGGCAATGGTCGAAATAGGGTTGAGCAAAATCTCATCGAGGCATCAGACTAGTTGTAGCACCATCATTTTAGATTTCGAATTTCTCTAGTCGAGAACTTTCCACTCAAAATCCCAATCCCATTTATCGAAGTACAGGTTACCACCTGACCATTCAACCTCACCTCTTTGACTATCTACTGTCTCTGAACGAAAATGTTGTTTGGCGGGGGTAAAGGGCTGACTGATGTCATCATTAAAAATAATCCGATAACTATCCATACCGCTGAGATAGAACCAATGAAGTTGGGGATCATTACTTTTCCGTAAGCCGTAAGTGACATCCATGGGGACCCAGCCATAGGGTTCAAAATAGATCATACCCCAATCATGCATACTGTCATCTGGTGGTTGCAATTCCCAGCCAGATTGCCAGCGGGCAGGTATGCCGCTGATTCGGCAAAGGGTGATGAAAAACAGGGTCTGTATACCACAATCACCATGATGATTCTGAACTGCATATTCAGGAATACAGGGAATACTGGAATACTCTCTGGCCGAGGCCCAGGGTGTATTGTTATCAACCCAGGCGAAGAGAAGTTGTGCCTTTAGATAGGGGTTCTGTTCATCTCCCACAATCTCACTTGCCAGTGCTTTCAGATCATCAGTAAAAACGATATGGGGAGCGTCTTCCTCAAGATACTTAATTAAATTTTCTTTGTTCTTCAACTCGGTGACCTGATCTGCCTCAATGGCCTGGAAAACACCATGTGAAGTAAACTCATATTCGACTGAAAATTTTGTGGTTTCACCTGCTATGGCTGGCTTCTCCATATAGACGGTTCGCTGTAGAGCATCTGGATCTGCCAGCTGATGTTCAACTGGAAAAGTTTGAATCATATCGATGTTCACTTGACGATCCTCAATATAGCGGGGGTAGGGTATCCAGCATTTGACCATCTCACCAGCTGGAACCTCGTCTGCCATAACCTCCACACTCTGCTTGATGTGCAGTCGACGTGGCTCTACAAATAATTTTTGTGAATTGTTGGCTGCTTTGATAATCTGAGCATTGTGAACATCCAGGACCAGCTTGGCTCCTGATCCTGAGCTGATCTCATCTTCAGGATGTTGAGCTGTCCAAATCTTCTTCATTTCAGCATTGATACGAAAGAGATTGCGACCTGCCCAGGTGAAATACCGCTTCTCCCCATCGATGATTTTAAACTCCAGAGATTTCTCATTGTCCCAGCGTTCAATATCAGCCTCTGTTACCTCAGGATAATATTTATTGATATAGCTCAGAACTTCTTCTGGAGTCTCAGTAAAATCAGCCCTTACCCTGTTCAACCGCTCTATCTCAAAGGCATATACCTTGCGATCCTGTTCAGATAGCTCTGCTTCTTCCAGATATTGAGTGATCAATTGAGTAGCTACTGTAAATTCTCCATTCCTGATGGCTTGACCTATCTGGTTTTTCATATTTATTGAATCCTCAATCATATTTTTACTACTGCACATAGTAATTACCCCCATAGTCAGAACTATGAGTCCAAACTTCATGTAACTTGTTATTCCTGACATACCTTTATCCCCGAAATTTTAAAAATTCTGATAATAATGTAAGAGCAACGAATACCCCTACTTCTGATTTGGTTGTGTTCCAGCTTCAAAGGGTTCCAGACCAGCATAAATGGCATTGTATGTAGCGGATAGAACCTCATCCAGTTCCATATCTGCAATGGCTTCGGCGCGGATAATTGGTTGAAAACGCACGATGATAGGACCGGGGTTTAAATGCAATGACTCCTTGTTCTTGATGTTGAATACACCTGAAAAGGAGATGGGTACGATATGGGCGCCACTATCCTTGGCAAAACGAAATACGAGGCGTTTAAAGGGAGTAAGCTGACCACCCTTGGATCTGCCACCTTCAGGGAGAACCACTATAGGGAAGCCTTCCTGGAGTTTCTGTTTGGCCAGATTAAAACTTTTCAGCGACGCGCGGATATTTTCTCTGCGAATTGGGATATTTCCCATCCGTTTCACCAGAGAACCATATACAGGATAATTTGTATGGTTTTCAGCCAACATCCCGACATAGTATTCTGGAACGATGGTTTTTAGAAGTGGGAGATCCATGAGACTTCCATGGTTAGCCATGTATATAAGGGGTTCTCCTGTTGGCAGATCTTCTGCATACTCAATCTGCAGATCACAATTCAATATCTTAAAAAGGGTTCTGGTGCGACGTCTGATCCAGGCATCATACGCTTGGGGTGGTTGGAAGTAGGATCTAACAAATAGAATCAGCAGGACAGGTGCGTAATAACCCCAGCCAACTATCCAATAATAGAGGGATAGTAGTGATCTCATTTCCAGAAAACATCGATTGCTTGTTTCAAACAATCGATCTCCAGAGGGGTGGTGCCCATCAGCTCACCATCTGGTGTCAAAACTTTAGGGATATTTGATTCAATCTTAATATGACTGGCCTGGAAACAATCCACCTCTTCCATATGGATATGCTCACCCGTAATGATCTTGGGAAAACTCCTCATCAGACCGATTCTACTCTTGGGACCAAGAATGGTAATATCCAACAAACCATCATCAGTTTTGGCAGCAGGAGCCATGAGATAATTACCAGTATATCTGGAATTTGAGATTTCTACAAACACGTTTTCTCTTTCGACAAGCTGACCATCGAGATCCAGTTTGACCTGGAAAGTTTTTAATCGCAGAATATGATAGAAACTTCCCAGCGTATATGAAACACTGCCCAGAAATTTCAGCTTATTTGCAGTGGCAACAATATCTGCAACCAGACCAACACCTAGGATATTCAGGTAGTACCAGGTCTGTTCCTCATTGGCGAACCGTCCCACATCAAATTTTTGAGTCTTTGCTGCTTTAATAATGTCTAAAGCTGGTTTCCAATCATGGTCATGTAATTCCATATCTTTGACAAAAGCATTGCTTGTGCCTACTGGAATAACACCAATGGGGATACGTGGCGAAGAATTATTTCTAAAGTAGCCATTGATCACTTCGAACAGCGTGCCATCTCCACCTGCTGCAATAACGGCGCTATATTGACTAAAGTCAGCTTCTTTAACCAATTCCAGGCCATGACCATGGTGGTCCGTGATCAGAATATCACAGTCTAAATCAATTTCCTGGAGGTATGCTTTAATTTGAGGTAAAAGTTTGCCTGCCCGTCCGCGGGCAGCCCATGGATTATAAATAATGAGATTTTTCATCGGATCCGTTCATTCATTTTTTTACAAGATAGTCGAATCAATATAGTCGAAAAAACGTTTCATCTTTGCAGATAATTAAGCGAGATGATCTGATGCAAGACTTGATTGTAGTAGGCTCTTCATTTAGTTTTCATGGCTCCATCAACTCTGATGAAGCAAGCTTGATTTAAACGAAGGAAACATAATGGATCTACATCAAATACTTTCTGGTATTGACGTCAGAGCTGATTGGATTGGTCTGCGTTATGTAAAGGAAAATACAGGATTTCGACTGGTCAGGGATGGAAAACCCGAGGCCAATACAAGAGAATCAAAACAAGGTGTTATGGTAGAAGTACTGGTAAATGGCCAGTTTGCCTACTATGGAACCAGCCGTCTTGATAAACCTGGTATACAGGCTGCTGCCGAGCGTGCGGTTATGCTAGCAACAGCAGCTTCCAAATATAGTCTGCACTCCTTTGGTGTTGAGGCACGACCTGTGGCTAAGGGAAATTATAGCTCACCCTTTCAAACTGCAGCGGATGCCTTCTCTCCAGGTGAACTATCAGAGTTGCTCATAAAAGCCACTGCAGAATTAAAAGTCTCAGATAAAGTGGTTACCACCAATGCCATGGCACGAACTGTGGAAACTGAATCTCATTTTGTGGCTTCAAATGGAAGCGATGTGGAACAGAATTATCTCATGGTCTCTGCGGATTATTCTGCCATCGCCCATGAAGGCAGTGTGACACAAAAACGGACCGATGGCGGTCTACTAGCCAAAAGTTATCAGGCCGGTATGGAAGTCTTCAATGAAGCCGATGTGCTGGCTCGCTGTCGCAATATCGGTGCAGAAGCCGTGGAATTACTTACTGCTGAAGAATGTCCTACTGGCACCATGGATCTCATCTTGGCTCCTGATCAGATGATGCTGCAGATTCATGAAAGTGTGGGTCATGCCCTGGAGATTGATCGAATTCTCGGAGATGAGCGTAACTACGCAGGATGGAGTTTTGTTCGATTGGAAGATTTTGGCAAGCTGCAGTATGGCTCACCACTCATGAACATTACCTTTGATCCCTATGTGGAGAATCAATTTGCCTCTTATGCCTATGATGATGGCGGTTTGAAAGCTGAGAAGGAGTTTCTTATCAAAGATGGTCTCCTGATTCGTGGTCTGGGTGGAATGGAGAGCCAATTGCGCTCAGGTATTAATGGGGTAGCAAACTTCAGGGCCAGCTCCTGGAACCGTGCTCCCATTGATAGAATGGCCAACCTCAATCTGGAACCAGGCAATTCAACACAAGATGAAATGATTGCTTCAGTCGAGAAGGGTGTCTTTATGACCTCAAATCGATCCTGGTCCATTGACGACTATAGAAACAAATTTCAATTCGGTTGTGAATACGGAAAGCTCATCGAAAACGGGAAATTGACTAAAACGGTGAAGAATCCAAATTATCGGGCTATTTCAAATCCATTCTGGCGCAGCCTGAAAATGTTGGGTAATAAAGACACCTTCGAAGTGTATGGAACGCCATTCTGTGGCAAAGGTGAACCCAACCAGATCATTCGTGTTGGACACGCCAGTCCATTATGTCTGTTTGATAGTGTGGAAATATTTGGCGGGGCTTAAATGCACTCCAAATGCATCTGCAATTCTAACAGCTGATAATATTTATTGAGGTATCATATGGAAAAATTATTTAAACAAATTAACCAGACAATTATGGCTGAACTCCGCGATGGAGAATTTCTGGGTTTAGGTTTTGGAGGCGAGCAATCCACCTTCACTCGTATCAATGCAGCCAAGGTTAGACAAATAGGTAATGTGGATGAAGCTGATCTCGGTTTCAATCTCATATTTAATGGCCGAAGAACCACTGGCAGTATTTCCCTTTCTGGTGATCTGGACGAAGATCTCAGCCGAGCCAGAGGAGAGCTTGAACGATTAAGATCTGAAGTCGTTCAGCTTCCGGAAGATCCTTATCTTGTGCTTCCAGAAAGTAAAGAAACCAGTCACAACGAAAAGCATGGTAATCTGCCTGATGCTGAAACGATTCCTGAAATATTATTGCCTGCCATGGGTGACGTGGATCTTACTGGAATCTGGGCATCTGGTCGTGTGTTTCAAGGCAATGCCAACTCATCAGGTGGATATCACTGGTTTGCCTCTGATTCATTCTCACTGGATTATTCACTCATTACACCTTCTGAAAAAATGGTTAAAGCAACCTATGCGGGTACAGAATGGGATCAGGTAGCCTATGAGGCTTTTCTAGCCGATTCGATTACCAAGCTGGAACTCATGTCCCTGGAACCCAAAAAGATCGAACCTGGCGATTACAGGACCTTTATTGCATCAGCTGGTGTATCTGATATCCTATCCATGTTCTCATGGGGTGGTGTTTCGGAGGCTGCTATTCGTCAGAGTGAGAGCTGCTTGGGGAAAATGCGCAATGAAAACGTCAAATTGAGCAGCTTATTCTCCTTCTCAGAAGATTTCAGCTCTGGTTTTGCTCCTCAGTTTAATGGGAATGGGGAAGTGGCTCCAGAAAAGACAATCCTCATCGATGGGGGTGAACTCTCTAATACTCTGATCAGCACCAGAACGGCCAAGGAATATGGTGTAGAATCGAATTTTGCATCAGAGGGTGAGAGCATGCGTGCTCCCTCCATGGCTGCAGGTTCATTAAAGGAGTCTGATATTCTGGCAACTCTGGGTACCGGTGTGTATCTCTCAAACCTCCATTATTTGAATTGGAGCGATATGATTGGTGGTCGGATTACTGGTATGACCCGCTATGCCTGTTTCTGGGTGGAAGCTGGCAAAATTGTGGCGCCCATCGAGAATATGCGTTTTGATGATAGCATATACAGCTTCCTGGGTGAAAACCTTGAGGTGGTCACTGAGAAACTTCAAATCAACCCCGATGTGGGAACCTATGATGGACGAGAGCTCAGTGCTATTGTGTGTCCCGGGATTTTGTTAAAATCATTTTCATTAACCTTATAGGTGACTATGCCCGAATCCACATCTAAGCATCGCTATTTACTGATTGTCAATCCGGAGGCAGGAAGTCGTTCAACCATGAAAGCCCTGCCAGAGATTGAACGTCTCCTGTTGGACCGTAAGGCTGAATATGAATTTCACTTTACCAAAGAAAAGGGTCACGCTACAGAATTGGTAAAAGAGGTGGGCTCCGGTTTTGATGTGGTTGTATCGGTGGGGGGTGATGGTACTATCAATGAAATTGTGAATGGTATGCCTGATCTTAATAAACCTATGGGGATTATACCTATTGGTACGGGAAATGATTTTGCCAGAACCTGTTCCATTAAAATCGGTGATCTAGATGCTGCAGTGGATGTACTATTGGCCCACGATGTTAAAAAAATTGATATCGGTGAAGTCAATGGCCGAAGATTTGTTAATGTATTGGGTATGGGTTTTGAAGGACTGGCCAATGATTATGGAGCCATTTTATCCTTTTTAAGAGGTACACCCAAATATCTGTTAGCCATTGGTGGTGCCTTCCTCACATATCGTCGAATGCCTCTCAGAGTCAAATTCAATGATCTTGAATTGGATGAGAAAGTCTTTCTCATGAGTATTGGGAATGGCTGGAATGTGGGTGGTGGTTTGCAGTTAACCCCTAAAGCGATTATTGATGATGGATTTTTTGATGTCTGTTATGTTGAGAACATTACCAGGTTTCGCATTATCCAGGATTTTGCAAAGCTATATGATGGCACTGCCGATCAGGTACCAGAAGTGAAGATGCACAAGACCAAAGAGTTGACGGTGGAAAGTGATCATCCCATAAGAGCTCACGTTGATGGGGAATCATTTGATCCGAGGCAGAAATCGTTTAAGATTAGCCTGATTCCCAAAGCTCAGGAGATTATTGGAAACTGGTCAGCAGATACAAGATTTAATTGATAGATTGTGTAATAACCATATAGATCAGAGGTGATTTTGATGAAACGTTTGTTTATAGTGGTAGTGGTGTTGGTTTTAGCGAGTAGTATACTTATCGGACAAGAGTTAAAGCCATATACCATGGGAGCGCAGAGTTCCGAAGCGTTGGATGTGGTTCGCGAAAAAACCAGTCAGGCACTCGTAGCTGCAGGTTTTACCATCCTGGGTGAATATCAACCCGCTATGGATGAAACGAGATGGGTTTATGTTGTTAATTCCACTGAAATGACTGAGGCTGTTCAGGAAAATGGTGAATTAACAGGGTTTGCTGCCGCCTTACGGGTAGGCCTCACCGTTGAAAATGATACGGTAAATATTTCATATACAAATCCCATCTATCTGGGGAATGCTTATTTCCAGAAACGTTTTTCAGATGTTGAAGACAAATTCCTCACGGTTCAGGATAATCTAAAAAAGGCCATGTCTGATTTGGGAACCGTCATGGATGGGGCTTTCGGTGCCAAAGAGGGCATGACACCCAAAGCGATTGGCAAGTACCACTACATGTTCGGTATGGAGTATTTTGAGGATGTGGTTGAGCTTACTGAATTTTCCAGCTATTCGGTAGGGAAGAGCATAATTGAATCAAAAATTGCCAAAGGTGGAGACACACAGCTTGTCTATGCCTATGAAATTCCAGATCATGATTTAAAGCTTTATGGTATTGCTTTGAGTGGGGAATCAGGTGAAGAACATTTCCTACCCATTATTGATATCAGCACACCCAAACACACGGCCTTCTTGCCATATGAAATCCTGCTCATGGGCAACACTGCTGTCATGATGCATGGTCGCTATCGGATTGCACTGGCTTTTCCAGATTTGACCATGGGCACTTTTTCCAAAATCATGTCTACACCTGGCGATATTGAAGATTTGATGCGTTCAGTCACTGAGTAGACCACTATAAGCTTTCACTCGATAACCTGCCTCGTTTTGGTTTCAAAGCGGGGCAGTTTTTAAATGGGGACAAATAATGCAATACACAACTCTGGGAAAACGTGGACCAAAGATCTCAACCGTAGGATTTGGAGCCTGGGCCATAGGTGGGATGAATTGGGGACCCACAGACGATGAGGTTTCGCTAAAGGCAATCCACGCTGCTCTTGATGAGGGTGTCACTTTTATTGATACTGCTGACGTGTACGGCTTTGGTCATTCAGAGGATCTTATTGCACAAGTCTTAAAAGAGCGGGGAAAAGGTGACCTCATTATCGCCACCAAAGCAGGGAATGATTTTTACTATGCCGGTGAGGAAACCGATGATGGTTATGGTGCCATACAACAGAATTACAAGAAGGAGTATCTCATTGAGGCAGCTGAGAAAAGTCTCAAACGGCTCGGTGTCGAAACCCTGGATGTTCTACAACTTCACAGTCCTGATATCGAAAAACTGGAGTGGGATGATCCCTGGGAGGCAATGACCAGGTTAAAGGAGCAGGGCAAGATTCAACATGCGGGACTTTCCATTCAATCCTTCAAAGAGTCTGATCAGGCCTATCTGCTTGAGCGTCATCAAGATCTGCTGGATGTAATCCAGGTTCGCTACAATCTTCTTGAGCGTAAAGCTGAAAAATTACTCTTCCCTGAAGCACTTAAATATGGAGTAGGTGTCATTGTGCGCATTCCCATGTTATTCGGATTGCTCAGTGGAAAATTTGATAGGGAAAGCATTTTTGAGGGCGATGATCATCGACGATTTAACCTGGATACAGAAAAACTCGATAGCTATCTCACAAAAATGGAATCCATGGACAAATTATACCAGCGCTATGCCGAATGGAGTCCAGCTCAAGTTGCTTTGCGCTTTGGGATATCTCATCCTGCCTGTCATGTATCTATTCCTGGAGGCAAAACACCTGCTCAGGTAAAAGAGAATTGTGGTGCTTCAGATATGCCTGAAATCACACTGAAATAATAGAGGGAACCGTGGGGAATAAGTACAAGAAAATCTTTATCACAGGTGCCAGCACGGGTATCGGGAGACAACTGGCTTTTGACTATGGCAAGACAGGTGCTGAATTATGGCTCCTGGCAAGATCTGAAAGCAGATTAACCACTCTCGCAAGGGACATCCAGAAAGCGGGCGGTCAGGCTCATATCCTGATTTGCGATGCCACAGATGAACCAGCATTTCTTAAAGCGATGGGGCTTGCTCAAGAGGAGTCTGGTGGCTTTGACCTGGTGATTGCCAATGCAGGTTGGGGCGGTAGAATGCAGTATCCCGGAGAAAAGAATATTGACGTTCTAAATCAGGTGATTGATTTAAATTTTCGGGCAGCGACTCAAACTTTGGAGTTTTTCGCTAAATTCATGGTGACCGCCAGACATGGTCACCTCGTGGGTGTCTCCAGTATTGCTGGTTTCAGAGGTGCACCCAGCGCGGCAGCATACAGCGCTACCAAGGCCGCTCTGATATCCTATCTTGAATCTCTAAGATTCTCGTTACGTCCTTTTGGTGTTTTTGTTACGGATATCCGACCAGGTTTTGTAAAAACACCCATGACAGACAGGAATGTGGTGCCAATGCCATTTCTTATGGAAGTGGATAAGGCTAGTTATAAAATTAGACGAGCGATCTCCAGGAAGAGAAAACGATTCACATTTCCATGGCAAATGGCTGTGCTTCTTCACATAATTAAAGCTGCTCCAGACTTTCTTTATGACTGGGTGGCAAGCCTCACATTTGGGAAACAGGCGGTGTCAGGTCGCACAGGCAAAGCGGAATCAAATACGCCATCTTAGATTCACCAAATTGGAGCAGACATTGATTGGAAAAAATTTGTAATGGCAATTAAGAGAGTATGGCACGGATGGACCACACTGGAAAATGCAAATAAATATCAGCAAATATTGCAAAATGAGGTAATTCCCGGTATTGAGGCCAAAGGTATTTCGGGATACAGGAAATTCGAAATTCTGCGATTTGAACGAGAGGATGAAGTTGAGTTTGTAACCATTATTACCTTTGATTCAATTGAAAATGTGATCGCATTTCTGGGTGAAAATTATAAAGAGGCCTATGTCCCGGAAGTTGCTCAAAAGGTGCTCAAAAGGTGGGATCTAGAAATACCCCATTATGAATTGATCGAAACGCGGGATTACGAAGCCAAATCTTTATCCTAGACTCCAACCCAATCCCTCCTATACTTGAACGATGTTTAAAACCTTAGATAAATACGTTTTTCGGGAATTACTCACCCCCTTTATGTATTCATTGTTGGTCCTGACAATGATCTTTCTGGTGAATTTTATCATTCGGGCCATGGATCGAATTTTAGGCAAGGGGCTCTCCTTTCTGGTCATCCTTGAGTATATAATTCTCAACCTGGCCTGGATCCTGGCTCTGGCAATTCCACTCTCGGTTTTGGTCGCGGTTCTGCTGGCGTATGGACGTCTCGCAACGGATCATGAGGTAACCGCTATGCGATCCGGTGGAATTTCACTCCCCCGCATTATGGCGCCAGCTCTGGTCTTTGCAATCCTGGTGGGCAGTTTTACCCTCTATTTCAATACAACCATTCTACCAGATGTCAACCACCGTGCTCGCCTTCTAGGATCAGATATTTATCGAAAGCGACCCGATATGGACATAGTCCCTGGGTACTTTATTGATGATTTGCCAGACTATAATATTCGGGTAAATGAAGTTACCGAAGAAGGTCTCAGTGGTGTGGTTATTTTCTCAAAAAGTGACCTCAGAGAACAGGTCTCGATTTTTGCGGAGACAGGTCGTACTGAAACCAAAGGCGGCCAAATCATTTTCACCCTCTACAATGGTGAAAAGCACCTCCTGGATCTTAATAAGTTGGATGATTATCAGCGGGAGTATTTTGACTCTACCCGACTCACGGTGAAGGTTAATAATCTTGAATTAAAGCGTCGGGAATCGGCCGTCAGGGGCGACCGTGAAATGACGCCTGCCATGATGTATGTCAGGATAGAAGAGAACAAAGAAAGATTTAATCGAACTATTGATAGAATGAATTCCATCAGGCTCAAAAGTCCGGTTTTTAATGGCGATTCACTGGTGGATATGATGGCTTTGATGGATACAATCAAACGCATTCCCATCCCTGAAAAAACACCGACCGAAGCCAGAACCAGGGTCTGGAACCGTACTGTTGATAAACTAGAAAGCCAGGAGCGCCTCCTGAACAGCTATTTGAAGCAGGTGAATAAGTACCTCGTGGAAATTCATAAGAAATATGCTATGGCGGTAACCTGCATCGTGTTTGTATTGGTGGGTGTACCCCTGGGTATCATGACCCGCAAATCCAGCGGCACCATTGGAGTTGCCATTGGTATGTTCTTTATATACTGGGCGGCTTTGATCGCCGGAGAGGAGCTGGCTGATCGCCGATTCATGGATCCTGTCCTGGCCATGTGGGCTCCCAACGGGATTATGGCTGTTGTAGGAATCTGGATCAGCTTCCAGGTTTCAAGGGAAAGAACCGTTATCAATATCCTCTGGTTGAAAACATTTTTGAATCCCCTGAATTGGAAAATCATACCAAGTAAAAAAACTTGACAAAGTAAGCATTTTCAAAAGTGTGGTATTCGTCTATATTGCCCCAAATTTACTGCTTAGGAGACATGGCTAATGTCACTTCATACAATAGTTTTAGTTAAACAAGTTCCAGACACTTCAAATATTTCTGGTGATGTCATGCGTCCTGATGGAACTGTGAATAGAGCAAGGCTCCCTGCTATTTTTAACCCTGAGGATCAAGAAGCTCTGGAGCTGGCCCTGCGCTTAAAAGATAAACATGGTGGCAAGGTGACTGCTTTGACCATGGGGCCACCCAATGCTGCCAATATGCTCCGTGAATGTTTATATATGGGTGCCGATCGGGCTATTCTGGTTAGCGATCGTAGATTTGCTGCGGCTGATACCCTGGCTACCTCTTATGCCCTTCATAAAGCGGTTCATCGGATTGGTGATTATGATCTCATCTTTGGTGGACGTCAGGCCATTGATGGTGATACGGCTCAGGTGGGTCCACAAACGGCTGAGAAACTGGGCATTCCTCAGATCACCTATACTCTGGAAGTTCAGAACCTGGATTTGAAAAAGAAGACGGTTCGCGCCAAACGTGCCATCAAAAATGGGTATGAGATTCTGGAAGCACCACTACCTGTCCTGCTCACCGTCACAAAGGATGCAGCCGAACCACGTCCTTTTGATGTAAGAAGGTTGTGTACCTACAAACGGGCACAGTCCAGATTCGAAATTGAAGCCACTGTGGATGACAGTCATGATTTGGTGTGGATGGATGAACTGATGGAAAAAATCAAGGCTGACGATTTACTTATTGAGACCTGGAATATTGAAGATATTGATGCTGATGTTCAATGGTGTGGACTGGCAGGGTCTCCTACCAAGGTGCACAAGGTTGAGAATGTGATACTCAGTGGAGCAGAATTTAAAAAAGTTCCAGCCACTTCTGACGGGCTGAATGATATGATTACTGATCTGATGCAAGATCACATTTTTGGATAACATGATATGAATTCAAAACTAAAAGATATGGTGTGGGTATTTGCTGAGCAAACTGATGGAGTCATGGCTGATGTCAGTCTGGAATTACTTCATAAGGCTAGAATGCTAGCAGGAAAAATGAACTCAGAGGTCAGTGCTGTTCTACTTGGAGATAAGGTTGAGGGGTTATCTAAGACCTTGTTCGCCCATGGTGCCGACAATGTCTATCTCCTGGACGATGTTGAACTCAAAGATTTTCGCAGCATGCCCTATGCAAACCTGATAACCAACCTGGTTGAAGAGAAAAGACCCCGGGTCGTGCTGTTTGGCGCCACGCATATCGGTCGGGATATTGCGCCTCGAGTTGCTTCACATACCCGTTCTGGACTCACTGCAGATTGTACGGAATTGAAGATTGAAACTTTGACCATCAGGAAGGTCGAGCACGAAGACTTATTATTACAGATCCGACCAGCCTTTGGTGGAAATATCATCGCCACCATTATTTCGCCTGATGTGGAAATTCAAATGGCCACTATCCGTGAAGGTGTTATGGAAATGGGTGAACCTGATGCATCCCGAAAGGGGACCATCATTCCAGTCAAAGTTGAGCTGGATTCTGTTGAAGTTGCCGTAAAGATTATTGAGAAACATCAGGAAGCTTCAAGTGTCAATCTCAAAGGAGCTCCAATTATTGTGGCCGGTGGTTATGGAGCAGATACACCTGAAAAATTTCAACTGATCAAGGACCTGGCCAAAGTGCTGGGTGCTGAAGTAGCTGGTTCCCGTGCTGCTGTAGATGCAGGTCTGATCAATTCAGAGCGTCAGGTGGGGCAAACAGGTACTACGGTAAGACCCAAATTGTACATTGCTATTGGTATATCAGGAGCTATTCAACACCGTGCTGGCATGCAAGAGTCTCAAAAAATTATTGCCATCAACAGTGATGCAGAAGCCCCCATTTTTCAAGTCGCACACTATGGTATCCATGGTGACTTGACAGATGTGATACCCAAGCTAATAGCTGCCTATAAAAGTCAACTGCATTAGCCCTTTGATTTTGAGAATTGCAGTTACCAGAACTAAAATTTTACCTCAACACTGAACGAGGATGAGATATGTCAAATTTTTTCACTGAAAACGCTGATATTCTATTTCAGTTCAATCGTATTGATCTCGAAGAGATCATCAGAATTCGGGAAGATGACTATACGCAGGCTGAAAAATATTCTTTTGCCCCTCGAGACTATGAGGATGCCAAGGACAATTTTAAGCGCATCCTGGAAGTCGTTGGAGATATCTCTGGCAATTTTGTAGCAGAGCGTGCCAGAGAGGTTGATGAGTTAGGCTCCACTTTTGAAGATGGTGTGGTAACCTACGCCAAAGGTCTGGAAGAGGCCATGACCCGTTTGAATCAAGCTGGGCTTATGGGTTTTATTCTGGAACGTAAATATGGTGGATTAAACCTACCTATATCTCTATATATTTTTGCCATTGAGATGGTTTCTCGTGGCGATGCATCCCTCATGAATCTTTTTGGACTTCAGGATATCTCTGAAACCATTGAGAACTATGCCTCTGACGAAATAAAAGATGAATACCTCCCAAAATTCAGCAGTGGTGAAGTGACAGGTGCTATGGTTCTCACAGAACCAGATGCTGGTTCAGATTTACAGGCAGTCAAGACCCGTGCCTACCAGGATGAAAATGGGAATTGGTTTCTCAGTGGAGTCAAACGTTTCATCACCAATGGCAATGCCGATGTTAATCTGGTGCTGGCCAGGTCAGAAGAAGGATCCCGGGATGGACGTGGTCTGTCGTTGTTTGTATGTTATGGTGACGATACTGTTCAGATCAGACGTATTGAGCACAAATTGGGCATCAAAGGATCTCCAACCTGTGAAATGCAGTTCCATGATACACCCGCTCAGCTCATTGGATCAAGGAAACGCGGTCTCATATCGTATGTCATGGCACTCATGAATGGTGCTCGTCTTGGTGTAGCTGCCCAGGCTCTGGGAATTGCTCAGGCAGCCTATGTAGAGGCCCGTCGTTATGCTCAGGAACGTGAGCAGTTCGGCAAACCCATTCTGAATTTTCCTGCAGTTGCTGATATGCTCATAAAAATGAAGGTAGATCTTGAGAGTTCTCGCACCTTGATATATGCTACAGCTCGTGCAGTGGACATGCATAAAGTAAGTGAGATGGAAATGGGCAGGCTAAAGGCTGCCGGTGAATCATTTACCGATTTAAAGACTCAAGTCAAACACTGGAAAGCCATGGCTGACTTTCTAACACCCCTCTCAAAATTTGTTATCTCCGAAAAAGCCAACCGTATTTGCTATGATGCCATTCAGATTCATGGTGGTACCGGGTACATGCAGGAATTCAACGTAGAACGACACTATCGTGATGTACGTATTACCAATATTTATGAAGGCACCTCACAACTTCAGGTCATCGCTGCCATTGGAGGTGTGATCAAGGGTGTCTGTGATGACCAATTTGATGCCTTCGAAATCCGCGAATATCGTCATGAAGCGCGACAACTCGCCAACAAACTCAAAAAGATTCGCACACTCCTGGAAAAGTGCAAAATTCATGTCCTGGAAAAGGAAGACAAAGCCTATCAGGAATTGCATTCTGCCGAGTTGGTAGAAATGTATGGCTCAATCTATGTGGGTTATCTTATTCTCGAAGAAGCAGGTGAAGATTCACGGAAAATGTTGATTGCTAAAAAGTACATCATGGATGCACTTGCTACGGCTATGCACCATACCGAATCTGTCACCCGCGGTTTTGATACCTTGTTTGCTGATGTGGAGCAGATCCTGACCAGAGAGTAGGATCGGTCATCACAAGTGGATCCAATTCAGTTTATCAGATAAGTTCAAAGTATAACAATATTTTTAGAAATCATTTTGCAGCACACTAATTCAGTTTAGTATTAGGCTATTCAATAATGTTTTCACAATTGATATTTTATTATCCAAACGGGGGATTCTTGGGCTTTATAAATCTAATATGTGGTGTTCTTCTGTTCTCTGTTCTGTCCTGTTCACCAGAACCAGAACCAGACTATTTACCAGTAAATTTTACTGTAAATCAACAAATATTAGGCTTATCCTACATTTCTTCGCAAGTACCGTTTAGCATAGATTATCCCCTGGATGTACAAGCTGTTGATTCAGTGGACATAATGAATTTTCGTGAATCAATCCAAGCGGATACAAATGCATATTTCAAAATTGAACTTTTAGATATGAAACGATCAACCGCTGGAATGGTTGTAACGGTTTCTCTTATTGATAGTGCTGAGACAGCTTCAAGAATTCTCAATGATAACTATCTGGAGCAACTTAAGACTACCTTTAACACTGAGTCGATTATCCGCAATAAGGTGTCAATAAATAAGATCCCTACAATTCAGTTTATCGTTACCTCAGAAAATTATATCAACATCAAACTATTCTTGATACTTGAACCAAGTACTATTCAAGTGGATTATTTCATTCCCAGTCATCAGTATTCTGAAAAGCTTGAACAAATCGAATCATCAATAGGGAGTATTTCCCACAAAAAGAAAGAGGAGAAAAAATGAAGAAAGTTCTCGTTTTAATTTTGATTGTTGCCTCCATGGTCATGATCGGATGTTCTACCCATGTCCACACCGTGGGAGCTGGATCACAAGCTGGTCAAGTTGAGACTGCAACTCAATGGTACGCTCTTTTTGGTTTAGTACCTTTGAATAACGTTGATACACAGGCTATGGCCGCTGGTGCAGTGGATTATGAAATCCAAACCCAGACCACTGTTGTGGATTTTGTAGTTGGGATTCCAGCAAGCTGGATAACAGTAAGTCGAAGGACAGTTACTGTCACAAAATAGTGTTTCAATTTTTGTAGCATCTTTGCATGCAAGGATGCTATGGGATTAAAAAAAGCCCCGTCTTCAATTAGTTTTGAATGACGGGGCTTTTTAGTGTCGATTATTTTTAATTGTGGGGGTTACCCAGCGTAGTCTTCTCCACTTCTTGAGTAGTAAGACTATTATCCCGCTGAATTCTCTTCGAAATTTAGGATGATATCCTCTAGACTCGTTTTGCTCCCCATCATGGTAAGCTTATCACCCTTGTGTAAATGATTGTACCCATGGGAAATAAAATCACGACCTTCTCTGTGCATGGATAAGATGAGAACATCTTCTGGTAACGGAAGATCGCGTACTGCCATTCCTTGAAAATAGGGGTTTCTCACCTCAACATCGACAATTTCCTGGTCTGTTTCACCCATGAGTAAAGACGCAGCAGAAGGTGAACGAACAAACTGATCTAAAAGACTTACAATAGCTGTCCTGGGCTCGACGATGAGCGCTCCTAACTCGTGAAATAAATCATAGTATTCATGGTCTGCCATCCGGACAACGATGGTTTCAGTTCCATACACTTCGTAAAATGTTCTACACAAGGCAAGATTCTCCTCATCTGATAGGAGAAGAATAACAGCATCCGCCTTTTTAGCGCCCACCTCTTCCAATCCCTCAAGATCGCTTGCCGCTGTGACAACTACATCCATAAGGTCAGTATGGAGTGATTTCGGTTGCTCTTTTTGGGTACACATGAGACGAACTTTCCACCCATGCTGCTCAAGTTGTTTTGCGAGAGCCACACCCTGGTTATCAATACCAAAAATAAGAGCGCTATGATCCATGAGGGGATCTGTTTTACCCCGCACATGGGCTTCTCCCATATGCTTGATTGCCCATTTGAAAAAGGGAGGTCCGACAATCTGATTTAAAACAATAACTGAAATGATAACCGTCGCAAAGGAAGCCCCAAAATCGGGATAAGCACCAGCCACATTCTTTGCCAATCCCAGACCAACACCGGCTTGAGTAATGTAAGCCATCCACTGGATCCGGTTTTGCTCCATGGAATCGCCCGCAATTACTCCACCTGTAAATGAACCTAGAAAAATAGCACCGAGGCGCACACCAAAGAGTATCAGGGTAATGGGCCAGGTCATTAACAGAATATCAAGCGATAATGAGATTCCAGTTAGAGTGAAGAAAGCAATGTATATGACTGGACCTATGATGTGAATAAGCTTTAACCATTCATGTCGGTGAACGGTCTTATTCACAATCCAAAAACTTGCGGCCATGGCAGTCAGAAGTGGTTCAATGTGGAAATCAAAATTATATCTGGTGTGAGTATACTCAACCAGCAATTCTGAGAGATAGAAAATATGAAAGCCGATAAATAATATCCCGGCAATCTTGATTTGAAATGGCCAGTTTGTAGAAATCAGCTTTGAAAGTATATAGCTGATAATCCACCCAATTACCAGAGCGGCGGCGAGTTCTACCACAAGTTTTATATGAACAAGTAGATTTATGTCTCTGCCAGTGAGCATGACATTTGCCATCTCAGAGTTGATGGTAAAAAGGATAATAACCGCTACATCAATTAAAACTGTTACTCCCAGAGCAGTGCGTGTAAATGGACCACTCGCATGAAGTTCTCTAACGATTGCGATAGCAGATGAGGGAGAGCGAGCCACGAGAATGGAGCCAGCTAGAATACCGATAGCCACTCGCTGTGTGAATGACATATCCACCATGAAGGGGATATAGTCTCCCATGAGAGCGAAGGCTAAGCTGCCCAAAGTAAAGGTTAAGCTCACAAGTCCAGCAGTGATCCACACCATGCTCTTTACACGATCACGGAAATCCTTGATATAGAATTCACCACCAGCTGAGAAGGCTATAAAGGCCAGAGCTGTTTTGTCTATAAAGCTTAAATGAGGAATAGCTTCAATGGGAACCAGGTTTAGGACGTAAGGTCCAACTATGATTCCGGTGAAAAGAAATCCGCTTATTAAGGGGAAATGGATTTTTGAGAAAACAATACCAATCTCCTTGGCAGCAAGGGATACAATGAGAAAACCCGCTGAAAAGATCAGTAAATCGGTATACTCAATCAAAATAGAACCGCTTGGATTAGCTAAGAAACGCTGGAGTGGTTATGGCTCTAATAAAAGAGACCTGGATTTACCCCGCGTTGTCCTCACCACCATCAATTCCAATCACATTGCCTGTAATCCAGGTACTCATACTTGAAAAGGTAAGGACGGCTTCAGCAACATCTTCTGGAGTAGTCAGACGACCACCTGGATTCACCTGTAAAGCCCTGGCAATCATTTGCTCGTTGCCTGGAATTTTTCTCAAGGCAGGGGTATCGGTTACACCAGCTCTCAACGCATTGGCTGCAATATTTTTGGGGGCAAGCTCAAATGCAATCTGACGGGTATGAGCTTCCAGGGCAGCTTTAGCAGCTGAAACGGCTCCATAGTTTGGCCATGCTGTGTGTCCTCCTGAGCTGGTCATACAGAAAATGTGACCACCCTCTTTCATCAGTTTGTGACCAACCACATCCTGAGTCCAGTATACCAGTGAGTGCCCCATGACATCCAGGGTCATATCCATTTGGTTTTTGTGAACTACACCACCTTGACCCGGATTGAAAACAACAGGAAGGAGGGTACCAAAAGCAAGGGAGTGAATCAGTACCTGGACTGTCCCTGCTTCATTGGAAAAAGTTTCTTCCATAACCCTGATGGCTTCTTTTCTAGCACGAGTATCAGCGGCATTAATATTGAAGAATAGAGATTTTGCACCTGCGGCTTCAATGTCAGCCTGAATAGCCTCAACATTGTGCATGGTTGCTTTGCGATCGAGGTGAACCCCGAAAATATTATATCCATTGGCAGCCAGTTTTCTGGAGATAGCTCCACCAAACCCACTTGAAGCGCCTAAAATTAAGGCCCATTTCTGCATAATCATTCCTTTCATCAGCCCCCGTTAACTTGCGGAGAATATAGATTTGAATCCAGGCATGTAAAGCAGTATATCCATTATTCATCACTCCAACAGTACCTTGGGAACATCCATAAAGGTTATCAACTAAATGCTGTAGATAGTCTCTAGCCTCTAACAGTAAAACTATATAGTAGAAAGTTAAATAAAATATTATTAATTATATATCGTTGTAGAATTGAAAATATAGATGCGACTTTAATGGTTCCATAGCTACCCGTAAGAATAACTAAATAGCTACGTATAGATACACTATGAAGCATATAGGAGACATGAAGAATGGATGGAACTATACATGGAGTCACTTACTTTTAGAGTCATGCTTCAGACTCTCAAACATCCAAACTCAATAACTCTTTGTCATCATGCACTAAAACGATAACTTCCCATTATCAAGGTGAAGCAATTCGAACTTAGGATGATCTGAATCATTTAATTATAAGGGATACATGAAAGCTCACTTACGAATAACACGACCACAGACAATTTGATGCAAATTAGATCATATCGACCATCGGATGAATCATCAGTCATAGATCTGTGGCATAAATGTGATTTGATTCGTTCCTGGAATGATCCGGAAAAGGATATCAAACGAAAACTAAAAGTCCAGGGAGAGTGGTTTCTGGTTGGAACAATTGATGATGAAATCATGGCATCTGTCATGGCTGGATATGATGGTCATCGGGGATGGGTAAACTACCTGGCGGTAGCCCCTGAACATCAAAAATTGGGGTTTGGCCAGAAAATGATGGCTGAAGCTGAGCAATTACTTAGACAGGTGGGTTGTCCAAAACTCAATTTGCAATTAAGAGATTCAAATACTGAGGCTATAAAATTCTATCAGAAATTAAGATATCAAATAGATGATGTGATTAGTTTTGGTAAACGGCTCGAATCAGATGAGTAAACTCGAATGTTCATTGACCCGGATGGGGAAAACTCAGAGCCGTCGAGAGTAGTCTTACATAACATTCGTAATTCCCAATATTTAATTCGTAGCTAAAACAACTTTCCCTGCCAGGTATCTCGATGATTCAATTCCAGATCCATGAGATGCGTCAGTTTAGGAATATTATACCCCCAGCGCGGGGCAATCAGGATATCATCAGGCGCATCCCCAAATAGTCTCTGTATAACAATTCTGGAATCTAGTCTTTCCAGAATATCTGCCACCAGCTCGATATACTCATCAGCCTGGAAAAGAGGAAAGGGTTCATCATTGTAACGCTTGGCCAAAACAGTTCCCTTCACAATGTGCAGCTGATGAATTTTCAGGAAATCAAGTCCAAGATCATTGGCGGCTACCCCAGTTTCAAGCATCATTTCCTTTGATTCAACCGGAAAGCCTAAAATGATGTGTCCAGCGACTTTTATTCCATACTGTTTGGTTAATTCAACTGCCTTGATCACGGACTCATAATCATGACCACGATTCATCCAATCCAGGGTTTTGTCGTGGATGGATTCAATGCCGTACTCAAGGGTAACATTCACCCGCTCATTCAATTTGGCGAGATACTCAAGCAAGGGCTCATCAACACAGTCACTGCGAGTTCCTATATCCAACCCGATGACATTGGGATACCCAACAGCCTCTTCATACATACGTTTCAACTTATCCAACTCATCATAAGTATTGGAATAAGCCTGGAAATAAGCGATGTACTTCTGGACATCATAGCGATCGATCATGAAGGGGATGGAGGCTTCCATTTGCAAAGGAATGGACATGTCTTTATTGATGTAGTGAGGGACAAAACTATCATTGTTGCAGTATACACAACCACCGCGACCTTTTGATCCATCACGGTTGGGGCAAGTGAATCCTCCATGAAGTGAAACCTTACGGATTTTTTCACCATAGGTATTTTGAAGGTAATAATTATAGTTATGGTAACGTCTGTTTAACCAGATTTTTACTTGATTTCCCGCATCAGTTGTTGAATTTGCACTCATGTTACTATTTAACCCTGATCACTACATATCAGTACTTTTTTTCAAGAGGAGATTGATGGAATTTACAAGCACCGGGAGTAATGCTTCATGACATTAACACACCGAGTAGTTTTTGTTTTTATCATGATTATGCAACTGAGTGGTCAGGACAAAATCCTTGATGTAAAGCATAAAGATATTGATGAGCAGAGCGCTATCATTAAGAGTCAAACCTATGATAATGTCTATTGGCTATGTAATGACTCAGGTGATAAACCATTTGTGTTTCCTGTAACTGAGCTAGGCGAAATGATTGTACCAGATTTTATGAAAAAACGGTATCTCGGTGATAAGATTGATAACTATCCAGGGATAAAAATTAAAAACGCCAGCCTCATCGACTGGGAAGCACTCGCTGTATTAAAGGATACCCTGGTAATTGCCGATGTAGGCAACAATGGCAATACAAGACGAGATATGGGTGTATATATCATTCCCGAGCCCAATCCTCGTGCGACCTACGAAACCCGACCTCTACTGTGGTTGCCTGTCCGGTATGAGGATCAATCCAAATATCCTGCTGATGAATGGGAATTTGATTGTGAGTCCATTTTCACTTTTCAGGGGAAAATATATTTCCTTACCAAGCACCGTGCGGATCGGCATATCAGAAAACCCGCTTCAGGAACCAAGCTTTATAGAATGGATACACGTTTTACCAATAAGGTCAATGTGCTAAAATTGATCAACCGCAAAGATGACCTGGGTGGCTGGGTAACGGATGCCAGTATGGCACAGGATGAATCTGCCATGGTTTTAATAGCCCAAAACCCACTGGCAACTATCATCTGGTATTTCCCTAAACCCAAACGGGGTGATGATTTTTTAGCTCAAACACCCAGATCCTATAGCCTTGTTAAGGCAGACCAGGCTGAAGGAGTTTGCTTTAAGGATCCCCAAACTATTATTGTAACCAACGAACAACGGGAATGGTTTGAAATACCACTCTCGGCTTTTAGTAAATAGAATTTTCAAGGATACTAAATGAAATACGAACATTTGTCTCATCGCTCACAGTACAAATCTGGTGATTTTGCACTAAGTGGAGCCATTAAAAATTATGCTCCTGATCTACAGCTCGAACCAGTTCATACTGAGGTCCATCTTTCAGTTGACCTGAAACAGAAATCAGCAGTCGGGTATGCATTGATCACCCTAAGAGCCAATGTGGCGGGGGAGCATTCAATTAAACTGGATGCAGTAGATTTTGAGGAAGTAAAAGTTCAGGATCTCAGCACTATAGGTCTGGACTATACTTATGATGATTTAACTATTAATTTAAATTTTGATAAATCCTTTGCTGCAAATGAAGAATGTGTCATCAGGGTGGATTACCGTATTCAGGATCCTATCTCGGGGCTCCAGTTTTCAGCGCCAGATGAAAAGCGCCCTGACTTTCCCTATTATGCCATAACAGACAATGAGACGGAGCGTGCGAGATATTGGTTCCCCTGTGTGGATTTCCCCACAGTTCGATCAAAGATGGATTATCACCTCACTGCAGACGAAAAATTAACTATTCTGGCAAATGGTGCCCTGGTATCCGAGGAAACCAAAGATGGAATGAAGACCTCTCATTGGAAGTTGGATTATCCTTGTGCCAGCTATCTGGCCTGTTTTGCCATCGGCGAATTTTCCGTTTACCAGGACAAACCGTTGAGAGATATGCCCATCGCATACTTTGCCGATAAGTCCTACACACCAGAGCAGCTTCAACGCACCTTTGAGCCCACCCGCAAAATGCTGATTTGGATGGAGAAAAAACTGGATATGGCCTTTCCATATCCCAAATATTTCCAGATTGCTGGTAGAGAAGTGGGTGGCGCTATGGAAAATATTTCTCTCGTATCCTGGGATGATAAATTCATGCTTGATGAGACCATGGCGAAGGAATGGAAGTACATCATGGATCTGATCAATGTCCATGAAATGTCCCATTCTTACTTCGGTGATGCTGTTGTCTCCTATGATTTTGCCCATGTCTGGCTTAAAGAGAGCTGGGCGACCTACATCGAATCAGTCTGGCTAGAAGATTCTGAGGGAATCGATGCCATGCATTGGCAACTCGCTGAAGAAGCCAGCAGCTATATTGGTGAGGCCAAGAATAAATATGTGCGTCCCATTATTACCAGAGAATACGATCATAGTTGGAACATGTTTGATATGCACCTCTATCCCGGAGGTGCCTGGCGATTGCATATGCTGCGTCAGCTCGTGGGTGATGATAAGTTTTGGACGGGTGTTCAGGAATATGTCAATACCTACGCTGCACGTACTGTCAAATCTCTTGATTTTCAGCGATGTATAGAAAATCATTCCGGTTTGAATCTGGATAGTTTCTTTGATATGTGGTTCCGTTCAAAGGGTTATCCAATACTCAAAGCCAGCTTTGAGTATGATAAGAAAAAGGGACTCGGTAAATTTACTTTTGAGCAGACCCAAGTAGACAAAAAAAAGGGTATCGAGCTGTTTGAAATGGATCTTGAGATTGGTTGGCAGGATACCAGGGGTGGTGACCATGTTGATACGGTTCACCTCACCAAAGGAACCCAGATTATAAATATCAAAATGGATGAACCCGCTCACATCCTGCTTGATCCGAATATGAAAGCGCTTTTTGAGGCAGAATTTAACCCTGGTGATGATAAGCTGCGCCACCTCCTTGAAAATGGGAAGACGGTTCGCGGACTGATGCAGGCCATGAGTGAATTAGCCAAGACCGGTAAACGTAAAAATCTCCAGGCCATCAGGGAATATCTAAAGCAAGAAAAGCGCTGGGGTCTCAGAATCCATGCTTTTCGCGTTCTGGGTTCCGTAGGGAATGCATATGCCTATGCGCATCTCGCCGAACTTCTGTCTGCTGAAACAGATCCAATGGTGATTGAGGAAGCTGCCAGGGCCTGCGGTAATCATAGAAATGATGCCATGAGGGATTCCATTCTCTCGAAATTGAAAGCAAAGGATCTACCGTATCGAGGAGAAATGGCTCTTTTAGAAAGTCTCGGCAAGCAACGTAATGCAGAGGACACTCCTTTATTAACAGCCTATACTAAAAAAGATGGCTGGAGAAATTTGGTGCGGGCAGGTGCTTTTCTAGGTTTGGCTGCCAACCGAAGTGAGGCAGCTCTCGAAGCACTTCTGGATGGCATAGAAGTACCAGTGCATTTTTATGATGAGAAACTAGCCAGAGTTTTGGCTCTATCATCGATGAAGGAATGGATGGCCCCACACCTTCAAAAGCAAATTACACAGGCAATTTGTGCTGCCACAGAAGATCCTAGCTACCCTGTTCAGATCACTGCCGCCAGAGGTCTGGGTGCGGTGAAAGAGAACGCCGGAATTCCATTCCTGGTGGCCCTTCAGTCTCGCCTGGCTGTGCAGGATCATCCACTGGTGAAACGTCAACTTCAGGCCATACAAGCCTCAAGTGATGGAACAGAGACAAAGAAACTACAAAAGCAACTCGATGAACTCACCGAGAAGTTAGGTGGTCTGGAAAAACGTCTCCAGGAGGTTGAATCTGAAAAATAGGATTCAATTATTTGCAATTTTAATTGCACTAGTCCTCATTTCCTGTGAGAAGGAAGCAAAGATTCTTGTGCTGGAACTGGATATCGCTGAGCTGGTTTGTATGGATGGTCAAAAAATATTTGAAGGTCGTATCCTTGAACTAGAGGGTATCAAGGCTGTTTCTGCTAATATTCAAGCCCACAAAGCACAAATTCGCTATCGGGAAAATCAGGTCTCCGCAGCTGAAATTCAAACCCATCTTGGGGACTATGGTTTTACCATTGATGATGTACCTGGCAATGTTGTAGCTCGTGGTCGTCTCCCCCAATGTTGCTTCAGCCAACAGACACTTAAGTGATATTAGGAATTTTATGATAACTCAAGAGCAATTCAGATCCAACTTTGACGTAGCCGGGAAACGTCTTTTTTTCAACCATGCTGCCTACAGCCCTATTTCCCGACCCGTTGTGAATGCCATCAATGAATTTTTTGAGCATCGCCAAATGGGGAATCCCCTTGCCTGGAATATTGCAGTAGATCATATGGAGGGTCTCAGATCCAACTATGGAAAGCTTGTGGGAGCACCTGCAGAGCGGATTGCTCACATGGCGAATACGGTTTCAGGTGTCAATGTGCTGGCCAACGGGTTGGATTGGAAAGCTGGTGATCATATCCTGCTATATGTGGATGAATTTCCATCAAATGTGATGCCCTTTCTGAATTTGAAAGATAGAGGGGTGGAGGTTGAATTCATTAGCGCAGGAGATGGCAGAGTAACACCCGAATTATTTGAAGCAGCCTTGAAACCCCAGACCAGGTTGATTTCAATCAGTAGTGTTCAATATTTAACTGGCTTTCGAGCTGATTTAAAAAATCTCTCAGAATTATGTCATTCCAGGAATATTATTTTCTCAGTTGATGCCATTCAATCTGTTGGCGTTGTCCCTACCGATGTCATCGCTTCCGGTGTTGATTTTATGGCAGTTGGGGGTCACAAATGGATGATGTCACCTCTTGGAACGGGATTCTTGTATGTCACTGAAGAACTTCAATCACGACTAAAATTAGTCCATCGTGGCTATATGGGTCACGTAAATCCTATAGATTTTGGAAATTTTGACCAGGAGCTCAGCCCTAATGCACAACGCTTCGAGCTGGGTGCTTTTAATGCTTCAGGGATGGTCGGGGCTGAAAAAGCAACTGAATTGCTTTTGGAATGTGGCATTGATAGCATTTTTCGCCATGTTCGAAAACTTATCGGTCAATTTGAATGGGGTCTGGATGAACTCCCCTTTAAAACCATGTATCAATTTGAAGAGAATGAACAGAGCAGTATCTGCATGTTTTCCCACAACGATGCATCCAGAAATGAAGCCATTTTTCAATCACTTTCAGCATCTGGTGTAAATATCTCCTTACGTGGTGGTGGCTTGCGTCTGGCACCCCATTACTACAATACATCAGATGAAGTGGATCAGATTCTTGCTCTTTTGAAAGGGTCTTCCTGAGAATTATTACAGGAACCAGCTTGAGATGTGGGCGTAGATTAAGAAATATTAGCCCGTTAAAGTAAAATTGGAAATGAATCGAGGGATTAGCCATGAACCGATCACGACGAAGTATCATAATTCTGGCATTTGGGATGTTTTTAGCCCTCACGCATTGTGCCAAGGAGGAACTGGCAACGGTGTCTCTGGCTAAGATTCCAGTTACTACCAACTCTAGTTTGGCTGCAGAGGAGTTTCAACGGGGGATGGCCTATGCAAACACCCTGCAAACCGTGGAGGCTGCAACCCATTTTCGTCTGGCCCTGGATGCTGATCCCACCTTTGCCTCAGCCTGGCTCAATCTGGCTTATGTTTCGCCTGGGACAGCACTATTTGTTTCATACTTAGATTCAGCCAAGGCTCATGCTTCCAAAGCCAGTGAGGGTGAACAACTCATCATCCTAGCTGCGAAATATGGTTTTGAGGGTAACAATACGAAGCAAGAGAAGTCCTTGCAGAAATTGGTTGAGTTGTTCCCTGGTGATGAAAATGCTCTTCTACTTCTGGGAAACTATTACTTTGGATTGAGGCAATATCGTCAAGCCATTCAATCCTATCATCAGGCAACCCTGGTGAATAATAATCTGGCAATTCTTCACAATCAATTGGGCTATTCACAAAGGGCATTGGGGAATTATGGAGAGGCTGAAAAAGCTTTCAAATTCTATATCAAATTGAACTCAGAAAATCCCAACGCCTATGATTCATATGCTGAACTGCTCATGGAGATGGGTCGCTTTAATGAGTCCATAGAATTTTATGCTAAAGCATTGGAACAGGATCCAAATTTTGTTGCGAGTCATATTGGAATTGCCTGTAATTACGCCTTTTTAGGTGAACCTGGTAGAGCCCGAATTCAATTAGAATTATTAAAGGAAATTGCCCGGAATGTTATTGATACAAGACGAGCAATTTTTACTGAAGCATTAACTCATGTCTGTGAGGGGAATATCTCTCAGGCTGTGCAGGTCATATTGTCAAATTTTAAACTGGCTGAAGGGCAGCAGGACGTTGGCAATATGGCCAATGATTTGGTTATTTTAGGTAATCTGTATCTAGAATTGAACCAACCCTCTAAGGCACTGACCAGCTTCAATCAATCCATTGAAGTGATTGATAAGTCAAACCTTCCGCAAGCTGTCAAAGTCAACGGCCACACCACGCATCTGTTTAATCTATCGCGAGTTTTTGCTGTGCAAGGCGAAATTGAAAAGGCGAAAGAGACATCTGATCTATTTGCCGAGCAAGTGGGGATCAGAAATAACCCCATCCAGGTCAAGCTGATCGCCCAGTTGAAGGGGATCATCGCCATGCATGAGGGCAATTATCAAACCGCCATCACTGAATTTCAAGAGGCCAATCAGCTCAATCCCTACAATCTCTTCCGAATTGGACAGGCCTACGATGCGCTTGGAGAAAACGAAAAGGCAGCTAGCTACATCTTGCGAGCTGAAGAATTGAACGTTTTGAACAGTATGGATCAGGCCGTCGTATTGAGTAAAACGAAGTTTCTCAAAAGCCCCTCTTAAGCTACTGGAGCAATATGGAAGAAGACCGCAAAGAAGTGAAAAAAGCTTCCAGCTAGTACAAACCCATGCCAGATCGCATGGTTGTAAGGCAATTTTTCCCAGGCATAAAAAATCACACCTAGAGAATAAGCCAGACCCCCGGCTATAAGCCACATCAGACCACCCATTGGCAGGGCTGCTATAAGCGGTTTGATGGCTATGATGACCACCCACCCCATGAGTAGATAGAATATCGTACTGAGAATGTCGTATTTTGGACCAAAGATAAGTTTAAAAGTGATTCCCAGAATCGCTAACCCCCAGATGGTACCGAATAGACTCCAGCCCCAGGGTCCTCTCAAGGTGACCAACAAAAAGGGAGTGTAGGAACCGGCAATCAGCAGATAAATCGCTGAGTGATCAAATATGCGTAACATTTCTTTGATGCGGGGTGATTGGAAACCATGATAGAGAGTGGATGCCAGATATAACAGGATTAATGATGTACCATAAATACTGAAACTTACCACATGCCATGCATTTCCATAGAGAGCAGCTCTGACGACCAATAGGACAAGTCCAGTGATGCTAAGGCCAACACCTATGCCATGAGTTATGGTGTTGGCTACCTCTTCGTAGTCTGCTCGTGATCGTCTCATTTTAGATTTCCAATTTCCTCGAAGAAATAAACAATACTTTCTATGCCTTTGTGAAAATTGTAGAGACTGAAATTTTCATTTGGTGCGTGGGCATTTTGATCAGGAAGACCATACCCCATGAGGAGTACTGGCGCTTTGATGATATCTGCGAATACTTTCACTATGGGTATTGAACCACCCTCACGGAGAAAATCTACTTCTTTCCCAAATGCTTTTTTCAAGGCTCGTACTCCGGCTTGAAGTCCAGGATTGTCCAGATCAGTTACATATCCAAAGCCACCATGCATGGCTTCAATATCGGCTTCCATGCTTTCAGGGATAAGAGATTTGACATAGGCAGTGAATTTATCGGCAATATCGTTAGGGTCCTGATCCGCTACCAGCCGCATGGATACTTTTGCATGAGCCTCAGCTGGGATAACGGTTTTAGCTCCTTCACCCTGGAACCCACCCCAGATACCATTAATGTCAAATGTTGGTCGTGCCCAAAGCCTTTCTAAATCATCATAACCTGCTTCGCCAAATAGAGCAGGAGCATCAATGCTGCTAGCAAAATCTTTTGCATTGAAAGGGAGATTGCTGAGTTTGTCATGTTCATTCTCAGTGATGGGTAAGACATCATCGTAGAATCCCGGGATAAGGATACGTCCATCTTCGTCTTTCATCTGGGCTAGAATTTCAACCAGAGCATTGATTGGATTCTTAACAAGACCGCCAAAGGAACCAGAATGAAGATCTGTGGATGTACCGCGCAGGTTGACCTGAAGGTATGCCAGACCGCGGAGGCCATAGGTGATTCCAGGATACCCTTCTCTAAACATCGGAGTATCAGAGATGACCACATAATCAGCAGCCAACATTTCCTCGTGTTCCCTGATAAAGTCTTCCAGATGGGCGGAGCCAACTTCCTCCTCACCCTCGAAAAGCAACTTTACATTTACGGGAAGCGTGCCCTTGGTTGCCAGCCATGCTTCAATAGCTTTGAGGTGGATATATATCTGACCTTTGTCGTCTGCAGACCCACGGGCGAATATTTTACGATCTTTAATGACAGGCTCGAAGGGCGGTGAGCTCCATAAATCCACGGGATCAACAGGTTGGACATCGTAATGCCCATAGATGAGCAGTGTGGGTGCTCCAACTGCCCCAAGCCATTCAGAGTAAACGACAGGATGTCCATCGGTTTCAAAGATGGTCACCTCATCCATACCGATGCTGCGCATTTCCTTTTTCAGTAGCTCAGCCATATCGCGCATATCAGCAATATTATCAGGATTTGAACTGATGCTGGGAATCTTTAGAATGTCAATCAATTCCTCTTCATATCTGTCATGATGTTGTCCCAAAAAGTCCAGTGTCTTCTTCATAGCTTAGTCCTGTAGATCATTCAATTCTTGTTGTACAAATTCTACCAGTTCTTTCAGGGTATCCGCTGAGAAATCAAATTTGATACCCATGGCCTCCCAGACTTCAGGTAAAGGTTTGGAACTTCCGAGACTCAAGCCCTTGATGTAGCCCTTCAAGGCAGCTTCTGGATCTTGTTTATAAAGGCGATAAACCTGGAGAGCTCCTAGTTGGGCTATTCCATATTCTACATAATAAAAAGGCATGCCAAAGATATGGAGTTGACGCTGCCAGCTATTGCGTCTGAAATGGTCATAGCCATCCCATTTAACCAGCCCGGAAGTGAAGCGACCATTCAATTCATCAAAATAGGCATCGCGTTCTTCAGATGTATGGTTAGGATTCAAATACACCCAGTGCTGGAATGCATCCACTGTGGCACACCAGGGAAAAAATGAGATGATGCCTTCGAGGTGTTCGCGACGAGCTCTGATATGATCCTTTTGGTCATAAAACTTGTCCCATAATTCTGCAGTCAGCAGCTCCATACTCATGGATGCAGTTTCGGCCATTTCAGAAGGGGTATCGCGATAGTGAATCATGGGCTCATCATTGGTAAGGAAGGTATGCATAGCATGCCCGCCTTCGTGGCACATGGTAACGACATCACGATGGGTGCCTGCAGCATTCATAAAGATAAAGGGCATGCCTGTGGTTTCCAGGCCATAATTATAACCACCTGGAGCTTTGCCCTTGCGGGATTCAAGATCAAACAGCTCTGCTGACTTCATAGCTTTTAGATTTTCACCAAATTGGGGATGAATTTCACTAAAAATATTTACGGCATGTTCAAGTAGCTCTGACCCAGTCTCGAAAGGTTTTAATGCTTCCTGGCCTTCTGGCTCACCTGCTCCATCCCAGGGACGATAATCATCTTTCGCCAGCCCCAGTTTATCGCGATGAGATTCCCCAATCTTTTTTGCAAGAGGAACAATATGTTCTTCAATGGCATTTTGGAAATCGACGGCATCTTGTGGTGTATAGTCAAATCGTTGGTGCTGGTCATGACTGAAATCACGATAATTTTCATATCCTGCATTTTTTGCAGATTGAACTCTTAGCTTCAACATGTCATTATAAATCCGGTCAGCTTCCTCTTTGACGGAATATCGTTTCTCGCTAATGGCCAGCCAGGCTTCCTTGCGAATATCTCGGTCAGAAGATTGTAATCTGACTGAAGCTTTGGGCATGGGCATCTCTTCACCATCTAATGTGACGGTGAGTCCACCTGTCAGCTGATCATACTGTGTACTCAGCTTTGAAATTTCCGCTGATAACTCAACATTTTCTTCACGGAACAGTTCAAGTTCACGTCTCAGCTTTTTCTTGAGTTGACCAAAACGTGTGTCAGGTAAATCAGAGAATGATGGATGATTCACGATCATCTTCTCCACGACATTGGCGGCTTTTTCCAATTCAGGAGAAATCTTTGTCGCAAACAGTTCGTGCCTGTCCAGGTATTCTTGGTTTGTGGTTTCCCGGGACATATTGATATATGACCAGGCATTCTGCTCGTGAAAAACACTCAAGGTCTCGCTGTAATGCACGATCAGTTGGCCTAAAGCTTCACTGTCATTGACCTCGCTACTGATGAGAGCATCAAAATAGGGCTTTAAATCTGCCCAGGAATTTATGGTTAGGTCTGTGGGAATAAAATTAGTTGGTTGATACATATGTGGCTCCTCATTGTGAAATCGTTCAAACTGTGGGCATGTTACACGTGTCCCTCCCTGAAGCAAGGGCATTTTCTATGCCAATGAGCAGGGAGAGAGGCTGAGCTTACCAATATCTCACTTTGGTGGGTGTAATTATGGGTTAACATGCTAGCGACGGGGGTCAGTCAACAATAGAGGAGATTGTGCACATGGAAAAAACCGGGAAAAAACTCAGTTTCCTCGATCGATATCTAACACTCTGGATACTCCTGTTTATGGCAGCCGGCGTCCTTGCTGGATATGCCATGCCTGGTTTGAGTGATTTTTGGAATAGTATGCAGTCCGGTACTACCAATATTCCCATTGCCATCGGTCTCATCATCATGATGTATCCACCCCTGGCCAAGGTTCGCTATGAGCGTCTTGGTAGTTTATTCAAAGATGTCCCGGTATTAAGCTTCTCACTCTTATTGAATTGGATTATTGGACCCTTGTTGATGTTTGTTTTGGCCATCACATTCCTCCAGGGATATCCCCACTACATGACGGGATTGATCTTGATTGGTTTGGCACGTTGTATTGCCATGGTGATAGTCTGGAGTGATTTGGCAGGAGGTGATAGAGAGTATACTGCGGGACTGGTTGCCCTTAATTCAATTTTTCAGATTCTTTTCTTCTCATTGTTTGCGTATCTCTATTTAACTGTTTTTCCGGGTTGGTTTGGATTTGAACTGGAAGCTGCCAGTATATCTATGGTGGAAATTGCCAAAAGTGTGGGGATTTATCTGGGGATTCCCTTTTTAGCTGGCCTCATTTCGCGTTTGGTCCTCATGCGAATAAAGGGGGAGCAATGGTACAATAAAGTATTTATCAAGACCATCAGCCCTCTTACTCTGGTCGCCCTGCTTTTTACAATTTTCGTGATGTTTTCTCTCAAAGGCGAACTCATTGTAGAAATCCCACTTGATGTTTTACGAATTGCTCTACCCCTAGTCATTTACTTTCTCATCATGTTCTTTGTATCCTTTTACATGGGTAGAAAAATTAGCAATTCATATGAGAAAGTAACCTCCCTGGCTTTTACTGCAGCCAGCAATAATTTTGAATTGGCTATCGCCGTCGCAGTAGCGGTATTTGGAATCAACTCAGGGGAGGCCTTTGCCGCTGTCATTGGACCACTGGTTGAGGTTCCTGTTCTCATAGCTCTGGTGAATGTTTCGCTGCGTTTCAAGTCCTCGTTTAAGACGCACTAGATTGATATTGAAAGGAATTCCATGCAGATAGGTGGGTATAAGTTAACATCCCTAGTGACATCCACATTCGCACTTGATGGAGGGGCCATGTTCGGTGTTGTCCCCAAAACTTTGTGGTCAAAACAGGTTGAAGTAGATGATTTGAATCGCATCGATATGGTGACCCGAACCTTGTTGTTAGAGTCCAAAGATAGAAAAATTCTCATTGATACTGGTAATGGTGATAAGTGGAAACCACGGCACAAGGAAATCTTCAAGATTGAGCTGGATTCATATATCCTGCCACAGAGCCTGGCTACCCATGGGATCAGTGTGGACGATATAACAGATGTTATTTGTACCCATCTACATTTTGATCATGTCGGTGGAAACACCAAAATAGAAGATGGAAAAGTGGTTCCCGTCTTTCCAAATGCAAAATATTGGATCCAATCCGAAAACTGGAAATTGGCTAATAGTCCTTCAGAGAAGGATCGAGCCAGTTATTTAGCGGAAAACTGGTCGGTTCTCGCTGAAAATGGTATGCTTCAGATATTGAATTCAGAGCGCGAATTGTTTGATGATATCAAGCTGGAAATCGTAGATGGGCACACGTTGGGTCAGCAGTTGCCAATTATTTCAGACGGTACCTCAACCCTCATTTATGGAGCCGATCTTTTCCCAATGAAGGCTCATATTCCAATTCCCTGGGTCATGGCGTATGACAATGAACCCATGCGCAGCATCGCCGAGAAAAAGCGGATTTTGCCTGACCTCCTTGAGAAAGATGCCATGATATTTTTTGAACATGATCCCCGAACCATCGCCTGCAAGCTGACCTCATCTGAAAGGGGAATCTTCGGCGGTGAGGACATTGTAATCTAAGTGATTTGTCATGTTAAAGTACGATGATCTTCAGCAATTTGGTTTAAAACTAGGCATTCATAAACTTGGAGTAGCTGCTGTTGATGGCATTGCCTCTGGTCGGCTAAATGAATGGCTCAATCGTGGCTATCATGGAAAGATGTCCTATATGGAACGGAACCAGGAGAAGCGGTTGAATCCAGCTGAGCTCCTCCCAGGAGCAAGCTCCATCATTTCTATTTTTGTGAATTACCATCAGGACGAAAAGCAGCCCGAGCTGGATGGAGTTATTTCCAAGTATGCCAGGAGTGTGGATTACCATACAGTGTTGAAAGATATGCTTCATGAGTTGGCAAATCAGTTGCATGCACAACAAGCAGAAGGTCTCACAAGGAAGCAACGAGCCCAAATGTTTCGAGTATTTGTTGACTCTGCACCGGTCATGGAAAAGCATTGGGCCACGGTTGCTGGCCTTGGATGGCAGGGGAAACACAGTAATATCATTACCCGAGAGTACGGCAGTTGGGGCTTTTTAGGGGAAATCATTACGGTTGAAGCATTTGATCGCTATAGTTTGGAGGTTCCTGATTTATGTGGAACCTGCACGGCCTGTATTGATGCCTGTCCAACCCAGGCCATTAACGAACCCTATGTTGTCGATGGCTCGAAATGTATCTCCTATGCTACCATAGAGCTTGATGCTGCAATAACAATTCCTGATGATTTAAAGGCAAGCATGGACGACTGGATTTTTGGATGCGACATATGTCAGGATGTATGTCCCTGGAATCGTTTTGCAAAACCATCAGATGTTCAAGCATTTTTACCCATAAAGGAATTGAGAGAAGGGGGTGTTCCAGATTTTAATGAAATGGACGACGATACATTCAAGAATATATTTGTATCTACCCCTCTTGACCGTCCAGGTTTGAAGGGTTTAAAACGCAACCAGACCGTCAGGCATCAATCGACGAAATAAGTTCAACTTTCCAATTTTCATCCACCCATAGCATAAGAATGGTCATACCTAAATTCCAGGTTGCCATAATCTTGGCAGATTGTTCGAGGTGATCCAAATGTTTCTCTTTGGAAACCGGATTGCCAGCACAATCGTAGTGGGCTACCAGGGCGAGGTGATTGGAATGATGTTTATCCCGTGATACCAGAATCCTTTTCAGAATGAGACGGGAGGCAGTGGCAGTAGATGACATAATTTTGTCTGGACCGGCTTCAGTGATGACGTCAATATACGTAGCTCCGGTGTAGCTCTTCATCCACTCATTTACCGGGTCTTGAACGCGGCCATCCATGCAATTAATGACAGCGGCAAACTTGGGCTTCATTTGATTTTCCTTAATCTGAGGTTGGATTCAGGCTGGGAGATAGCCTGCTTTTGAGATCAATGATACGAGCATAGGACTCATGAATACGCTGGGGATCCACCTGACCGCTCTCGATTGCTTGAAGAATAATCTCTTTAATTCTCTGGGAAAGATTTTCATCAAGATCCAGTGGATCGGAGAACTGAAGAATATCACAGCCAGCATTGACGGCGGCGATGACAATCTCTTCCAGCTCAAAACGCTTGATGACTGCACCCATCTGCAGGTCATCTGTAATGACCACACCGGTGAAACCCATTTCGCCCCTCAGGGTAATCTGTATGTGTGAATTTGAAATTGATGCAGGATATTTTGAATCAACACCTTTATCCATGAGATGTCCTGCCATAATCATATCAACTTTGGCTGAATCAATTAAGCGTTGGAAGGGTACCTGCTCGGATGATCTCCAGGTGCTGGTGATATCAGTTATGCCATTGTGCGAATCTTCTCTCGAACTTCCATGCCCAGGATAGTGCTTGAGGGTTGATAATACGCCGGCATCATTGTGAGCTCGAATGAAAGCTTCACTATAATCAAACACATCTCCCGGATTTCTTGAGAAACTACGATTGAGTTGTCCAATGGCTGGTGATATTCGATTAATGTTCACATCGACGACGGGCGCCAGGTTCAAATTGAGTCCAGCCTGATGAATTTGATCCGCCATACGGGAATAAAGATCATAAGATTCATCAGTACTTAGATTTGCACCAACGTGGGCAGCTGAAGGGAATTCGTCAAAACCCTGGTTTTTGCGAAGTCTTCTCACCAGACCGCCTTCTTCATCCACAGCCAGAAGGAGAGGCTGGTCAACGGGGAGAGCTTTAAGACTTTTTACGAATATTCTAAACTGCCGACTGTTTTTGATATTGTGCTTAAAAAAAATAATTCCACCAATACCACCATTTAGAATTTGTGACCGTGTCATTTCCATGGCATCAGCATTCAAGTGGGTACCTCGAATACCTACCATAATCATTTGACCGATTTTCTGTTCGAGAGCAATGGGATCAAGTGAATCAGGCGGAGCTTGTGATTGGCCATTGGCACCCAGGGCAAAAAGAACTAGCAGCACAAATTGGACTGTCACCTTTGAAAGAGTTGAGAGCGTATAGTGTCGATTCATGAGGGCATGAAACTAGACGAGTTTATGAAAACTATCAAGTATTTGCAGTCAGATTGCCTTATTATTTATTGATTAAAAAGTCTGCCATTCCGACCATCACCTCATTAGCAGTAAATAAATATAGGTCAATATGGCAGTTCTGTGTCAAAAATAATACTCCTAATATTTATGAATGCGCCATTATGGCTCATATATCTCTATGGCACGGGATTCGAATATAGAAATGCCGTGTTTGAGTGATTGACAAGAATTAAATAATAAAAGGAGATAACACCATGACACTCGTAAAAGTAGCCCGCCCAAGAATCAATAGAAGTTTCGACCACATGTTGAACAACTTTTTTGAAGATATGAATTTTGACAACAAAAGAAGTAGCCTCTGGCGTCCAGCAATGGATGCCGTAGAAGCAGATAAGAACTTCGAATTGTCCTTCTCACTACCTGGTTTTGAAAAGGATGATATCACTGTTTCAGTGAAAAACAACACGCTCAACCTCAAAGCAACAAAGGCAGAGGTCAAAGAGGATGAGGGTCCGAAGTACCTGACACGTGAAATCGCACGAGGAAGTTATGAAAGAGATATAGAACTTCCGGAAAATGTGAACACTGACAAGATCGCTGCCGAATACAAGAGCGGCATTCTGACCTTGAGCATACCTAAGACCAAGGAAGCTCTTCCCAAGGAGATTGCAGTCACAGTCAAATAAAACGCGTGAATACGACTAAGGGGTATTCACGTAAAAGGTCAAACCACAAAAAAAGGGCTCAGAATTGAGCCCTTTTTTATTTGGATAGAATTAGTCTTATTTTCTCTCAGCAACCAGACTATCCACAACAGATGGATCTGCCAGTGTGGAGATGTCCCCAAGACTATCAACTTCATTCTCGGCAATCTTACGTAGAATTCGACGCATAATTTTGCCTGAACGTGTCTTTGGTAATGCTGGTGTAAACTGAACCTTATCTGGTTTAGCGTGTGGTCCAATTTCCTTTTTAACAGAAGCAGCAATGCTTGCCAGAATTTCGTCTGAACCTTCAATACCTGCCATTAAGGTGACATAGGCATAAATTCCCTGTCCCTTGATATCATGGGGGTATCCAACAACAGCTGCCTCAGCAACACCATCAGCTTTACCTATAGCGCCTTCAACTTCAGCGGTTCCAATTCTATGTCCTGAAATGTTCAATACATCATCGACACGACCGGTAATCCAGTAATCACCATCAATATCACGACGAGCACCATCACCACTAAAATAGTAACCGGGGTACATAGAAAAATATGCTAGTTTGAATCGTTCATGATCGCCATAAAGCGTTCTCATCATACCTGGCCAGGCTGCTTTCATGGCCAGCAAACCAGACTTGTCGTTACCTTCGATCTCTTTGCCATCTTCAGTAAGCAGTACTGGTTGAACACCAAAGAAAGGAATGGTAGCACTACCTGGTTTCAAAGGAGTGACACCGGGCAGGGGAGTTATCAGAATTCCACCTGTCTCAGTTTGCCACCATGTATCAACGATAGGACACTTGCCCTTTCCAACGATGTTATAGTACCAGTTCCATTCAGGGGATTTGATAGTCTCACCAACCGTACCCAATAACCTCAATGTGGAAAGGTCACGGGATTCTACCCATTCATTTCCTTCACGCATCAACGCACGAAGTGCAGTAGGAGCTGTATAGAAAAGATTAACTTTATGCTTATCAACCACATCCCAGAAACGACCAAAATCAGGATAATTTGGCACACCTTCAAACATCATGGTGATGGCACGGTTAGCCAATGGTCCATAAACGATATAGGAGTGACCAGTTACCCAACCAATATCAGCTGTACACCAGTAGACATCATCTTCATGATAATCAAAGACCAATTCATGTGTCATTGATGCATAGACTAAATATCCACCAGTAGTATGGAGAACACCCTTTGGTTTACCTGTGGAACCTGAGGTGTAAAGAATGAACAATGGATCTTCAGCATCCATTTCTTCAGGAGCGCATATTGCATCAACCTTGGCCATACCTTCATGCCACCAGATGTCACGACCAGAATCCATGCTTACTTCAGCACCTGTTCTTTTGACCACAACACAGGTCTGAATAGAGGGTGTTTCGGCCAGCGCTTTATCAGCGTTGGATTTCATGGGGATATCAAGTTTGGTACCACGAACACCCGTATCCTGGGTGATGAGGACTTTACATTCTGAATCGTTTATACGATCACGTAGAGATTCTGGACTAAAGGCTCCAAAAACAATTGAGTGAATAGCGCCAATACGAGAACATGCGAGCATGGCAACGGATAACTCGGGGATCATCTGCATATAAATACAGACACGATCACCTTTTTCAACACCGTGGGCTTTGAGGACATTGGCAAATTTCTGTACATCTCCCAGGAGTTCATTGTAGGTAAAAGTTTTGTCTTCACTGGGATTATTACCTTCCCAGATCAATGCGGTTCTCTCACCATAACCATCTTCGACATGACGGTCAAGACAGTTATAACTCACATTGAGTTTACCACCTTCAAACCATTTGATATCAGCATTGGCGATATCATAATTGGCTACCGTGTCCCATTTTTTAAACCATGTCAAGCGTTCTGCTTGCTCAGCCCAAAAGCCATCTTCATCATTAACGGAGCGATCATACATTTCCTGATATTGTTCCATTGACTTGATGTGTGCATTGGCTGTGAATTCAGCAGCAGGATTAAATTTTTTCACCTCACTCATTTCGAACCCCTTATAATCATTTTTCAAGATAATATTTGACTTCTTTGACATGTGCAAACAATGCGCCAAAAGTTTCATTACCAACTCATGACGGCATTAATATTTATTGTTACGCAACTAAAGCAGGGGAGTAGAATGAAACAGAATGAGGAATACTAGATCAGAAATGATCTGATAGAGTTACTTATTTGTGCTTCCGTAAATTTTTTAACATCAAAGACTTTGTAGTCTAAACCCCATTTGGCAATGACGGCATCGAGAAGGCTGGGGCGAACCGTCCAAATCATCCGTGTCTTATTCTTGACCAGGTCACTCATACAATGACCCCAACCTTGATCTTTCAACTCGAGGTGACCGATTTCATCAATTACTACAATACTTCCTGAATTCTGCGGGGGAATTGAGTTTAGAACTTTACAGCCAAATTCAAGCCCGGGACGTCGAAAATTAAAGGGTCCTGCCTGCCATTCTGAGGCTGGCGCTTTACGCTCACACAGAGTTTCAGATGCATGGCTTTGAATATCTACGATATGATAGGCATCTCTTTCATTCTCTACCCAATCACCCCTGGAATAAAAACCATGAAAATCAATTTCCCTCAAGCTCTCATTCCTGATCAGGGCTTGAATCATATTGGTTTTCCCATCACCTGGATTGCCTGTTAAAATGATGACTCTGGGATTTTCTGAATGGTGCTCCACACGCAGATCTTCTAGTGCAGCTAGTAGCTGGCTTAAAGTGCGAAATGGGTGCCTCCAGATGCGGTCGATTTCGGACACTCGTTTCAATAGACGTGGTAAGACTTCAAAAGCCAGAGATATTGAATCGAAGAGCACTCCCATCCCCAGCCGTGTAAACCAGCCAATTATGGCAGGATTTCTCATCTCAATGCTCAGGGCGGAAAAGGCAAAAATCACCAATAAGGCTCTAATCGCCATGGCAATACCGGTTTCAAGTCCAATCAGAAGTGAAGCCGTGCTATCCCAACCCCCCAAAAGAAGACCAGATAATCCCATCATGGCAATGAGTTGGATCCAGAGTTGGGGTCGTTTCAAGCGTTTTAAAGAGCGGTTATACCTGAAAATATTGACGGTGACATATGTGAGAACCAAAACACCACCTATAGAGATTGATATATCACTTAGATAGGCAAGACCCAGGATGAGGACGATCAAATTCACCAGGAAAAGGAGAACTGAATATGACTGTGTTGCGGATGCTACTAAGAGATTCTCTTTCTTTGGGGCAGCCTCAAATTTCGATTCTGGAAATGAGATTGAACTCTGAGAACGGATTTTCCTGTAGGACAAGCCAGCCACCAGTGCACCAAAACTTAAATCAATAATGAATATTGCTCGCACAAGATCAAAGGGTGCATCTCCTTCAAAACCAAAACTCCTGGATGCCATGAAATAGAGTTGTTCATACAGCTTGACGAAATCGGGGCCATAGGTCATAAGAAGCACAAATATTTTTTGAAACAGACTCCAGGAAACTGCCAGAGCCCCACCTAGAACAAAACCAAGCCAATTACGGCGGAAAAGACGCACCATAACTTCCAGGATGATACCTTCCATAAAGATGCCGATCATGGGTCCAAAAATGATAGCTGAAGGCGAGATTGACTTCATGGCAGCGGTCACAAGAGCAGTCCGCCAGAAGAGCCCTTTGACTGGCCATAACTTGTAACCATTGATCATAAGGATCAGACCCACAGATGCCAGGAATGTCCCTGAAAACGGGATATGCAAATTGTGGAGAAAGCTACCTAGAATGATTTCTATGGATGCCCAGAGACTGCCAAGCATGGCGGCTTTGAGCCAGATATCAGGGAGTACCTTTGCATCAGTTTGCGAAAGGTTTTTGTTACCGATAAAGCTCATCGGTTAACCAGATGTGGATAAATCTTTATAAACAACATATCTTCTCTTTCCAAATACGGGAGCAGATTTCCTCATTTCCAAGAAAACCGTGTCGGCTTGAGACCATATTTATTAATAAACGTAGGTCTGGCAGCTGAGAGAATAAGTGGACCTCAATTAAATGAAGCTTTTATTTCAAACTACTCATCCACACGGATAGCAGCTTTTACCAGTGTCAGTGCTGAATCTAGTCTGAATTAATCCTGAACAAAATGTTTCTATTCTGGAGTATGAACCCAATAAATATGACCTAGATTTAGAGACCGTCATTTCATGGCAGAATAAACCACTTTGGCAAATTTTATGCATGACTCATTTCATAACATTTAAGGAGAATTAAAATGGCTAGTAGTATTAAGGGTACTCAAACTGAGAAAAATTTATTAATTGCGTTTGCTGGTGAATCGCAAGCAAGAAATAGATACACATACTTTGCAAGTGCTGCAAAAAAAGAAGGTCTGGTTCAAATTTCACAGATTTTTGAAGAAACAGCTAACCAGGAAAAAGAACATGCCAAACGCTTCTTTAAATTCTTGGAAGGTGGCGACCTGGAAATAACTGAGACATTTCCTGCAGGTAAAATTGGTACCACTCTTGAAAACCTGAAGGCCGCAGCGACAGGTGAGGAATACGAATGGACCACCATGTATCCTGAATTCGCTAAAATTGCCCGCGAAGAAGGCTTTAAGGCAGTGGCTATTGCCTTTGAGACCATCGCCATAGCTGAGAAGCAACATGGCAAACGCTATGCAGACCTCGCTAAGAATCTTGAAGAAGGTAGGGTTTTCAAACGTAATGGTAAAGTTGTCTGGCGTTGCATCAACTGTGGCTACCTCCACGAAGGTGAAGATGCTCCTAAAGCCTGTCCAGCTTGCCTACATCCACAGGAATACTTTGAGCTCTTAGGAGAAAACTGGTAAACTCAAACTCAAGTGATATTAAAAGAGCCCTCTTTTTGAGGGCTCTTTTTTTTAAGCCTTAGTAACCCCGGGATGTTTTTCCATATCCATCCAAACCCATCCAAGCATTAAACAGGTCAAGGCAATTAATCCAACGACGGGGTTCATTAGTAGTTGGGGTGACAAAACACTGATCCCAAGCACTCCTTGTGACAGGGTGACAATCATCCTATTTACTGGCGTCCAGAAAAACATGACCAGCCCTGCGCCCCATACCATGAGAATAGCATTTAGGAATAACGAGATTCGATCCAACTTGCGATTTTGGGCCAAAGCGAGTTGCGATGGAATTGCCATTAGTTGCTGTTCAAACTGCGCTGGTGGATTCTCCCAGGAGTTTTCAAGTAGTTTATCAATGTCATCTAGCCTTTTAGAATTATTAGGTCTCATCATAGACCTCCATTAATAGTAGTTTTAAATTTGTTTTGGCACGACGAATATGGGATTTCACCGTATTTATTGGTAGATCCATGATATTTGCCACTTCAGTGTATTGGAATTCTTTCAAGTAGTAAAGTGTGATGGCATCAGATTGGCTGTGTGATAGGGCTGCAATGGCTTCTCTGATTTGCTCCTTCTCCACATCCTTGATAAAAATATCCTGAACATCGCTATTGAGCTCTTCAGGTTCAAGATCCGCTCTATCCTCCAGGGGGATTAATCTTGAGGAGAGCTGAGATTCCCTTTTGATCATAGTATGACATACATTTAGAGCAATCCTATATATCCAGGTCCCCAGTTGGGCTTCATCTCTAAACTTTTCCAGCCCTTTATAAACTCGAATAAAGGTTTCTTGACAAATATCTTCAGCCAGCTCTACTTGGTTACATTTCATGAGGGCCAGATTATAAATTCGTTCACCATGATTTTTGACAATCTCTGGAAAAGTCTCTTGTGGTTTACGGCGACTCGTGGTAATCATACTGATCATATTAATACTTAGACCCTCCAAGATGTCATTTTGTTGCAGTTTCCAGAAAAGATTTCTTTTTTTAAAAAAAAGATCAGGATGCTGCAACAAATTCAAACTGGACTTGGTCTAATACCACGATGAAGCAAAAATCTATTAAAAGGAGAATATAATGGACGCCTTTATACCTATCACAATGTTTTTATCATTCGCAGCAGTTGCAATCGCAGCCATGATCTTGAAAAATCAGAGACGAAAAATCGAGAGTAGTGAAATTCTCGCCGCCATTGAAAAGGGCGTTGAGGTGAAGTTTCCTGAAGTAAACAGGAATCGCCTCTTGCCTGGCTTGGTATGGCTCTTTCTGGGAATTGTTATGACGCTGGGAATGGCGTTGGCTATTCCCAATGATGCACCCGCAGGTATGTGGGTCTGGGGCTTAATCCCGGTAGCGGTGGGTGCAGCTTATCTTATTGTATATCGAATCGATGAACAAAAGGCAGGTTCTGAAGAGGAATAGTCACCTCTCAGATAGTGTCCTTTTCATACAAGAAGAAGGCAGGGGGTCCTGCCTTCTTTTTTTTATCTTGTAATTATGCAAGATAAACCCCTCAACATGAACATTCATCGATTAATAACCTACACCCCACGCGTTACCGATTACATTCCCCCATTCTCAGTAAGGTAAGAAATACTTAACAATAAACGCGCATAACGCGCAGTTATAATTTGATTCTTTAGATTTAGTATTTATAATGTAGCCTGAGGAAACAGCCCTGATTGGTAGTAGCTGAAATAGAAAGAAGATCGAATGAAAAGATACACCCTACTGAGTCTAACCCTCATCCTGGCGATTATGATGCCAGATCCGGGTAATGCTCAGTCTAGATATGGTAGAATAAATGGACTGCTTCGGCATGCTGATACAGGCGAGCCACTCATGTACGCCAATGTAACCATCAAGGACACGAATATTGGCGCTGCAAGCAATATCGCTGGTTACTACAACATAGCGAACGTACCCACTGGCAATTATACGATGATAGTGACCATCATCGGACACGAACGTTCTGAACGAGAGATATCCGTGGTTGCGGGGATTGAACAGAGGCAAGATTTTGAAATTCAACCAGCAGATATAGAAGGTCAAGAGGTCGTTGTCACAGGCGAGAGGCAACGCTTTGAAAGGCAAGTCGAAGTGAGCGCTGTCAGTCTTTCCATGCGCGATGTCAAACTTATGCCTGCATTTGTCGAAGCAGATATTTTCAGAACTTTGCAACTCCTACCAGGTGTTCAGTCGTCTAGTGATTTTTCATCAGCACTGGTCGTGCGTGGCGGTAGTCCAGATGAAAATTTGATTATGTTGGATGGAATAGAGATCTACAACCCCTTTCATCTGGGTGGTGTTTTTTCAACTTTTAATGCAGACGCCATAGCGGATGCTGAGTTTATAGCAGGAGGTTTCCCTGCAAAATATGGGAATCGCATTTCATCAGTCCTCAGTATTACAGGCAGAGAAGGTGATTCGAGGCATAACAAATTATTTGCTGGAAAAAAGTTAGGGGAATACTTCGATGTGAGTCAAGTAGCCGGGGAGGTTAACTTACTCAGCTCAAAACTTTTGCTCGAAGGACCAGTTGGCAAAGGATCATGGATGTTTTCGGGGAGACGCACCTATTTTGATCAACTCGCCAGATTATATTACTGGGCCAAAGATGAGCCCATGGATTGGTCATATTATTTTTATGATTTCCAGGGTAAGGTGATTCAGAATATCAATCCGACCAACCGCCTAAGTTATTCGCAGTACCAGGGTCGCGACCGAATCGAATTCCAGCTTGAACAAGCAAGCTCAGATGTAAACTTTCGCTGGGATTGGGGTAATTCTACCAAAAGTGTAGAGTGGCGCTGGGTACCCAACACAAAAATTGTATCAACTCTATCCATGGCGAATACGAATTACCAATTTGATGTAAATCTTCAATATTCTGCAACAGATACATCTGGTACCGAAGCCGCGGCGGAATTTATTGTTTTTAATGAAATAAATGATTGGACAATCAAGGAGGAATTGGATTGGTACATCTCTTCGGAACATATGGCAACAACGGGTCTCGAAGTCAAAGGTCTGGGAGTAAATTTTAATATTGGAGATGGCAATATTAACTTCATTGATGAGCAAGAGGACAATAGGATCTTCAGCGCTATCCTTCAGGATAAGTGGCAGCCTAACCCGGTCATCATGCTTCAGGGGGGTTTACGTCTTACCAAATACTCTGCGCATGATAATCTCTATTACGAACCCAGATTCGGTTTTAAATATCTCTTGAACAAAGATTTGGCGCTAAAAGGTGCCTGGGGAATCTATAACCAGTTTATTTTTACAGCCCAGGACGAGGATGCCATTCTCAGCATTGTCGACTTTTGGAACCCCATCCCTGAGAATTATGGAGCAAAGCGAGTTCAACATTTTATCCTCGGCTTGGAGCAGTGGCTTGGTGAGGGCTGGTTCACCAGTATTGAAGGTTACTACAAACCCTATAGTAACACACTTGTTATAAATCCCGATCAAGACTTTGCAGATCCTACTGATGATTATACTGAAGGCACTGCGGTGGTCTACGGCACAGAACTATTGGTCAAAAAAAATACAGGAAAGGTCACGGGGTGGTTGGGCATTTCCTATATGGATAGCCAACAAGAATTCGATTTTAATAGTGATGGAAACATTGTCGCCAGCGATGGCGAAATATATAAGTCTAAATTTGATCAACCTTACTCCGCAAACCTTGTCCTGAACTATGCCGCCTCCAAGAAAAACTCATTTGGATTAACAGTGACAGGGAGTAGCTCGAATCTTTATACTCCCACCGTTGGATACACATATACTCAGCATAATTCAGGTTTCAATTTTACAAACCCGTATTCTGATCTTCAGGAAATTAAAGGTGCCCGTAATTCAGTACGTTATCCTGATTACTTTCGTGTAGATCTGAGCTACTCAAGAAAGATCAGCCCGTTCAATATTGATGGACTATTTAAAATCCAAATCATCAATGCAACCAACCATTTCAACACCTTTATTTACAACTGGGATCTTTCAGCAGGAACGGTCGAAGGTATTGGAATGTTTCCCTTTCTACCCACATTTGGCGTAGAATTCAAAATTTAGGTGATCGTCATGAAACTAATCTCTCATATCATCATTTTCTCACTCAGTCTTCTAATCTATGGATGTACTCAGGAATTAAGTATTGCCGATTTTAAAGATGACTTTGAGGACTACGAGGTGGAATATCGCATTGAGGGCATGTTAAATTTTACGGATTTCTCTCTTTCCATCATACGGGTCGATCAAACTATCCTGGTTACTGATACATCACTGTTTAACGATAGAGACGACGATGGAGATTGGCAATCTTTCTCTGACCTTAACGGGAATGGTAAGTGGGATGAAGGTGAGCCGCTGAATGATGATATCGGAATTAGTTTTGGAGGTCCGGATGAGGAGCCAGAAGGACGCGGAAACGGAATCCCGGATCCAGGCGAGCCTGGTGTAGACGACTACAATGAGGTGCTCCCTCAGATACATGATTCAACGATGACTGCTGTAGTGCTGCGAGAATCTGATAGTCATCTGCTTGTGGCTGAATTTGAATGGGCATCCAAAGCAGCGAGTTTCGACGAGAGTTACGGACCTGGTGGGCCACCTTCTGTTGCCGCCACCAATCCATACAATACTTATTATTTTGGGGCTTATTCTCCAAGCGCTGGATTTGCATCGGTCCAATTGGATTCGGACAAAACCTATACGGTGGAAATTACCACTGCTGATGGTCAAACCATCTCAGCAACAACTGATATTATTTCGGCACCTACAAATTTATCCTGGGAGAATACTAGTTGGGATGCTGATACACTCCTGTCCCCTTCAAATAATTACTCCCTGCTGACATGGAACAATCCCATCGAATCAAACTTTGGCAGTGTAGAGATAGAGCTATATTTTGGACCTGATTCAATAAAAGATTTCTATCATTTCAGTAGAGTGGCTTTTCAATTGGATGAAAATTCAGAACTACCCTTGTTTCAAGAAAACTTTACTGTGGGCTTTCCTTTAGGACTCTACAGAATAACACTCAATACTTATAATGATAGTTATGGTAGCTATGTGTGGTCAAGTTTACCTATCAGGGATCGAGAAGTTTCTAACTGGCGTGATGAGGCGGGTAATGTCGTTTTGGGTAACTTAGGATCCAGAGCTTCAATTCAATTCTTTTTGAGACTGGCTCCTCCAAATGCACTGAAATAGAATTCTCGGATATCACTTACATTAGCAAGTACCATTAATAAACGCTCCACGCCTATTGCAATACCTCCAGTTGGAGGCATTTTTCCAATTGCATCAATCAAATCATGATCGATGGGATGGGGGGGGTAACCCAAAACCTTGCGTTCCTTATTTGCACTCTCAAATCGCCTGAACTGCTCTTCAGGATCAGTGAGCTCGCTGAATGCATTTCCAATTTCAATGCCCTTTATGTAAAGTTCAAACCGCTCCGCCCAGAAATTTTCAGGAGCTTTGAGTTTTGATAAGGCAGCCATGGTGGCGGGATAGGCAAATACTATTTCTGGTTGGAGCAAGCCGAGCTGTGGCTCAACTAATTTGAGCCATAGACGAAAGAAAATATCTTCAAATCTGTCATCCTCGGGTACAACTTCTCCCAATGCTTTTGCTGCAGTAGAGCTCCAATAAGTTTGATCACGTATACCTCTTTTCAGATCAATATCTGCATGCTTCAGAAAACAAGATTGGATTGATGTCCTCTTTACAGTCGACCACGAATACCCAGAATCATCCAACTCAGGATCAAACCGCATATGCAGATAGTGAAGCAAAGACTCTACATCGTCCATGATATCTGTATATGTGCCTGGCCGATACCATTCTAACATGTTGAATTCAGGATGATGTTGTGGACCCAGCTCTCCATTATTGCGAAAGACGCGGGCGATTTCAAATACTTTCTCAAAGCCGGATCCAAGAGCCTTTTTGATAGCGAATTCAGGTGAAGTGGGCAGGTGTAAGAATTCCTCAGTACCATCATGTCTGACATATTTAGTTGTGAAACTGTGCAGATGGACTTCCATTCCAGGGGAAGGTACCAAGAGGGGTGTTTCTAACTCAAAAAATCCCTGATCTGTAAAAAATTTACGGATCAGATTAATAAGTTTGCGTTTCTGTTGAATTCTCAGTTGGTTCATGCTGGCAATATGTCTATTGGTCCTTCAATTTCAAACATACATGAGCTGAAAAAGATTGCCTGTAATTTTTCTTCGTGAATGGCATATCTGATTTATTTTGGGAAATGAATAATTCTCAAATCAGTGTTAAAATAAATCGTCTCGCTTCAATGATGTCACTACTCGAAGAGAACCCCTTCAAGATTCGCAGTTTTGAGAAGGCGGCGCGTATCGTCAGAGATCATGACGAAGACATGGGTGTGCTTGTTGATGAAGATCGCCTGAAGGATGTACCAGGTATTGGTCCCAAGTTAGCCTATGTGATCATGTATTTTGCCAAGGCAGGAACTGTGGGTATGGAAAAGGAGCTGGAAGCACAACTTCCTGAAGGATTAACAGATCTGTTGGATCTCCCTGGTCTGGGCATGAAGAAGGTTCAATTGCTCTGGAAAAAATTTGATATCACCAGTGTTGAAGCTCTAAAACTAGCCTGTGAAGCTGATGCATTAACTGCCATGAAGGGTTTTGGTCCCAAGCTGCAACTGAAACTGTTGGATGCTATTACCTTTCAGACTAAACACGCCAGAGATTTTTATCTAGATACTGCTTTATCCGTAGCTCAGACTTGGATCGAAAAATTAACAGCCTTGCAAAGTATCTCTCGAATTGAACCGACGGGTACACTGAGAAGAGGTGACAAACTCATCCAATCCGTAGAACTGCTTGTCCTGGCAAATTCATCAGAACTCATAAATGAATTAAATGATAAATTGGATTGTAGTGTGTCTGATTCACATCCTCTAATCATTAAGGACATTTCAGGTATGCCCGTCCACCTGTGGGTATCTGCCCGAGAATCTTTCAACGCTCAACAACTCATTCGAACTGGTGGGGAGGTCTATGCGCAGCAGTTGCAGAAAAAATATGGCACTGAGGCGGAAGCTAGCATTCAAACACTCACTCAGGCTGGGGATGCCTCGCTTTCAACTGAACAAACCCTTTGTAAATCAATTGGTATTCAATGGATTGAACCTGAGCTGAGAGATGTCTACGCAACTTTTCCTGAAGATCTTGAGCTGGTTGCCCAAGGAGATATAAAAGGTGTCTTTCATGCCCATTCCACCTGGAGTGATGGTCGCAACTCTCTTGAGGAAATGGCCGAGGCGGCTAGAATCATAGGATATCAATATCTCGGTATCAGCGAGCATTCACAAGCAGCGTACTATGCCAATGGTTTAAAACCTGACCGGGTTAAAGCTCAATGGGATCTCATCGATCAACTCAATGATGCTTTTACTGATTTCCACATTTTTAAAGGTATTGAGGCCGATATTCTGAGTGATGGAAGTCTGGATTATGACGAGGAACTCTTATCGGGTTTTGATTTTGTGATTGCTTCAATCCACAGTCATTTTCAGCTGGATCCTGTAAAGCAAACCGAGCGCATTGTCCGAGCTATGCAGAGTCCATTTACCACCATGCTTGGACATCCAACTGGCAGAATGCTCATGGCCAGACCTGGCTACAACCCAGATATGCCAACCATCATAGATGTGGCTGCTGAAAATGATAAACTGATTGAGATAAACACGACCCCCAAGCGACTTGATTTGGATTGGCAACATCTGAAATATGCCAGAGAAAAAGGTGTCAAAATCTCTATTAATCCTGATGCTCATAGTCTTAAAGGCCTTGACTCAATCGCGCTTGGTGTTCGTATGGCTCGCAAAGGTGGTTTTACATCAGGCGAAGTAATCAATGCCAAGGGTGTGGATGAAATGAAAAAATATTTACAGACACGGAGAGCCTCATGAGAGAATCATTGAAAAACAAACAGCTCCGGATGCAGCGAATTATCACGACCCTATACGAAACTTATCCTGATTCAAAATGTAGTCTCGAGCATCGATCACCCTTCCAACTCCTCATCTCCACCATGCTTTCAGCCCAGTGCACTGACGAGAGAGTAAACAAGGTTACCCCCAATTTATTTAAACACTATCCCACCGCCCAAAGCATGGCCAGTGCACCGGTAGAGCATCTAGCTGAGCTGGTGCGATCCACAGGATTTTTCAATAGCAAATCAAGAAATATGAGTGCCTGTGTACAAACCCTCATGCAGGAGCATCAAGGTGAAGTCCCAGCAGACCTGGATGCACTGGTAAAGCTCCCTGGGGTGGGTCGTAAGACTGCGAATGTGGTTTTGGGTACAGGATTCCATATCCCAGGTCTGGTAGTAGATACTCATGTCATTCGTATTGCTAATCTTTTAAGAATGACCAATCAGAAAGATGCAGTAAAAATTGAAATGGAGCTCCAGAAGATCATTGAAAAGGAACACTGGGTCATGTTCACTCATCTGGTCATTGATCATGGCCGGGCAGTTTGCATTGCTCGCCGTCCCCAATGCCACGCTTGCGTGCTGGCTGAATTTTGTCCCAGCGTTCTGCCAGATGAAGCGATTAACAGAAAGAAATAGCCATGGATACAGCGACTGCCTTTAGAATATCAGGTAAAGTTCAAGGGGTAGGTTTCAGGTATTTTGTCAGAACCGCGGCACAGCACTTGGGGCTTACGGGTTGGGTTAAGAACAACTCCGATGGTTCAGTCGTGGGACTTGCCGAAGGAGATTATGGCTTGATCGTTTCCTTCTTGAAAGAACTCAAAGTGGGCAACCGATGGTCCCAGGTTGAAGGGGTCGAGAATGAGCCTCATTCATACAGCGGGGAATATAAAAGTTTCGAAATTCGGTATTAGGAAAGTGTGTGGGCTATAATTATTTATGATGAAGATTTGGAAAGGGACATGCTATGAAGCCAACATTCTTTGATAAAAAAACATGTGGCACCTGTAAAAAGGCACAGATTTATCTGAATGAAAGTAAGGTTGAGTTTGAGAAGGTGGATATCATAAATAGCCCTCCTAGTCGCGAACTTTTGGAAAAATTCATAGATGCCAACGATGTCAAACCCCATTTGAACTCTCGATCAGCTATTTATCGTGAGTTAAAGTTAGGAAAAAATCTTCCAGATAAGGCCAGAGCGATTGAGCTGATGCTTCAAGATTCCAACCTTATCAAAAGACCTTTTATCGTGAAGGGAGATGTTGGTTCATTTGGTTTCACTCCAAACGAATTCGATGAAAAATGGGGAACATCAAGTAAGTAAATTTGGAACTAAGAAAAGGATAAATAAATGGAAAAGATTATTGGTGAAGTAGAGCGTAGTGAAACAGAAAAAATTCTTATTCAGGTAAAAGAATTCAAGGGCCGTACCTATGTTGATTTTAGAATTCATTACCTGGCTGACGAAGATGAGTGGCGTCCAACTCAGAAGGGTATCACAGTTGCCCCTGCTTTGTGGGAAGATTTCAAAAAGCATGTTGAAGAAGCCAACAAATTTCTCGGTGAAGAAGGTTTAATCTAAGCCTTATTTTCCCTCAGCAGCTCGCGCCTGAGCTGTAATTTTGATGTAAAATATTGACGGTATACAATGGCCAGCATGATCATGTTGGCCAGGGTTGCTGTTGTGAACCACATATACATAATCATGATCTGATACCGCACGGCAATAATGGGATCAATTCCAGCCAGAATTTGACCTGTCATCACACCGGGGAGTTGTACCAATCCCACCGTCATCATGGCATTGATGTTGGGGATTAATGCGGCATGAATTGAAGCCTTCATGGCATCATAGACAGCCAGTTTTGGAGTGGCACCAAGGGCCAGCAGGGTTTCAATCTCCTTCTCCCGGTGTTTCATCTCACCTACAAACCGATTTGCAGTCAAAGCAGTTGAATTGAGTCCATTACCAATAATCATTCCGCCAATAGGAATGGCAGCATATGGTGAAAACCAAGGCTCAACATCCAGAATAAAGAGTAGGATTGTCCCCAAAATGAGGATGGCCGAACCCAGTAGGGCCACCAACATGGCCGGGAAGAAGTGAGGGATTACCTGCTTCTGTCGTCTGGTCCCCTCATAACTGGCAATCAAGATCATGAGAAAAAGCAACATGAGCATGAATGCCCAATGCTGTTGGTCAAAAAACCAGGTGAGTACATAACCCATGAGGGTCAACTGAACAAACGTACGCAACGTACCAATCAGGAGCGTGTTCTCCAGACCCAGTTTCCATTTTTTGATTAGAAATAGCGAAAATGCAATAAACAGGAGCGATACCAGTAAATCATTCCAACTCAAGACGTAAAAATCAGGTCGCATCATTGACCTCATTTTTTAACAAACCAGCATCTTCAAAGGCGTGTGATTTATCCAGTGTTTTAAAATCACCATCACCGATAATTTTTCCGTGTGATAGAATGATGACTCGTTTGGCATATCGACGCATGAGCATATGATTATGGGAAACAGCAATGACTGTTAAATTCAAAGCTTCCCTGAGTTCTTCGATCTGGTCCATGATTTCCCGAGCAAGTTTGGGGTCCAGGTTTGAGGTAGGTTCATCCAGAAGAAGAACCTGGGGGTGGTTCAGGAGGGTCCGGGCAAGTGCCAGTCTTTGCTGCTCTCCACCTGATAGATCCTTGGCGTGATGGGTCAATTTGATATTGACCAGACCGACTTGATCCAGAGCGGTCTGGATTTCATGATCCAAGGTTTGAGAGATAGTCTGATCCCAGCGGCCTGCGATCAATAAATTTTCCCTAACTGTACCTTCAAAAACCACTGGGTTTTGAAAGAGAACCCCCACATTTTTCCTGAGTGCTTGTATATCTGAATCAATTTCAATACCCCGAAAAGTGATGTAGCCCTCACTGGGGCTGGTCAGGGCATTAAACATCCTGAGTAGGGAACTTTTCCCAGCACCTGAAGCGCCAATAACAGAAACAAACTCACCCTTAGAGATATTGAATTCAAGTCCCTGGAGGATATGATTATCATCAACCCTCAGGTGCACGTTTTTAAACTGAAACAGCACGTCATTTTCCATGGACCAATTATATATGACGCACAAGCAGAAAGAAATGATATATGACATAATACGCAGGGCTGTTTTTTGTTTGCCTGATTTTTACAGCGTTTACCTTTGCGGCTGGAATTGGAGAGCCTTCATGGCATTAAAATTAGTTGGCCCGGATTTTTTTGATTTATCAGCATTGCTCTCTGAAGAAGAGATTGCTATCCAAAATATGACCAATGATTGGGTGAAGAATCGATTTTACCCCCTTATTTCAAGCCACTATAGAGAAGGTACTTTCCCTTTCGAATTGCAAAAAGAAATGGGAGAAATGGGTTTCTTTGGTTCCACGCTACCTGAAAAATACGGTACTGCAGGAATCAATGGTGTGGCCTACGGTCTCATGATGCAGGAACTGGAACGCGGTGATTCCGGATTGCGCAGTTTTGCTTCTGTCCAGGGTTCTCTGGTCATGTGGCCTATCTGGAAGTATGGTTCAGATGAACAGAAAGAGAAATGGCTCCCCTTGCTTGCGTCAGGTGAAATAATTGGATGCTTTGGACTCACAGAGCCGGATTATGGCTCAAATCCAGGTGGAATGATTACTCGCGTAAAGCAAGAGGCTGATAAATTCATCCTAAATGGCACCAAGATGTGGATTACCAACTCACCGGTTGCTGATGTCGCGATAATCTGGGCCAAAGATGAGGCAGGAGAGGTTAGAGGATTCCTGGTTGAACGAGGGACACCCGGATTTGAGACCCCAGAAATAAAAGGTAAATTGTCACTGAGAGCTTCAGTAACAGGAGAAATTGTATTAAACAACTGTGAGATTCCACTGGAAAATCAACTACCTGAAGCAGATGGACTTAGAGCACCGCTCAGCTGTCTGACTCAAGCTCGCTATGGAATAAACTGGGGTGTCATGGGGTCAGCTATTGCCTGTTATGAAGAAGCCGTGGAATATGCTAAAACCAGAATTCAATTTGATAAACCAATTGCCGCCTTTCAACTGACTCAGCAAAAATTGGCTGAAATGCTGAATGAAATTACCAAGGCACAATTTTTAACGCTCCAACTTGGTCGCCTCAAAGATAGAGAGACCTTGAATCATAAACAGGTGAGTCTGGTTAAAATGAACAATGTCCGTATGGCCATTGAGATTGCCCGCTCGGCTCGCAGCATTTTAGGTGCCAGTGGCATAACTGACGAGTATGTTTCCATGAGACATGCAGCCAATCTCGAATCTGTGCTCACATATGAGGGTACTCATGAGATGCACACGCTGGTTGTTGGTGAAAGTATTACCGGCATCCCTGCATATCGTTGAAACATTATATCCTCAGAGTTGTTTGAAACATATACATGTTGAATTTTAGAGAGAAAGAAAATCTATGTCTACAATCCTCGTAACTGGTGGAGCAGGTTATATCGGTAGTCACACGGTCCTGGAATTACTCACACAAGGAGATGAGGTTATTGTTGTTGATAATCTTTCCAATAGCAGTCTGGAGTCACTCCGCCGTGTAGAAGCACTCACGGGGAAATTGCCGGTTTTTTACGAATTAGATCTCCTGGATAGAGAGGCTTTATCAACCCCCTTCCTAAATCATCATATTGATGCGGTTATCCATTTTGCTGGCCTGAAGGCTGTGGGCGAATCGGTGGAAATTCCGTTGAAGTATTATCAGAACAATCTTGCTGGAACCCTGAACTTGTTGGAAGAAATGGAAGCAAACGGCGTAAAACGTCTGGTGTTTTCATCTTCCGCGACGGTGTACGGGGATCCAAGCTCAGTTCCAATTACGGAAGATTTTCCCGTTTCAGCCACCAATCCTTATGGGCGTTCAAAATTGATCATTGAAGAAATGTTGGGTGATCTGTATGTCTCCGATGCAGGGTGGGATATTGCACTTTTAAGATATTTTAATCCAGTCGGTGCCCATGGAAGCGGGCAAATTGGTGAAGATCCCAATGGGACCCCAAATAATCTCATGCCCTACATTTCCCAGGTCGCAGTAGGCAAGTTAGAAAAGTTATCCATATACGGAGATGACTACCAAACCCGTGATGGGACAGGTGTGCGAGACTATATCCATGTCGTAGATCTGGCTAAGGGACATCTAAAAGCCCTGGACCACTTGATGACAAAACCGGGACTTGTGACTGTAAATTTGGGTACGGGTCAGGGGTACAGCGTCCTCGAGATGGTTAAAGCCTTTGAATCAGCTTCTGGTCAGGCTGTGCCATATCAGATTGTTGATCGACGCGCAGGTGATATTGCCGAATGTTATGCTGATACCCAAAAAGCAGCTGATGTTCTTGGCTGGAAAGCCACCAAAGGACTTAAAGAAATGTGCATTGATGCCTGGCGCTGGCAATCCAACAATCCACATGGATATATTGAGTGATAGGACTTCTCAGCTAAACACACTCGCCTAGGCTGACCATGTTTGAAAAAAGTCTATTCCGTTCTAAATTTTTGAATTCTTTTTTGCTCCAATAATACCTCTCAAAATAATAGACGTAGTCTATAAGGGAAAAGGACTGCAGAATAAATGCGAAGACACGCTTATACGAGGTGTTGCATTTTGGTGGGTAGCTGAATATTATTCGCGACTTGAAATAATGGAACACTAAAGGAATAGTATGTCACAATACCTCGTCATCGTCGAATCACCCTCTAAAGCAGGAACAATCAAAAAATATTTGGGGGAAGAGTATAAGGTTCTTTCTACCGTTGGACATATACGAGATTTACCTCGGACTCAGCTGGGTGTAGACCTAAAGGACAAATTCAAACCTCTCTATGTCACTATTCCAGGTAAGAAAAAAAATGTGGAAGCATTGCGAGAAGCTGCCAAACAGGCGGCCCATATATTTGTGGCAACTGACCCTGATCGCGAGGGGGAAGCTATCGGCTGGCATGTCACGCGCATCCTAAAAAATCTTAATAAACCAATTTCGCGTGTCATGTTTTTTGAAATTACCAAGGCAGGGGTCCTGGAGGGAATGCGTAAGGCAACTGAACTTGACATGAACATGGTCAACGCTCAGCAGGCCAGACGAATTATTGATCGTCTTGTAGGATTTAAGGTGAGTCCATTTTTATGGCGGGTTCTCTATTCCGGTCTGAGTGCCGGTCGTGTGCAATCCGTAGCTTTGCGGCTTATTTGTGAACGTCAGGAGGAGATTGATCGGTTTGAACCTCAAGAATATTGGACCATCAAGGCTGATGTAGAAACTACCAAAAAGAAATCATTTGAGGCTGAACTCCAAAAAGTTGATGGCAAAAAGGCTTACATCCCTAATGAAGCTATTGCCATGGAACTCCGGAATACTCTAAAGAATGAGCAATATCTAGTTTCAAAGGTTACTAAAAAACGGGTTCGTAGAAATCCTCACGCACCATTTACCACCTCAACCCTTCAACAGGCAGCCTTTCAAAAACTAGGGTTTACGACTAAGCGTACCATGACGCTGGCTCAGCAGTTGTATGAAGGTGTTACTCTGGCTGATGGGGAAGCAACTGGTCTGATTACCTATATGCGAACAGATTCGACCCGTGTTGCAGAATCTGCTGTTGAAACAGCTCGAACCCAAATTGAGGCAAAATATGGTTCAGATTATTTACCAGCGACGCCTCGTCAGTTCGGAAAAAAAAGTGGAAAGATTCAAGATGCTCACGAAGCCATTCGTCCAGCAAACCCTGACCTAACGCCAGATGTTATAAAAGCCTCATTAACTGCACCCCAAGCCAAGCTCTATGATCTTATATGGAGACGCTTTGTGGCTTCACAAATGGCGGTAGCTGTTTTCGATCAGTCCACAGTTGATGTCAAAGCCGGTACTCGGTTTGATTTACGGGCATCTGGTTCTGATCTGGTGTTTGATGGATATCGAGTGGTTTATTTTGAGAATGTTGAAGAACAGGATAGCCACCTTCCCTCAGATTTAGAAGAGAGTGAGAAACTTCAACCACTTGAGGTTAAAGCAGATCAACATTTTACAAAACCTCCAGCACCCTATACTGAAAGTAGCCTGGTTAAAATTCTTGATAAAGAAGGCATCGGTCGTCCATCCACTTATGCCAATATCATCTCCGTGGTGCAGACCAGAAATTATGTTCAATCAGAAAAGCGCAAACTTTTCCCCACTGAATTGGGTAAAGTGACCAATAAGCTGCTGGTTGAAAATTTCTCTGAATTAGTGAACAAGACCTTTACCAGAGAAATGGAGCTAAATCTTGATAAAGTAGAAGAAGGTGAGAGCACATATCTGGAAGTGATGACGGAGTTTTGGTCACATCTGGAAAAATGGCTGGAAGAATCTTCAAAATCCTATAGTGAACTTAAAAAATCTCTCCAGGAAGATAGTGGTGAAGCCTGTGACAAGTGTGGCAAACCCATGGTCATTAAATGGAGTAAAAATGGGCGATTCATGGCTTGCTCAGGGTTCCCGACCTGTAAAAATGCACGACCCCTGGATTCACCAACCAAAGATGAAAATGGTGAAGAAAAAGTTGTTGAGGATCATGGGAAGTGTGAGAAATGTGAGTCTCCACTAGTCCTCCGAGATGGTAGATATGGAAAATTTTACGCTTGTTCAGCATACCCCAAATGCAAATTCACCAAACCATTCACCATTTTGATGCCCTGTCCCAAACCAGATTGTAAGGGAGATATTTCTCCAAGACGATCCAAGCGGGGTAGAACTTTTTATGGTTGTACAAAATATCCAGATTGTGACTTTGTTAGTTGGGATCCACCCATTGCTCACAAATGTCCAGCCTGTGAAAATCCATACATGGTGGCCAAGTCAACCAAGAAGAAGGGTGATTATGCCCTTTGCCCAAATTGTAAGCATGAAGTAAACGTCAATGAGACGGAAGCTTCCTAGTTATAAAATTGAGAGAACAAAATGGCACGTTTAGAAAGTTTTGATAAACTCGTATCACTGTCCAAGCGACGGGGATTCATCTTCCAATCGAGTGAGATTTATGGCGGGATAAATGCCTGTTATGACTATGGACCTTTGGGGGTTGAACTCAAAAGAAATGTAAAACAGACATGGTGGAATGCCATGACCCGGGAACATGATAATATTGTCGGTCTTGATGCTGCCATTCTGATGCATCCGAAAGTTTGGGAAGCCAGTGGTCATGTTGGGGGGTTTACCGATCCTCTGGTGGACTGCAAAAAGTGTAAGACACGGTTTCGTGAGGATACGCTTCCTGAAGCAAACATGAATGACAAGGAATGTCCAGAATGTGGTGGTGAGTTAACTGATTCAAGGCAATTCAACCTCATGTTCAAAACTCAGATGGGTGCTGTAGAGGAGTCGGCTTCAACCATATATCTTCGTCCAGAAACTGCCCAGGGTATCTTTGTAAACTTTCCCAATGTAGTTGATACCTCACGCCAGCAGATCCCCTTTGGGATCGCCCAGATTGGTAAAGCCTTCCGAAATGAGATTACTCCCGGAAACTTCATCTTTAGAACTCGTGAATTTGAGCAGATGGAAATGCAATTTTTTGTGAATCCTGATGAGTCAGATGAATGGTTCGAAACCTGGAAAGAACGTCGCAAGGCTTTTTATGATACCATTGGAATTGATCCTGATAACCTTCGTTTTCATGAGCATGGTCCAGATGAGCTGGCCCATTATGCCCGAGCTGCCTTTGATGTGGAGTACAAGTTCCCAATTGGATGGAGTGAGTTAGAAGGAATTCACAATCGTTCAGACTTTGATTTGAAACAACACGCTGAATTCTCAGGTAAGAACATGAGTTATCGAGACCCCCAGACGAATGAGGTTTATACTCCATTTATCATTGAGACCTCCGCAGGATGTGATCGCACAACTCTGGCAGTCATGTGTGAAGCATATGAAGAAGAGACACTGGAAGATGGTTCGGTGCGAACCGTCATGCACTTCCATCCCAGACTAGCTCCGATTAAGGTGGCCATACTACCACTCGTGAAGAAGGGTGGTTTGAAGGAGTTGGCAACTGAGATTAAGGATGATCTCAAGCATCATTTTAATGTGTTTTATGATGAAAAAGGGGCCATTGGTCGCCGTTATCGTCGCATGGATGAAGCCGGTACACCTTATTGCGTGACCATCGATTTTGATACGCTTGAGGACAAGGCAGTCACTGTTCGCGATCGGGATTCCATGGAACAGATTCGCGTACCTATCGGGGAGCTACAAGCCTGGTTGGCAGAACGTATTCTGATTCATTAAATTTATAGAACGACTTCAAGTGGGTCAGCTGGAATTTGATTTAAACAGGCTGTGGGTTCATCCCCAGCCTGTTTTGCATTCAAGAGCCATTTGTAAAAAAATAACACAATCTATTTATAGCCGCTTGCTGTCCCTCCTAAGCTATTTATATTGTGTGACGTGATTAGGCGAGTATCAAAGCAACCATTCTTTTTTAAACAGCAATTTTCTGATCCACTTCGAATAAAATTAATATGTGCACCTCAAGGTGCACTTTTCATATGATATACCCAGAGAGTAGGTGTGAATGAACAACACGTTAAAATTTTTGATTGAACTTCAGGAGATAGATCGTCAGCTCTTTGAAATTGATGAAAAAAAGGGGAGTCTTCCTCAACAAGTAGAAAAACTGGAATCTCAGGCTGAAAGCGTTAAGTCCGAATTAGAGACAACTCGATCAACACTGGAAGAGAATCAGAAAGAGTTAGTGAGCATCAAGGGTGCTCTCATGGATTCTGAAGAAAAAGTTAAGAAATACCAGGATCAACTATATCTGGTGACCACCAATCGTGAATACGATGCTTTAACCAATGAGATTGAAACAGTTAAAGCTGATATGACCGAGGGTGAGGGGCGACAATTATATCTTGATTCCGAAATTGAGAAATTAGAAGAGATTATCGCCACATCAGAAGAACAAAGCACAGCTTTTGTTGAACAACTAGATGCAAACCGCGACGAGTTGAAAGAAAAATCAGATCTCACTGATGCTCGCCAGGAAGAGCTTGAAGCAAAAAGAGTTGAGCTGATCAAAAATATTGGCCAACGTTACTTGCGTAAATATGATAGAATTCTAAAAGCACGTCGTCGTGCTGTAGTTCCGATTGAGCGTGGATCCTGTACGGGGTGTCATAAACAGCTTAATCCGCAGACCATTTATGAAATTCAACAAATGGATGCTTTTATTGAATGCGAAAATTGTGGCAGGATTCTAGTCGTTTTACCTGGAGACGATGACTAGACTCACTCAATTTTAACACAGATAAATTTTAGTGAAATGATCCGAGAAATCGGATCATTTTTCTTTTAGTCCACATACAATGACTTAGTTTAATATCGCTTTTTTAAATGGGTGGATTGGGCAGTCACCTGGCATTAGCTGGGAGGAAAGTCCGGACTCCGCAGGACAGGTTGCCCATGTTAGGAGCATGGGACTTTACCTTTGGGTAGAGATGGAAAGTGCCGCAGAAAAGATACCGCCAACCTACGCTATTTTTCAGCAAAGCAGAAAAATAGCCTTCGGTCGGCAGGCCATAATTTATTATCGGGCCTGCCAGCCGAAGCTTTAGCGTAGGCTGGTAAGGGTGAAAACGTGAGGTAAGAGCTCACGCCGGTGTCAGGTAACTGATGCTGGGGGTAAACCCCAATTGGAGCAATTTCAAGCAGAAGAGCATGGTGGTCCGCCATTCATTGCAAGATGAAACTCTTCGGGTAGAAAGCTAGTATCTCCATGCAAATGGAGATCCAGATCAATGGCTGCCTCATCCTCCTTGGAGGGTAAGACAGAATCCGGCTTATAGATCCACCCATTTATTTGCCTACCATTGGCACCAGTCATTCAAACATGATGTGATATCAGGTCAAAACAGCGACGTTTTTACCGTGAATTAAACCAATCTGAAGCTTATACTATAGACCAATTTATTATGGAAAAAATCTGGATCATTCAAGACAGTCCCCAAGGGGAAATAGAGAATCTCACTAATTCTCTAGGCGTTTCACCTGTGGTTGGTGGAATGCTCTGGCGCCGTGATTTACGTACGCTTGATGAGGCACGTGAATTCTTCAATCCTTCTATATCTCTTTTGCTTGATCCATTCCTCATGTTGAATATGGATACAGCCGTAGAGGTGATTTCTAAATGCCTCGATGAACATGCTCCTATTCTGGTTTATGGGGATTATGATGTGGACGGTACGACTGCTGCATCTCTGTTGCACTTGTTTTTGCAATCTATAGGTGCAAAATCGGAATTTTACATTCCTGACAGAAATACAGAGGGATACGGCGTTTCTCACAAAGGTATTGATTATGCTGCTGAGATTGGAGCGAAATTGATTATCACCTGTGACTGTGGTATCACTGCGGTCGAACAGGTTGAATACGCTAAGACACTCGGTGTAAACATGATGATTACAGATCATCATATTCCAGATGCAAAACTGCCTGATGCCGTAGCAATCTTGAATCCTAAACAAGCAGATTGTGAATATCCCAACAAGAATTTATGTGGTGCTGGCGTAGCATTCAAACTCACACAGGCTATTGCAAAGAATCGCAACCACTCAGCCGAGCAAGCGCTACAATTTCTTGATCTCGCTGCTATCGGTACCGCTGCGGATATCGTTAAAGTCACTGGGGAAAACAGAATTATAGTTGGTGAAGGACTAAAATTAATTAGCAAGGGAAGTCGTCCCGGAATTATAGCCTTGAAGAAGGTGGCTGGTATCACTCGAGATGAAGTCACTGTCTCCGATGTTCTCTTTGGACTAGGACCTCGTATTAATGCTGTAGGTCGATTGGGTGAAGCCATGCGCGCCGTTCGACTTATGACTTCTACCACACAGTCAGAGGCCAAAGAATTGTCTGCAGTTCTCAACTCCGAAAATGAGGCTCGTAAGACGGTTGAGGGTAAAATATTTGATGAAGCCGTTCGACTTTCTAATGCCAAATATGATCCGAGGGAAAAACGGTCACTAGTACTCTATCACGAGGGCTGGCATCATGGAGTAATTGGGATCGTCGCTTCAAAGTTAAAAGAGCGATATTTCGTCCCAACTGTGATCATTGCCGTAAATGATGGTGTGGGTAAAGCTTCTGCCAGAAGTATCAGCGGTTTTGATCTTCATGCCGCCTTCTCAGAATGTGCTGATCTGCTCCTTAGCTTTGGCGGACATACAATGGCAGCAGGAATGTCTATTGATCCAGCGAATCTGGAAGCATTTGAGAAACGGTTCCAAGAAGTGGCTATGGCTCAGGTAACAGAAGAAATGATGCGACCTCGCTTAAAAATCGAGTCTATCATAGAATTTTCCGATATTAATTCCCAATTAATGGAGACACTACGACGGCTAGCTCCCTATGGACCTGGAAATATGCGTCCGCTGTTCGCCAGTCAAAATCTGGAAGTTATCGGCTATCCCCGACCAAAGATTGTCGGCAAAAATCATTTAAAATTTAAGGTTCGTCAAGGCAGGACCGTTCTGGATGCTATTGGGTTTGGAATGGCCGAATCTCTGGAATTGCTGTACTCTAAGAAGAGTCTGGAAATGGCTTATGTCCTGGCTGAAAATGAATGGCAGGGTCGGAAAACTATCCAATTAGAATTAAAAGATATAAGAGTAATGGATTAGGAGTTCACAATGCGAAAAGCTTACATCGATGCGATCGGAATGTATGTCCCTGAGAATGTAGTAACCAACCAGGATTTAGAAAAACTGATGGATACCTCCGATGAGTGGATTCGTGAACGAAGCGGTATCAAGGAGCGTCATCATGTTGATGGGGAATGCACTACAGATCTGGCATTAAAGGCTGCTGAAGAGGCCCTGGAGAAGGCTGGAATGCAAGCTGAGGATGTGGAACATATCATCTTCTCAACTATGGCAAGTGACTATTTCGCTCCCGGTGGCGGACCTATGATGACGCGACGTCTGGGAATTCCTGGAACACCTGCACTTGACATCCGTATGGCTTGCTCAGGATTTCTATACGGGCTTTCAGTTTCGAAGGCATTTATTGAATCCGGCGCATACAACAATATCCTGCTGATTACCTCTGAAGTTCAGTCTGTGGCCCTTGATTTTACCACCCGAGGTCGCGATACAGCAGTCCTCTTTGGAGATGGCGCTGCAGCAACTGTTATTAAGGCAACAGATGAGGATAGAGGTTTGTTAGCTGTAAAGACCCACTCAGATGGTCGTTATGCTGAAGATCTGATGTTGCGTACACCTTCAACTCTAGATAACCCGTTTTTGACAAAGGAATTGCTGGAGAAAGGTTATGGTCATGTCGTGATGAATGGTCGAACGGTGTTCAAACATGCCGTCACAAAATTTCCTCAAGTGATAGCTGAGGCATTGGAAGCCGCCGGTGTGGATAAATCGGAAGTGAAATTGGTTGTACCTCACCAGGCCAACCTGCGAATTACCGAAGCAGTAGCCAATCGCTTAGACCTCGAAATGCATAAAGTGGTATATTCCAATATTCATAAATATGGCAACACCACATCAGCTTCTATCCCAATCGCCCTTTATGAAGCTATGCAGGAGGGTAAGATTAACCGCGGTGATACCATAGTGGTGGCCTCGTTTGGAGCTGGATTTACTTGGGGTGCTTCTGTAATGAGGTGGTAGATTAATCATTCTATTCAAAGACAGGGGGATATAAAGTGAAACAATACTTTCAAGACGAGCATTATATGCTCCAGGATATGGTTCGGGACTTTGCGGCCAATGAGATTGCTCCAATTGCAGAAGCTCTGGATAAGGAAGAACGTTTTCCGCTTGAGCTGATTCCAAAGCTGGCGGAGCTGGGGCTACTAGGGATTCCCTTTCCAGAAGAATACGGTGGAGCAGGGATGGATACTTTGGCCTATACTCTCGTTATCGAGGAGTTGGCTAAGGTTGATTCATCAGTTGCTATTACGGTGGCAGCACATATTTCACTAGGTACGAGTCCGATTTATCTGTTTGGAAACGAAGAGCAGAAAAATGCCCATTTGGCCAACCTGATCTCAGGAAAATATCTTGCATGTTTTGGTTTAACTGAACCAGAGGCTGGATCTGATGCAGGTGGCACAAAAACAACTGCAGTTCGAGATGGAGATGAATGGGTCATCAATGGATCGAAAAATTTTATCACCAATGCTGGTTTCTCAGGGGTATGCAATCTAACAGCTGTAACGGATCCTGAGGCAAAACGACCTGGTGGGGTTTCTGTTTTCATGGTTGACCCAAAAACACCTGGTTTCATTATAAGCCCTCCTGAAAAGAAAATGGGATGGCGTGGCTCTGATACGAGAGCATTGACATTCGAAAATTTGAGGGTCCCTGCTGGAGCTTTACTTGGAGAACTGGATGTCGGATTTAGCCAAATGATGACTGCACTGGTCGGGGGGCGCATCAGTGTGGCTGCTCTGTCGCTTGGGTTGGCTGAAGGTGCCTTGCAGGCTGCGCTAAAATATGCTGATGAACGCGAAGCCTTTGGAAAAAAGATTTATCGTTTTCAGGGAGTGGGAATGCAGTTGGCAGAGATCGCCACGGAGATCGAAGCAGCGCGACATTTGGTTTACCAGGCTAGTTATGTGAAAGATCATGGTGGAAATGTAGTAAAAGCAGCAGCCATGGCTAAATTAAAGGCTTCTGAGACTGCAGTACGTGCGGCCAACATGGCCGTTCAAGTGCATGGTGGTTATGGATACATAAAAGAATTTCAGGTTGAAAGATTCTTCCGCGATGCAAAAGTACTCACCATCGGTGAGGGGACATCTGAAGTTCAAAAACTTGTGATTTTGAAGCAGCTTATGAAAGGGTTATAATTACTGCATGTTAACACAATCAAAAAAGGTCGTCAGTGACGAAAAGAAATATCACCTCTGGCTAAGGGTGAGCCAGATAACACTGATAGCTCTACTTCTCGTTGTTACAGCTCTATTCTTCCCTCGCGGCAAGATGTTTCAATTCAACTATGCAGTTGACCAGATTACAACCGAGACGATCATAGCTCCTTTTGATTTTGACATATTAAAAACAAGCGAAGCACTTGAGACTGACCGCAACGCTCGTGAGAGTACTGTACAACCCGTGTTTATCTGGGATAATACAAGTCGTGACAAGGTCAATACTGCTGTCGATGAGATGCGTGAGCAACTTGCCCTTTGGTATCAAGCTGAAAAGGATTTGGCAGCCAAGAAAAACTATTGGAGCACTATTACTGATACAGTGGCTGCAGACTCCATGGTTTTGAAGCTACAAGAAGACTCATTACATGTTTTAAACATTAAATTAGAACTGCAGAATAGAGGTCTCAAAAATTTAGGCACACCGCGTTGGGACTATTTCTTAGAAAAAGGTCCGTCCACTCGGCAACTTGCTAATTCAGTCAAGCAAGCCCTACTACCTCAGTACATGCTGGGTATTATTGGTGACCTACCTCCAGATATTGATGTCGCACGGATTACCATGATCATGCGAGGGAAAGAATCAAGCCGGAACCCCAAAGACTTTAGAAACATGGAACAATCATGGGAAGGCGTTCAGAAGGTACTTAGCTCTAACTACTTTGACCGTAATCCGAGTTTACAACAACTTGCTGAAGACGTTGCCCAGGCTGTTATGATATCGAACCTAAACTATTCAGCTGAGTTGACTGATAACCGTATTGCCGAGGCTCGCAATCTGGTACCTATCAGTGTAGGAAAAGTATTTAAGAACGAGCGTATTGTAGATGCCAACACTCGGGTAACTCCACAGATTAAGCAAAAACTGAATTCACTGGAAAAGGAATATATTCGCAAGGGATATGGTGAGTCAGCAGCCAATAAGGTGACCACTTTCATGGGTAAGATTATGCTTTCAGCATTTTTACTCTTTTTCTTTTTTGCATACTTGCAGACTTATCGGAGCCAGATATACAATGATATAAAACTCATCGCTCTGGTTGGTGTTATTTTTATCATGCATCTCGCTCTTGCGCATCTCATCGTTTATAAACTTGGGTGGTCGGAGTTTTTTGTCCCCATGACCATTGCTGCCATGATATTTACTGTAGTATTTGATGGTAGAATTGCATTTATAATAATGGTGACGTTGACCCTGCTCACCGGCATAATTCTTAGCAATAATATTCCGTTTATCGTAGCAAACTTGTTTGTTTCTTCTCTGGCTATCTATACGGTTCGGCGCTTAAGATCACGAACACAAATATTATGGAGTATTCTAGCTGTCACTTCAGGATACGTGGCTGTAATTGCGGTTTTCGAAATGATTAAGTTTAGTAGCTGGGAATCTGTCATGGAGCATATGGTTTTTGCTACAGCCAATGGCATGTTATCTCCACTCCTATCATATGGGCTTTTGGTTCTGATAGAGAGAGTTTTCAAAATCACAACCAATTTAACTTTACTTGAACTGTTGGATTTTAACAACAAGCTATTAAGTAAGTTGGCAATGAAAGCTCCAGGGACGTTTAAACATAGTATCGATGTTGGTAATTTAGCTGTGGCCGCTTCTGAGGCAGTCGGAGCAAATTCACTACTGGCACGTGTGGGTGCTTATTATCATGATATTGGGAAAGCAGAAAAACCAGAATATTTTATTGAAAACCAATTGCGGGGTACCAACAAACACGAAAAACTCTCACCTCGATTAAGTGCCACCGTAATTGTTGCTCATGTAAAAGATGGTATTAAGCTGGCCGATGAGAATCGATTGCCCTCTATTGTAGCCGATTTTATTCCAATGCATCACGGTAGGACGAGAGTCGAATTCTTTTATCAACAGGCTCTGGAACGAGCAAAGGAAACTGACTCAGAAATAAATGAAGCAGATTTTAGATATCCTGGACCTCGCCCCAATACCAAGGAAACAGGTATCTTAATGATTGCTGAAGCTGTTGAAGCGGCCTCACGCAGTTTAAAAAACCCCAATCCCCAACGTATCGAATCGCTTATGGATACTATAATTGAAAGCAGAATCAAAGGTGGGGAGTTGATCAATTGCCCACTTACATTTAGAGATCTTGAGATTATTAAAGGCGCCATGATGCCAGTTCTCACTGGAAGCATGCACGAACGAATTGAATACCCAGGTCAGCGGGAAAAATTGCATATGATGGATGATGAAGACTGATCAACCACAACGCAAATCACCTCACGAAAAACTCAACCTCACATGAAAATTGATATCATCGATCCGCCTGCTGGTGTTGACGCCTCTCAATTCGAGGCATGCGTGCGTGAAGTATTTTCAGGTGAGGATAAAACCTCTGAATATGTAAACATCATATTTCTGAGCATTGATGATCTTCGTCTCATGAAAAAAGAATATTTTGAGATGGATGTATATACTGATGTGATCGCTTTTAATCTGAATGATCCAGATGAAAGTATTGAAGGTGAGATTTATCTCTCACATGAGCAGATCATCGAAAATGCAAAATCGTTTAGCACAAGACCGGAGGATGAGTTAATAAGAGTTCTCATTCATGGGTGTTTACATTTATGTGGATATGAAGATGATACACAAGCTTTGAAGGATCAAATGACGGATATAGAGAATCAGTATATGGAAAAACTTAAGGGTTTGAACTACTAATGGAATTGTCTGAATTTCTTGAATCCACATTGATATGGCAAGTAGTTGGTTTTGTGCTCTTATTGGGAATTTCCGCCTTCTTTTCAGGATCTGAAACCGCATTATTCAACCTGAAAAGAAATGATGTTGAGAAATTAAAACATGACCTAGCCCCATCTTCCAGACTCATAGTCCGTTTATTAGCAACCCCAAAAAGGTTGCTCATCACCATATTGACTGGGAATACCATCGTAAATGTGGCCCTGGCATCCATGGCAGCCTTAATTACTGCCGAGATCGCCAGCCAGAGCGGTGTGAATCAAGTTTTAGCCCTCGTTATAGAAACCATAGTCCTCACCATCATTTTAGTTATTCTAGGTGAGATTACCCCAAAAGTACTGGCAATGCGTCACTCTTTGGGTTTTGCTTCCAGAATCATCGGAACACTGTCTATCATATTCAAATTATTCTCTCCCATAGCGCAGGTTGTTTACAATTTGGTTGAAAAGATGGTGAACATTACTGGAATTCAACCAGAGGAAAACTTTACCTCAGATGAAGAGATTAAAGAATTGGTAGAATTGGGACAGGATCAGGGAGTCATCGGGGAAGAGGAAAAAGAGATGATCCATTCCATTATTGAGTTTGGTGATACTCAAGCCAAAGAGATCATGATTCCGCGACCAGATGTGATGATGTTTCATACTGAGATGAGTCGTGATGAAGTTTTAACTCTCATTAGAGAAAGTGGCTACTCTAAATATCCACTTTATAAAGACCAAATTGATCAGATCAGGGGTATCGTCTTCATAAAGGACATTCTGCCATATCTACACAGTAGCTCACATCGCATCAATCTTGAACGTCTTGCAAGACAGGCAATGTTTGTTCCTGAACATCAGCCTGTTGATGATCTCTTGCGCGAGATGCAACGGGAAAAACAAAAGTTAGCCGTAGTAGTTGATGAATATGGTGGCTTTTCTGGGATGATTGCTGTTGAGGATATCATTGAAGAAGTCCTGGGTGATCTTAAAGATGAGATTGACGATTCAGAAGAAGAAACTGAAATTGTGGAACTCGAAAAACATGTCTACATGATTGAGGCGACAACGCACCTAGATGATGTGGCTGAAGTCTTAGGAATTGAATTCGTTGAAGATCGCGATTTTGATTCAATTGGAGGCTTTATCTATTCTAGTCTGGGAACCATTCCTGAACCAGGTGAAGTAATAGAATACGAAAACTTTAAGTTTGAAGTTTTATCTGTTGAGAAGAACCGTATAGAAAAAGTAAAAGTGACTAACGTTGGGAACAGATAAATGTCCGAAGAATTAAAGACCTCTCCTGAACAAGAGCTTCGCCGTCTCATCGATATTGTTTCCACGCTCCGTAGTCCTGAGGGTTGCCCCTGGGATATAGAACAGACACCAGAGAGTATGATTCCTTTCCTCCTTGAGGAGGCCTACGAGGTTGTAGAGAGCATTGAGGATGGCAATCAGGAGGATATACTTGCTGAGTTAGGAGACCTGCTATTGCATATTGTCATGCAAGCTCAAATGGCTGAAGAGAATAATAATTTTGAACTAAGAGATTCAATCCGCTCAATAAATGAAAAACTCATCCGACGCCACCCTCATGTTTTTGGTGACGATAACAGTAAAACAAAACGCCTGGAAGATGCCAAGGAAAAATGGGAAAAAACGAAGAAAGCCGAAGGGCGGAAAAGTTGGATTGATGGGGTGCCGAAAAATCTTCCAGGATTAATCCGTGCACAACGCGTTCAAGAAAAAGCTTCAACTGTAGGTTTCGATTGGGATGATGTTGCTCCTGCTCTAGCAAAATCACATGAAGAGATTGATGAATTATTAGAAGTGTGGCTTGAAGGGAATCAGGAACGATCGAAGGAGGAATTTGGTGATGTGCTCTTCAGTATCGTAAATGTGGGAAGATTGATGAAGCTCGATAGCGAAACTTCAATGCGCCAGGCAATCGATAAATTCGATGCCCGTTTTCGAGCTTTGGAAAAAGTGTTTGAGGTTGAAAAACGCGATATTGAAGCTGCAACCCTTGAAGAGATGGATGAAGTCTGGGACCGCATAAAACATAGTGTAGACTTTCGTAAATAATCCCGCCCACCCCAAACTTATAACTTCATTTATACATTAAGATTAATATTTGAGTTTAATAATTAAAGCTCATTTCATGTTGAATTTATCACTTGTTAATAGCAACTTAAAACTATAGTTTAGCTCAGATTTATTCAATCACACAATCCAGGAGGTTTTTTAATGGCTGACAAATCAGCAACAGGTAAACAGGGGAAACGTTATTCTGCAGAAGAGAAGGCTGAGATAGTAGCATTTATCCTTGCTTTTGACGCTGAGAATAAACGAGGTGGTATGAAAGCCGCCAGTGATAAATACGGAGTCTCCGTAGTCACCCTGAGTAATTGGAAGAAAAAAGATAAGGGTCCCAAGAAAAAGAAAGCAAAAGTTAAGAAAGTTGCCGCAAGGAAAGCTATTAAAACTGCTGTAGCATCCACTAAGGTTGTTGCTGATAGTCCAGAGGCAATACTAAGCCGTTTACAGGCAATTCGTTCTGAGATCCATAAGCTTGAAAAAGAATACGATGGGCTAAAGAAAAAACTATAGTCACTTCAAGCCTCACTTGAGGCAAAATAGTTTAAAAAGAGGTAAGTTAGCTTACCTCTTTTTTATTTATACGAACTTAAAAATCTGGAAGTAAGAAGGCTAATATTGAAAAGTCCATAGAAGGGATATGATATTGTAAAATATCAAGCTCCATGTGGCTCCAAACAGCCATCCCGCTATAACATCCAAGGGAAAGTGAGCACCGCAATAGATTCTTGAATATCCCACAAGCAGAGAGAGCGGAATCAATAGCCAGGCTGTCCAGGAAAACATAAAACTGAATGAGATGGCAAAAGCCATCGTATTTGAAGCATGATTTGAAGGAAAGGATTTCTTACCATGATTCATCACCCCTAAGGATCTGATGTCTTCAAATTGCTTCCCCGGTCTCACGCGATCAGTTTTCTTTTTCAGCAACCTAGAATTGATAGCATCTGCGACGCTGGCACTCAAGCTCCCTAAAACAAGGGCGGAAACACCTGCCTTCCAATCAAGATAAATGAGCGCCATGGCCAAGCTAAGTGTGGGAACAAGCCACCTATAGGGGTTGGAGATAGTGATCATGATTTTATCTGAATAGCCCATCGACCACTTGCTTGCAATGAGATATGTGAGGTTCAGTTCTGCTTTGGATACAGGAAGTTTAAGCATGCTTTAAAAATGAATACTCCCACACGGAATTGCTACTAATTTATACCTCACCGGAAACGGATTAACCGAAGACGAAATATGATTAGTAAGCCAGGAATAAATGTGGTGGAGGAAGTGACAATGAAATCTTTTAACCTATTAGTGTTAATGGTAACAGTATTTTTAATTGCTTGTGCTCCTCAGGAAGTACCAAGTGATCCACCACCTGTCATAGGTCAATTAAAAGTTGGGTTTGACATCGATGATACAATACTGTTTTCCCGTGACAATTTCCTCAAAGCTCCTCATATGAGTGATGATCCCGATCATGTGGACTTTGGGTGGGTAAATATGCATGACAGTCTGTATTCTGTTGTTATTCAACCAACCGCTGACTTAATTGGCTTCTTACATGCTGGTGGCCATGAGGTGTACTTCATCACAGCTCGCCCAGGAACCAATGGGGAAGCAGTGGGTCGATTTCTAAGTCTGAAATTGGGTTTTCCTGTCGTACTGGGTGAAAACTTGTTTTTTTCTGCCAAAAAGAAAGATCCTGTGAGCGGACACAGATTCACTACCAAGCATGAGCTCATCTCAAAGCTGGGATTACATATATTTTACGGTGATTCAGATACAGATATGATCGCGGCAAGTATCGCTGGTGTTCGCGGAGTAAGAGTGGTCAGGGATGCACGTTCTGTAGAAGCCTATAGTAAGAATTATTTTGGAGATACTCGGTCCGCTCCAGCACCAAAAGCACCATATTCTGAGAAAACTTATCAGCAATTTTTATCTTCTGGCGTGGGACCCTATGGGGAAACCATTTACCCCATATATTTTGCAGAGCCTGCAGTATCTGATTAATTCTGTAGTGGAATAATCTCTACGCTAAACACTCTGAAAAGATTCTGCTCTACATTCATGTTAGTAACAGGAAGTGTTTCCTGATTGAGCATGAGTGAGTTTTTTCCCTGCTTGAAATGAGCTTTTGCCCATGAAGTGGTGGAAAGTCTATCCCAGCCTGCCGTATGGGGAAAACTGATCATTTGTTCCAGCCACCAATTGTTAATCACCAGCTTAGCCAAGCCACAAGTATTGCCAGTATTTATAGGTCCGGAACCATTGCTGTATACAAACCGGATTAGATAGTTCCCTTCTGAGGGAACCTCAAAATCCATATCAATGAAGGCATTTTCCTCTCCTATCTCAATGTAATAGGGTTCCTTCGCGCTCAGCATCAATGTTGCTGAGGGTCCCAGGTAATGGGGCTTGGTTGGCAAGCTCATCTGACCTGTTGAATCGATTGACCGTGTTGTAAAGAAACCATTTAGGGAGTCAGAGATCATGATTGTGGGCTGGTTGAGTGTGTCAAGATATCGGCCGTTGAGCTCAATGATGCCCTGACCAGAATTTGAGGTCCAGGTTAGGGTGTCATTTGACCAGAATATATCAGGGGCATCTGGCAACAGATGATCCGCCAATTCGATCCCAGGCTCTGATGGTGTGACGACCTTTTCCAATTCGATGCGAATATCCAATGCTTCACCATCCAGGTGAATCGGATTGCCAACTTCGTGAGGGTTGCCATTAATCGTCATGGAGAGAATGTGTGACCCTGAACCATTAATCAATATGGTGATGGGTGTATGATGGAGGGTGAGATTTGAAAGTGAGAATCTATCCCACTCAAAGGGGTTGTTTGGTTCAAGCAGTAGGTCAAAACTCTTTCGATCAAAATCATAATTGATGGTAATTCCAAATAGACCTTTATAAATCGCTCCCAGCCAACCTGCGACGCTCCAGAGCTGTCGATCTGAATTGATTTGTGTTTCATCTGGTCGGCCAGAATTGTATTCAAAATTCTCACGGTGTGACATGAACAATGTGGCGGATCGGATCAGACTATTAAACCCATGGACATAGGCCTGGTTATTTTCAGCCTGCTTTGCCGCCAGGAGTCCATAGGTTTCTACAAATGGCCATATCGCTTTATTGTGATAGGGAGGGGCATGGGGGAGCTGATGTGAGATAATGGGTGTTCCAAATTGAGTACGCGGGTAACTGGCCACAAGTTGCGAGTCCAGGTTCGTGAATGAATTCAGATATAGAATACCTAGAGATTCTCCCAAAATATCACGATGAGAGGCCGGAATCCATGTCGGTGTGGCCATTATGTAGCTGGCGGGGGCATTGAGATCTGGACTCCAAAAATGTCTCAGAATATTGTGATCAAGACGTTGAATAAGCTCAGGCCAGGACCGAACAATGTCCTGGTGGTTTTCTGACAGTGCCAGGCCAATCTCCAGGGCTCTTTTGAAAATGATGTTTGTGGAAAGGGCATGTGAGGAATGAATATTTGAGGGCGTCATCCAGGTAGGATAGGTCTGTTCTCTCCAATCTTCAAAACTTGTTTCACCCTGAAGCATCCCCGAAACCGGATCTCTATTCCAGAGCAGATCCTCCTGGAGGGCCTGTATAACAGGTTCTCTGATTTCATTGAGCCAATCCTCATCTCCAGTTGTCAGGAAGACTTCCCAGGCTGCTATGGTCCAGATATGGCGATCACTTGAAACTGGCCATGATCCACCCGTACCAGTATCCTGAATTATTCTACCTGAATTGCTGAGTTTTGCACGGAGGCTGGTTTTCATGTTTTCAGGAAAAAGATAGGCCAGGGAAAGCTGACCGGCGAAAGAGAGATCACGGGTCCACACACCTGCCCACTCTTTACCAGCTGAGAAAGCACCATCATCACGGATATTCAAAACAGCTTCTTCCAAAGCAAGATTGGTGAGTGCTTCTAACAGGGGCGCTTCAGGACTTGAAAATATTGGTAAATGTGAGATGTCCTGACTGAGAGTCCAGCTTCGATCCACTATTTTAGGGTCAGCGGGCTCGAAACTTAAAGTCAATTCATAGATGGAATCCTGGTCAAGATCCTGGAAACGAAGATGTTCGGGAGGTTGAGGATAATCCCAAATCCATTGAAGGGGAGCGGTCCCTCCGGCCAGGTATAATCCGGTAAACTCTTTTTCAGTGACAGTATCATTGGTGGCAGTGATAAAATAATTTTGAGCTTCAAAGGATTCCAGGACGGGACGCATATCCACACGGAAATAAACATTGGTCGCTTGTTGAATTGTTGAGGGGGTTCCAGGAGGCATGGGAGACTGGACTCCAAACTTTAGCGTGGGTGCGTAGAACTCAGTAATGCCTTCAGGAACGATGAGATAATGATCCTGACCAAATCCAGCCTCGTTGTCATCACCATTCAGGCTGAGTTTAAAAAGGATGGGTTGTGGGATTGATGTATCCAGCTCCATGGGATAATTGGATATCATTTGAGTGGGACTCAGGGCACGAGCCAGGTATTCACCTTCTTCAACGGATTTTGAATCAATCTTAAATGGTGAGTCACTGCGATCACAACACGTGAGTAGGGCCAAGAGCAGGCTAATAAGCGAGATAAATCTATATTTCATATCTTCCATCCTTTTCCATGCCCTAAACTAATTATTACAGGAGGGATGGCTATTTTCTTTGTTGCAAATTGTGTTTGAGCTAGAAAAACTGTGGAAGCTGAAAGCAGTTATTGAATTTTGAAAAACAAACTATATATTACAAACCGACCAGTCGGTATGTTGAATCATTTTGCTTATTGACCTCAAGATTATATTTTGAAGAATAACACGTAATTGTTGATTATTTGATTTCAATAGATGTTTAGATCAATTGAGAAGGAGCTAAGAATGAAGATTGTTGTATGTGTCAAGCAGGTGCCTGATACTGAAACAAAAGTGGTCATTGGTGGTGATGGATTATCCATTGAACCAGCTGATGTTAAATATGTCATGAATCCATATGACGAGTTCGCTGTTGAAGAAGCACTCAAGCTTAAAGAAGCTGCAGGTGAAGGGGAAGTCATTGTTCTCACACTTGGCAGTGAAGAAGCACAGCCTGTCATGCGGACTGCCATGGCTATGGGTGCAGATAGCGGGATCCTTCTCAAGGCAGAAAACGCTGCACTCGCCGATGGCTTATCTGTTGCCAAAGCCCTGGCTGATGAGATAAAAACACTTGAAGCAGATCTTATCCTGACCGGAAAAATTGCAATTGATGGATATGGTCATCAAGTAGCCAGTATGTTGGGTGAATTGCTAGGTATGCCAGTGTTGCCCACTGCCAAGACTTTGGAAATTGCTGATGGCGTTGCCACGATTCACAGAGACATTGAGGGCGGCAAGGAAACAGTTATTGCAAAGACTCCCTGTGTTATCACCGCTGAAAAGGGTTTAAATGATCCGCGTTATCCAGCCTTAAAAGGCATTATGCAAGCCAAACGCAAACCACTTGAGATCAAGGATATTGAAATTGATACCGGTGGGATTGAAATTCTGGAAATGACCTATCCAGCCAAGAAGCCTGAAGGTCGTATTGTGGGTGAGGGTCCAGAAGCAGCAGCTGAACTGGTCAAATTGCTTCGTGATGAAGCTCAGGTCATATAGGAGGTCCTCATGAGTAATATTCTAGTTTTTGCCGAACAACGTGACGGACAATTAAAATCATATGCCCTAGAGGCAATATCTGAAGGTAGACGTTTAGCTGATGGAGCAGGGGGAACTCTATCAGTATGTGTAATCGGTGCCGGAATAGCAGATCTCGGTGCTACAATAGGTAACTATGGTGCTGATAAAATTCTCATGGCTGATGATGGTGGGCTGGCAGTTTATAGCCCGGGTGCCTATGCAAAATTGTTAAAGGACGCCCTCACCAGCAGCGCTGCAGAAATTGTTTTGCTTAGCTCTTCGGCTATGGGTCGAGAATTGGGAGCCATATTGGCCGCCAAAGCTGATGCCAGCCTTTTGAGTGATGTGGTCGAGACAACCTGGGATGGTGATCATCTTGTTGTGAAAAGACCGGTCTACGCAGGGAAGGCTTTCCTGAAAGTTGCCGCCAAAAAAGCTCCAGTTCTTGTAACATTGAGACCTAATGTGTTTGCAGCTGAGGAAAAATCTGGTGCTGGAACAGTTGAAAATATTGCTGTGGCACTGGGCGATGCGGAATCACAGGTGACTGTAACCGAAACGGTTATGAAAGCCAGTTCCCGACCTGAACTCACAGAAGCCAGTATTATCGTCTCTGGTGGTCGTGGGATAGGTGGACCTGAGAATTTTAGCATTATTGAAGAACTTGCAGATAGCCTGGGGGCCGCGGTTGGTGCCTCACGTGCTACTGTAGATGCAGGATGGCGTTCACATGCCGATCAAGTTGGTCAAACGGGTAAAACCGTCTCTCCCAATTTATATATCGCCTGTGGAATCTCAGGTGCGATTCAGCATCTGGCTGGAATGAATTCATCGAAGTGTATCGTAGCAATCAACACAGATCCTGAGGCTCCCATCTTCAAGGTTGCCAACTATGGGATTGTTGCTGATCTGTTTGATGTTGTTCCTGCGCTGAATACCGCATTCAAGGAACTTCTCGCTTAAACTCTTTTTCCCTGTTATTTCCAAAAAGAGGCTGGCTTTCTGCTGGCCTCTTTTATTTTGAAGCAGGTAGTTACTGTTGACTATAGGATCATTAGAATTTTTCTACAACGAACGGAACGAAGTCGACGAACCTTTTATAGTAGGTTTTTAAATCAGTTTCAACAATTGTGAGAAATACATAAAATTAAATTCGTATTTTTCGTAAAACCTGTCTTTCGAAACCCATAGGGTGTAGACAGATTCGTTGTAAAGATTGTGGAGTAGATAACTACTGTAGGACGATATGATTATTAGAACTTTTTTTACAACGAACGAAACGAAGGGGACGAATCTTTTAATGGGTTTTAAACTCAGCTTTCACAACTGTAGGAAATGTTCAAAAAGAAATTCGTTATTTTCGTAAAATTCGTTGTAAAGAGTTTACGAATATATGAAATGAGGAAAAATGTTAAATCCCCGTGGAATATTGTTTGATCTAGATGGAACCCTGGTTGATACCAGTCGTGATATCACTTCAAATATAAATAGAGCATTTAAAGCAATGGGATACCCACAATTATCCCACGAAACCATATTATCGCATGTTGGTTATGGTGCACATTATCTAGTACAGAAGTGCTTACAAATAAATTCCCCTGAGATCAAAGTTGATGACAAACTGGTCACACAAATATGGGAAAAATTTCGTGAATTCTATCGAGTACACATTATTGATGAAGCTCAACCTTATCCAGGTGTGGTTGATTTTTTAAGAAATGAAAAACGACCGATGGGAGTGATATCAAATAAACCAGAAGAGATGGTAAAAGCGGTTTTGAGAGAACTACATCTTGATCAGCATTTCAAGTTTTGCTGGGGTCGAGATACTTTACCTGTTTCTAAACCTGACCCAGAAGTGATTCGATATGGTATCCACGAACTGGGAATAGATCTGCCTGCGGATGTATGCATGTTGGGTGACAATCCGGTGGACACCATTGCAGCAAAAGGAGCCGGCGCCATCTCAATTGCTTTGAGCTATGGTTTTTCATCTGTGGAAATGCTTGAAAAAGAACAACCAGATTTTCTCTTCCACAACTTTGAGGAATTTGTCAGGACCATTCAATCCAGCTGACTCACCTGAAGCGTTCATATTTTCGTTAGAAAAACTCCATATTTCATCTTGCATAAGTCATTGTTCTCACTCAATCCCCGTGCAATTTATTCAGATGGAAAATAACATATCAAAGTTAGGTCAAACATGATATACAGACTCATTTCAGCGCACATTCTCATACTCACAATAGCTCTGGGTTCAATCCCAGCAAAACCCGGTGTCATTCCTTCTGAAAAGGTGAAACTGCAACTCGAAATCATGTCTGAGTCCTATACCCAGGGTGGTTTAGCAGCAAAAATGCAAAGGGTAAAGGCGGCCAATATTCAAGCTGCAGCAAATGGTACTCGAGACCTTCGAGAAGATGTCTATGGTAGTTTCCCAGTTATTTTGGGATCATATACTGACTCTGATGACAATCAGAATGTAATTGAACAACTACAACAGGAGTTGTTTGATGGTCCCTGGCCCACAATAACAATGGCAGAGCATTATGAGCAAATGTCATACGGTCAATATCATTTATCAGGAACGGTCTATGGCTGGTATGAATTAGGTCATGAAAGCGAATATTATGAGGGTTCTCAAGTACCTGGTGAATATGACAATGGTTTCTTTCAGCCCCCTGGCGGAGTCGGAGATTTTTTAACGGAGTCGCTTAATCAGGCTGATCTGGAAATAGATTTCACACAATATGATAATGATGGCCCGGATGGAATCCCCAATTCTGGTGATGATGATGGCGATGTAGATGCAGCTTTCTTTGTTCATTCTGGTCGGGGGGGAGAATCTGGTGGACCTTCAATCTGGTCTCATAGATGGGTTTATTCCTCTGCTTCTGGTACAGGCGCAAAATATGCGACCAATGATACTGGTTTCAATGGTCAACCGATTAAAGTTCAGGACTACATCATGCAACCTGCTGTCGCTGGCGGTAGTCAGGGAAGTGGGGGCCTCATCGAAATTGGTGTATTTTCGCACGAATTTGGGCATGCATTAGGTTTGCCTGATCTATATGATACAGACTATTCATCTGATGGTGTTGGAAGCTGGTGTCTTATGGCCAGTGGTTCATGGAGTTCTGCTTCCAGTCCCGTGCATTTATCCGCCTGGTGTAAGGAAATGCTGGGATGGACTATTCCAATAATGCCTAACCAGAATATCCAAAATTTTGAATTCCCTAACGCTGAGGAGAACTCCTTTGCTGTTAAACTATGGACTCATGGCGAGTTGGATCCATTTATTGGAAATTATAGCCATGGGCAGGATGTTGGCCAGGAATATTACCTCATCGAGAATCGACAACGAATTGGTTCTGAACAGCACTTACCTGGTACGGGTCTGGTTATCTGGCATATAGACAACTCCAGAACTACCAACAGCAATGAAAATCACCGCATGGTTGACGTCAAAGCTGCCGATGGACATTTCAATGGGTCCAATAGTGGCGACAGTTGGCCTGGCTCTACAAATAACCGGAATTTTGACTTTGAAACCATTCCAACTTCCATTGGCTGGGGAGGTGTAAATACTGAAGTAGCCCTTCTTAACATCTCAGATTCAGAGAATACCATGTGGGCAGATATTGAAGTTCATGAATCCAATCCCCACCTGAGAATCACTGACATGCTTGTCTCTGATTTCAATGGAGACAACATTTTTGCTCCTGGAGAAAATGTGATGATATGGCTTATCGTAGAGAATACGGGAGCCATGGCCAACAATGCTACAGCAACCTTGTCGATAGAGGGTAATGCAGTGGATATCGTTGGGGGAGTCATTGAATTCAACCCCATCGATTTTTTGGCAACCAGCACATCCAACCAGGCTTTCGAATTTAATATCAGCGACACGCTGTCACCTGGTCCAGTTTATTTTGAGATAAGTTTTTCATCTGACGAAATCACAGAGCCAGAAATACAACATATTGAGCTATTATTGGGTCTTCCTGAAATTGTACTCATTGATGATGATGGTGTTCTAGAAGGAGCTACAGATTACCAGGCCTACTTCACCAATGCCCTGGAATCAGCTGAACTTGTTCATGTGGTTTGGGACCTTGAGGAAAGGCCATTGCCTGATTTGGAATGGTTGGATGATTTTCCAGCAGTTATCTGGTTTAGCGGTGATAATCCGGCACCACTGGGTGAAAATAGTACCATTCTTGTAGCCGATTATCTGGATGGGGGTGGGAATATCCTGATGACCGGTCAAAATATGGCCAGCGGCGATCTTTCCGTTGAGAATCTCTTGATCGACTATTTTGCTGTGGATTTAATTGCAGATGATATCAGCACGCCAAATGTATATGGAGATCCAGGACATGAGTTTTTTGATATCAATGATCGCTTTGCCATTGGGAGTTCGGATGCTGCGAACAATCAGATTGCATCAGACTCATACAATATTCTTGAGGGAGGATCATCCATATTCATGTACCCCTTCCTGGGTGGCGCATCAGCTGGATCATCTGTAAAAAATGATACTTACTCCTCGGTGATGCTAGGATTTGGTTTGGAAGCATTAACTCATTTTGGGAGCGAAACTGACGCTTCCCGCGGGGAAGTCATAGTACGGCTACTGGACTGGATGAATGCACCCACGACTTCAAATATTGGAAACTCACTTGAAGTGCCGGAAACTTCAGGTATTCGTTCGAGTTACCCCAATCCTTTTAATCCAGCCATTCAATTTGACATCGATATGGCAACCAGTGAGACAGGCCTGTTATATATCATGAATATCCGTGGTGGTCTCGTTGAAACCATCGAGGTACAACAGTCAGGCAGTATGAGCTGGGAACCTTCGGGGAGCCTGGCAGGTGGTGTATATTTTGCCAGATTACTAGTGAATGGCAAGAGCGTGGGTACTCTGGAAAAGATCACCTACCTGAAGTAAGTACCCCTCTAGTCGACTGATAATTTCTCAAACAGGATAGATGTATCCATCGCCATTGCCTATGGTCTGACTATATTCCTCGTATGAGTATGGATATTTCATATCATGTTTAAGCGATTTATCTCATGGCCGTATATAGGCCCGCTGGCTATAGTGTTTGCAGCTTTTCTGTGGTCAATTGATGCCCTCCTAAGACAATCTCTTTACAGTCTACCCAGTATATTCATTGTTTTCTCAGAGCATAGTCTGGGACTCATTATTACCCTTCCCTGGCTCATTAAGTTTTGGCCCAAAATAAAGACTTTAAACCGTAAGACATGGATATCCATATTCTGGATAGCAGTTTTTGGAGGATTGCTGGGTACCTTGGCTTATACCCGGGCACTTAGTTATATCAATTACATTCATTTTTCAGTTGTGGTTCTTTTACAAAAGCTTCAACCCATATTTGCCATCATCCTGGCTAGAATTATCCTCAAAGAACGATTTAAAGGTAGATTTTATCTCTGGGCAGGGGTTGCTTTAGTTGGTAGCTATTTTGTCGCCTTCCCCAATGTCCTCCCTCAGTGGCAGGACGGTGGGAAAAATGTGTGGGCTGGACTGTTGGCCGTAGGAGCCGCATTTGCCTGGGGCTCATCCACGGTTATGGGGAAGTACAGTCTTCGAGAGCTAGACTCAAGAATTGTAACTCCATTACGTTTAGGACTTACAGCAATATTAAGTGGAGCTTATATTCTACTTTTTATGGACCTTGGATCCATTCCCCGCTTGAATTCAGAACAGTTATTCTACCTGGTGGCCATTGTCCTGTCCTCTGGTACCGTGGCACTATCTATCTATTATTTTGGATTAAAAAAAGTACAGGCCAGCCAGTCAACTCTGCTGGAAATGTTTTGGCCCATTTCAGCTGTGACCATTGACTGGGTATTTTTTGATCATGCCCTAACCTGGAGTCAGATTATGGGGGCTTTGCTGATGCTCACAGCAATCTATCGTGTCACTCGACGTCAGGGTGAGCTTCAAGAATAATCAAGATTCATCTATCTTTTTGATTGATGAAATTATTTTAATCATTTAGTCAGTTACACATCTAAGTGGCTTTTGCAAAATTGTGAAGGGCTGAACGTCTTGAAAATGGTTAGAATGCATATTATTTCTTGGCAAATTATAAACAATATTATAAAATAAATTGAAAAGATATAAGTGTAAACTGTCCCAAATTATGCTAGAAAATGCAGGATGAAATTGAACTGCGAGAAATAATTTGCAAGGCGTATTGCGGCATGTATATTCGCTGCGCCTATAGCAATGTAGGTACTTGAAAAAAGGGGCGCTTAGTTCAGTTGGTTTAGAACATCCCGACATAGGTGTCGGGAGAGTCGGGGTTCGGCCACGGAGCATCGCGGAGTAGAGATGAAGACCTGAGTATCAGGTTGAACATCAATCCCGAAGCGCTATTTTGATAAAGAGTTTTGACAACAGGGGCGCTTAGTTCTAAACGAAATCGAAGATTTCGTTGGAAAGCCAGTTGGTTTAGAACATCCCGACATAAGTGTCGGGAGAGTCGGGGTTCGACTACGGAGCATCGCGGAATAGAGATGTAGACCTGAGTATCAGGTTGAACATCAATCCCGAAGCGCTATTTTGATAAAGAGTTTTGACAACAGGGGCGCTTAGTTCAGTTGGTTTAGAACATCCCGACATAAGTGTCGGGAGAGTCGGGGTTCGACTACGGAGCATCGCGGAATAGAGATGTAGACCTGAGTATCAGGTTGAACATCAATCCCGAAGCGCTATTTTGATAAAGAGTTTTGACAACAGGGGCGCTTAGTTCAGTTGGTTTAGAACACCTGCCTTACAAGCAGGGGGTCGGGGGTTCGAATCCCTCAGCGCCCACCACACTCGATACTTCAAACGATTACCTCGATTGAAGTTCCAGCTCAGGATGCTGAAGTATCGAGTTAAAACAATCCTGAGAGCATGATAGTAAGTTGTTTTGGTAATTGTTGACTTCACCCCCCAAGCCCTTGGCCACTTCGGTGGCTGGGGGCTATTCTATTTTATAGAGGTCTTGCGAAAGTTTATAAATCTATTCACTAATTCAATTGATTATCTCGATTGAAGTTACATCATGGAATGCGATGACAAAAAAAAACGCCGGCACTCCTAAGGAGGCCGGCGTTTTTAAAATTCTTATTAGAAAGAATTATACAGCAGTAACGTTCTCTGCCTGAGGACCTTTTTCACCCTGAGTAACATTCAAAGTAACGTTTTGTCCTTCTTTTAAGGACGCATGTCCTTCACCGTTGATCGCACGATAATGTACAAATACGTCTGGACCGTCTTCTTGCTGAATAAATCCGTAACCTTTTGCATCGTTAAACCATTTGACCACACCGTTGACTAATTGATCAGCCATTCTTGAACCTCTTTCTTAATCTTAACCACTAAAGGTGGCTTTCTTCTAGCCAGTTTCTTCTGCATACTTTTGCAGAAAACATTACCATCCACTTGGACTTTCCTGGCTATGGTCTGAATATGAGGTGCAAAAACTTAAAACAAACAACCATTTACATTTTTTATTCAATTAATTTTTGGAATTATTATTGATTAGTTGCTAATAGCAACAAGTATGCTAGCTTCTTTTCATGATCACTTCTATACATCATTTAGAAGTGAGATACAGCTCAAACAGTACTAGTCTCCAATCAACTAATCCTGTAGAGCTTGGCCCCTGGCTTAGGCTGGGGGCTGTTTTTTATATGACTATTCTGCATAAATATAGACAGTGGAATATTCAATATTTTCGGAATTTGATATTATTCGATTATGTGACCAACTCTCAAGGGAGAACCACATCAACTCAAAAATTAGGGTTGACGTGTTATTTGGAATTTATTGAGATATCGATTATTTTGACCCATTGTGTGCAAAACTTGGAATATCGCAACCAATTTTGTGGTTCATGCAATCTTGATTGTAAGTGCATTTAGCACAGAAACCCTCCTCGCTAACCAAAAGACGTTACTCTACAATGATATAAGCAAAAGTGATTTGACCGTCATTACATCTGATGATGTGCGGATCAAAGGGAACCTTTACAATAATAATAATCAGGACGTGATCATATATTGCCACCCCCTGCTGGGACCCATTAACCCCACTGATTTAAATCTATTGTTGGAAGCTTTTATTGATAAGTATGATATCATTACATTTGATTTTAGGGGTCATAAGAAAAGTACCTTCGTTAGTAGCATTGGTGGAGATGAAATTCTTGACCTGAGAGCCATGATTTCGTTCGCGGTCCATCAGGGGTACACAAGAATTCATACATTAGGTGCTGGAATGGGGGGTAGCATAGCAATTAGAACCGCAGGAATATTTGGTAATGTGAACACCGTCATTGCTATTAGCCCATCAGATATCGCTCCCAACGAAGATCGAGGTGCCTTGAAGATCACCACGGATATTTTGCTGAGAACAAATTATGGGAAAGTACCAATACGACTGCTCACCAATACCCGTTTAGGAACAAGATATTCAGCTGGATATCCTAAAAACCTAATCAACAATATCTCAACTATCCCCATTCTCATCGTTCAGTCAGAAAGTGACAAAGAAAAAGGCCTATTCGATATCATTTCATCTGTTGATCTCAATACAGGTCCTCGAAACTTACTGATGACCCCAATTGATAATCGCGGTAATAAAATTATCAACCTTGAGACGTTTTTAGATATTAAGAAGTGGTTAAGAAGTACTTCAGCGAGTGCATCTGAGAATAATACGAAGCAAATTAATTTACCAGATTTCGCAATAGATCACTATCAGATCGTCATATCTGGAGATGTCCCCATTCCTGAGAAAATTATTAGAACTGCATATGAAAGCAGAATAAATAGTGGGTTGTCAATTTCGAACAATAAGTCTCCTTCCACTGATAAAATACTTGAGACCATCAAAAATGTTTTTTCTTATTATGGTTACAATCACTCCACCTTTGTTATGTCAATTCCGGAGACAGAGATTCCTGAGATAGTAGTTAAGACACCAAAAACCCACAGTGTTTCAATCCAGGGCAACAAGTGGGTGACCACTGAACATATCGAGTCGGTATTGAAAGTGGGTGAAGGCTATTACAATTCATTCGAAATTGATGCCGCAATCAGACGATTATCCGCCGAGCCAGCAATTCTAAGTGTATCCTCTCATTTTACGAAAAGAGAGGATGGTGATTTTGATCTTATCATAAAAGTTCAGGAAAAACGGTCATACCGGCCTTCCATTTCAACAAAATTTACTGATAGCGATCAATTTTATGGCTTTGGAGTCACCTGGAATGAACGAAATCCTTCTGGAATTCAAATGGCCGGAGAAGTGTTAGTCGGAGCTTTTCACGGTGACTGGCTATCTAATTTCCGAATGGGTAAAAATATATTTGGAAATAATATTCGAGTTGAAGGGTTGTTGTTTAAGGATATACAAAGCAGGGATGATCTGGATTTCGTATACTCAAGACAGGAAGATCATGAGTTAGGGGCAGAAATTTTCACCCGGTATAAGATTGCATCCTCAACTGCAGTATATTTGGGTCTTTTCGGAAAAGAATATAAGGCACTCAAAACGAGAGCTGATTTTATAGTTGAGCCAGGTAAATCATTTGGAAATTTCATTAAATTGGATATTCATGGCCAGCTACCCCTGGAAGCTGCTCCTCGCTTTGTTTGGCGTCATACCATTTATTACCAACGCTCAGGTTTAGGTGGTAATGGAGACTTTGATTTTCATACCTACCAACTGAACTTTACTGGGGAGCTGGATCTTGGGGATAATCACAAATCCAAGACAACACTGCACAGAGGATGGATTACTGGAAATGCCCCGCCCCAGGAACATTTCTCCCTGGGGGGGATGACGACCCTTCCTGCACATCCCGATGACGCCTTAGTGAATACAAAAATGGTTAGAGGGAGTCAAACTCTTACAATATCAACCAGTAAATGGATTCCTGAAACCTCCTCTCTTTCTGATCTGGAATTGGTCTTCAGCCTGAATGCGGGAACCGTTTGGGCTGATAAAATAAAAAATAGTGAATTGGGACTTATCACAGATGTCGGTTTTGAATTCAATTATATGAAAGTACTGAGACTCGGGATTGCTGGCCAAATTGGAGCCAATCAAAACACGACTCGCATATATATCGGTTGGGGAACCCATGTTTTATAATTCAGTAATTAATAAAAATTACTACCGCTCCCGTTGCATGCAGCATGCGCTATTGTTCTTCATTATGTCAATCATCATTCACTCCTGTGGATCAGTAAGAATGGAACGCAGTCTGCCCGGAAATGAATATAACGATCATGTCACCGATTATTTATCACTGGCAAACCACTTTGCACCACGTCTATATCTTCATGAAGATGAACCTTTTGAGATTGTCGCAATAATCCCAGTCCTTCACCCTGAGAAACCTGTTTTCGCATACCACATATTTTTGGAAGATGATGCTTTTATGAACTGGGGGGGGAATAAATATGATCATGAGATAGTCTGGATTGAATTTGATCCCGTTTCCTTAAAACTTGCGGATGTGAGCATGTATTGGCACCGAACTGTTTTACGTACTGAAGATTGTCTGATGGATGCCAAAGCTTCTGATCAAAGACCAAAGGTGTACATGCAATGGGGGCAACATGGCATCTTGCCATTTGGCTGGGAAAAAATCCAAACAGCTCGACCCCTCGTAGAACTGGCTGCTCATTATGGTTTGGTTACTGAACTATCCACGCTCAGGGAAAAGCAAAACATCGACAATCCCATCATATTCCAGAAATCATATCAAGAATATCTGGAGTTTACCAAATTTGTCGAAACCCGTCACTTTATTGGAAGTCAGAATCTGATCATCGCAGAATATTCTACTGATAGATTGAGATCGATTGTCGGGAAAAACATTCCATTAAAAAAGGAATGGCCCTTTTGGAATTATGAGGGTTAATCGTCCTGATCAGCGGATCCAACTCTGCAAGACATTTAAATTATTTTTGCTATGCTAATTAACCATCGCATTCCACGGTATTGATTGCGACCGAACCAATCTCCACCAGTAGCGATTTCTAGTCGCAGCGAGGGTCTCGGCCAGAGAGAAACGCCATATCCGAACGTCCGTAAATCTCCATCTTTTTGATAGAACTCCAAAACGTTATCTCCGAATTGTCCATTCCTAAAGTCTATGATGCCAGCATATAAGAAAAATCGTACCTGCAAAGATGGCAGGAGTTCGTATCCAAGTTGTGTTTTAAGGTGAAATTCATCTAGTGGTTTAATATCACCTTGTTTAAGTCGGAACTTGTACCCCACAGTAAGTTCTGAATACCAATAATTTCGCTTGCTGTAATAATCAATATAATAAAGCGGAAAAATATCGACTTGACCGTCACCAATGCGTAGACCATCCTCCCAATCCTTCTTTTTCGAAATGGGAATTTTGATTCTTATGGATGATGAAGACACAAAGGGGATGGCTAGCCATCTGTGCTGAATTGTCAGCCAAATATCTCTGATTGCGAATCGATGAATGGGATCGTACCTAATCTCCGGGTCTATCTCTTGGTAGGTCCAAATAGGTGGTATGATGGCACCAATGGACAATGCGCCCGTAAGACCATATTGTATATGAATGGGCATTTCAAAAGATAAAAGTCCGGTGACTGTATCTAAATTGGCAGGTTTTCTATTATCCAAAAAATGTGCACTGGTAAAATAGATGTTTGGATTTATTCTCAATAGAAACCTTGATTTGGGTGCTACAGAGGCATCAAAATCACCGGCATCAAGATTTACACTGAATAGACCCATGAGGAGGAATAGTGCGATGACTACCCTGTGATATTGGGTAGGCTTGAGAGGAAACTTAACCAAATACATTTAACACCTCTCCGTCATAGTTTGGGATCCCCAGATATTTGAGATATGTGGGGTATAGATCAATTGAACGTGCAATTTCTATATTGCCCTGTTTGATGCCCGGCCCTGCCAATACACATGGAACCATTACCTCTGCTTTCTCCAGACTTCCATGACTTGCCTTATGATGGGTTCCGGGACTTAGAAAATCCCAGCCTGGTTTAGAAGAGATGACCATATCACCACATCTTGGCGAATCAAATAGTTGAGTAATTTGAAAGGGTGCATCAGGGTAGCTCGACGAGGTGGTTGCAGAAAACCAGGTATCTTTGTCATGAAAGTTGCCATCGATGAGATTGGCGCTGCTAGGTAAAGATTTATATCCCAATGGATCTGTTCCAATAACTGAGTATCGAAAACGTGAGTATTCTCGTTCAATAATTCCTTCACCAGACTTTGAAAATATATGATAGAGATCTGGTCTTTCTCTGACCATGAGAAGACCGATTGCATCCTCATTTCTAAGCAACTCAATCAAATCTAGTCTACCTTCGCCCGGTACAAGAAAAGAACGTAATTCATCATATTCAATGGGTCGATCCCATGAGTAGCTCTGGGTCCCGGCTCGCCCTGTTTCCGTTTCGGCAAAATAGAGGAGCCCAAAACCATTGCCGCTTAGACCACGAGCAGCATTGTGCTGTCTTAATGAATTGAATCCGTCATTGTTGGATAGATTATCCATGACGTTTAATCCATAACCCATGAGTGTTGCACGGATATCATGGGTATTTTCAGTATCTGTCAGACCATGGTCGGATACCAGTGAAACAATAGTTTTATCGTATAACTGTGCCTTATGCAATGTTTCCATGATTTGTCCTACCAAAAGATCAACTCCTCTGGCACGTTCGTAGATATCATCACTCATAGGGCGTAGGAAGTGGGCAAGGTGATCTAGTGAAGGTAACCAGACGAATGAATATCGCGGGATAGTTCCCCCTCCAAGATAGGCATCCTTGAATATTGCTACCGCTTCCTCATCTGCCTGAACCCAGGCAGGTAAAATATCCTGGACCATAAACCACAAAGTGGAGATTTCTGGACGATGCTTCTTAGTCGCTCCACGTGAAGCGAAATCATAAATACATAAAGTGTATTCACCAGATAGCATTTCATAAAGTGTGTAGTTGGATCGGGGAAAATCACGATCAAATAGTACATTCTCCATCTGAACATAATCCCTTGCTTCCCGATTTTTCCGATCAATCCAACGTAATCCTGGACAATTATTGTGTCCTGGCATCATACCGGTAATAAAGGGCAAGTGTGCCGATCCAGTGGTGGAGGGAAAAGTGCCCGCGCAATTATCTACAAGGGTTCCCCGATCAACCAGATGTTTTTTAATATTAGGTAATTGTCCCTTATTTAACATATCCTGGAATAAGTCAGCTCGCCATCCATCCACCAGAATAGTCACCCCATATTTGTCGTTCTGTATCATAGGACTTCCTACGCGGCGATACCCACACGCCGAGAAGAATGACGACATCATGCCCATATTTGCCAAGCCAACTCCCGTAAAACCCAAAATTTTCATAGCCTGTCTTCGATCCATAGAAAAACTCCTTTGATGTTAATTCAGGACGCTAAATCCTTGATTGAATCAATGGCTTCATCCAAAAACAGAATGTGTAGATAAAAATTGTTTGGATATCAATTGAAACTCCCCACCAGGCTCAGAACATTTCCAATTATTTGCTAGAATCCCACCTTATACTGGGTGTATAAAACGTAATTCTAGCAGCATGTTTGCAGGGTATCGCCAGTACTTTGAATTCACCCTGAAGGCTTGCAAGCCTATTCTATATGTCTGGCTATTTAGAGTACATAGTAAATTGAAAATGTTACGCTTAAGTTAAAATAATCTGGAGGTTTTAGTAAGGTCTTTTTAGATTAGAGCCATGAAACGACTGCTCCCCCAATGACTTGTCGTAGAGGGTTACAATGTTGAGAACAAATAGATTCATGTTGACCAGAAAATTACTGCGGGCAAGTGTCCTGCTTCTCCTCCTAGTTCAGGGTCTCTCCCAAGAGACGGTTGAGCGTCCCAAAATTGGATTGGTCCTCTCAGGGGGCGGTGCCAGGGGATTTGCTCATATAGGTACTTTAAAACTCCTCGACTCACTAAACATTCCCATCGATTATATCGCTGGCACCAGCATGGGCGGAATTATTGGTGCCTTTTATTCCATCGGATATGATGGTGTTGAGATCGAAAGACTCATTCGAAATATGGAATGGGAACATTTCTTTTCAGATGATCCCCCGCGTGAATTGCTCCCATACTATGAACGGAAGAATGATGGTCGCTTTCAATTTGAATTCGAAATTAAAAATGGCCTGCCAGTCCCTCCTGATGGCCTGATTAGTGGGCAAAAGATCCTGCTGGCATTGTCAGAGCTGACTTATGCCTATGAAAATGTTGAGCATTTTGATCAACTGCCCATCCCTTACAGATGTGTGACAGTGGATCTCCTCACCGGGAAGGAAGTGGTGTTAGATTCAGGCTCACTTTCAAAAGCCATCAGATCCACCATGTCAATTCCAACCCTCTTTGATCCAGTAGAATGGGGGGATTCCCTGCTCATTGATGGAGGGTTGCTGAATAACGTACCTGTAGATGTGGTGCGGGATATGGGAGCTGATGTTGTGATCACCAGCAATGTAGGTCGATCCATTCGCAGTCGAGATGAGTTAAATACGCTCCTGGAAATTCTGGAACAAACTATTTTCATCGCTGAGTACAATAGGGAGGAAGACAATTTACCCCTGTCCGACCTCATCATCACCCCAGAACTTAACAAGTTGAATGCAGCTGATTTCCGCAGAAAAAATGTAGATGACATCATTCAGGAGGGCAATCGGGCGGCCAATGCCAAGCGTCATGACCTGGAGCAACTTGTCCGAGAACATCAACTCGCCATGCCTTCAAGCCAGTTCGCCAGCAAAAAAACACCAAGTCAATTGTATGGATTGCAGGTCATGGGGAACACCACACTGCCTTTTAACTATTTGTATGAGTTATCTGGACTCACTCCTGGTGACTCCATCACTGCAGAGATTGTTGAAGACCATCTGAGAAGTATGAGATTATCTGAAAGAGTCAGGGACGTAACTTATTCTGCCTACCTGAATAGCACCGATGGCGTCAATATCAAATTGCATGTGGTTGAAAATGAGTATCCCAAGATCGATGGGATTGTGATTAAAGGGAATCATAGATTGCCCTTTTCATACATATATCAAAAACTGGATATCCATCGTGGTGATGAATTCAATCCGCGGCAGATAGCCGAACGCATTACCCAGCTCTATGGATTGGGCGTCTTTAAGCACATCCACTATGAGATAGAACCGCTTGATTCAAAGTTTTTAAAATTGACAGTGGTTGTTGAGGAACAGGCCCTGGATGTAGTACGCCTTGGTCTACGCTATGACAATTACTTTAATCTTGTGGGAGCGATTGGCGTTGTCCATGAGCATCTCTTTCTTCCAGGATTACGACTTGAGGCAGAATATCAATTCGCAGGACTTAGTAAATTTGAATCCAGACTTCTCTACCCCTTGAGTTTTGATGGATTCATGATCTATCCGTTGTCGAAATTGAGTTTTCAAAATATTTCAAGATCCATTTACTCAACAGCCGGAGAGCACCTTGCCATATACGAGGATCAGCGGCGACAACTAGGAATTGGTTTGGGTGCTCATCCCCAACCCAGTATGGTGCTGGAGGTTGACCTCAGTTTTGAAAAAACGAATATAAATCCAGAGGTTGGGCAAAGTGGCCTTTCTGAGTGGCAGGATGAATTTAGCTATCTCAATCTGTATCTTGGAATTGATGATCTGGATGAAGTATTGGTACCAAATTCCGGCAAGCGAATTGAAATTGAATATCAGGGCAGTCTGTCTTCAATATGGGGAAGTGGGAAATACACACGTTTTGAAATAAGCTCTGATTTTTACGATGAGAATTCCAGCCGAGATAATATCAGATTTAAAAGTCGGATAGGCGTTCTTGAGGGTAGTGACTCATTGTTTTATAAAGGTTTTCATACTCTGGGTCCTGATGATTTTGTGGGTTTGGACTACTATGAGTTAACAGGGAAGCGGATTTTTCTGCTAAGGATGGACTATCGTAGAAACCTGGCACCCGATTGGTATTTCAAATTGATTTATAATGTTGCTCCAAACCCCAGTATTGGGGATGAGACGATTTATCCTTTTAAATCACATGCACTCAATGGTTTTGGGGCTTCATTACTCTACAATTCCATCCTTGGACCTGTAGAATTCACTTTGAGCAGGGGTGAGAGTGTCAATAGTGAAGGCGAGAAGTCCTGGCACAATCAATCCTACTTCACAATGGGGTTCAAGTTTTAATGCTCTATTAAGCAAGAGAAGAAAATGAAGTTATTGGGATTCTCTTCTTCCCATTTACTTCGCAATAATATTCTTGCAAAGCAATGTTAGTAGGTATAAACTAACTGCACAATTTATGAATAGGCTTGATACCAAAACCCGGCAAAAACAAATCATGGATGTTTCCTTGAATCTGATCAAAGAAGGTGGGATTCAAAACTTGACTATGAAGCGTATCGCGGAACGGGTCGGTATTTCTGAACAAGCCATCTATCGGCACTTCAACAGTAAGCAGGACATACTTTGCTCCATCATTAAGTATTTCAATGAGCACTTTGAGAATGTATTCAAATCTATAAGTCAAATACCTACGGTGGAAAAACGAATGTCAGCATTTATTGATGGTCATCTCGCATATTTCCAGGCCAATCCGGCCACTGCGGCTGTCATTTTCTCTGAAGAAATATTTCAGTACGACTCAAAACTTGCTCAGAAGGTTAACGACCTGGTTGAGAAGAGAATTTCTGTTATCTCAAAATTTATTACCCTGGCACAGCAAGAGGGTGCCTTCAGAAAAGATCTCAACGCCGATGACATGGCCTTTATCTTTTTAGGCAGCATACGATTTCTGGTGACAAACTGGCGCTTAGGTGGATTCAAATACGATCTCACTAGCAGAGGTGCATCTCTCAAAAAGACACTGTTGAATTTGATCGGTTAGCAGGACTTTTTTTATTTGTTTATGTTAGTATGCATCAACAAACATAAACAAGGGATACTCACTTTTAAGCAATCTACTTGAACATTCCGTTCAAGTTTAATAGGAGGAAAACACGATGTTTAACAAAACCACACAACTTCAGAGAACGATTCTTGGAGTAACTGCGGTTCTGGCCGGTCTGTTTATGATGTACCTGGCACCAACTATGGGAATGAAAACGCTTAAGATTGCCCTTGAAAATGTCATGGAGCGCTTGATACCCTTTGACCCTGATTTTTATCCTGCCGTACCTATTCTAGGTGCCACCTATGGTGTATGGCTCGTACTCCTTTGGCTAGGGGGTGCATTCTCACTGGTACTAGCCAAGAAAGTTTATGATGGAGAAGATTGGGCCCGGGGAACCATCCTTGGAATCTTTGCCATTCCTTCTGTAGCTGGTATGACCATGTTCATCCCCTGGATGGTACTGGTTGTAAGTGATTACTCAACTGGACCGGTTGCTGGAATCTTACCTCCACCTGAAAATCTTCCTGCGCCACCGGTGCTTCCTGTCATGATCTTTGGTTTAATCTTTTATTTTACAACGCTGCTCGCTGATGGTGATACTATCAAAAATAAGATACTGAAGCTCGTTCCATACACAGCAATAGGTGTTGTTGCTGGAATGGTGTTTATGAATGGACAACATGGTGTTCGTTATTTCATCTTTATCCCTGAGTATCTTGATTTTACCTCATCTTTTCACCCTCTGGGTAATTTTTATACCAATCTGGATCACTATGATGCCCTGGCATTAGTGAAAACGTCTCAGGCTCAGATTGATGCAGGTCAAATCACTAAGACAACAGAAGCAATATATGACGCAAATACCCTTACTTTGTTATTGGGTGGATTTATGAACTACCTGTCATCGGCACTTATGATCATTTCGATTCCATTTCTCGCCTTAAAGAAAAAGATTGGCTATTACTTGGTTCTAGGCACTGCACTGGCAACGGCCTTGATCGGATTAGACGGATATATCGTGCGTCACTCCTTTGAATGGTTGGTCGGTGGCTTTATGTCATTTGCGTTGTTTATCATTTTCCAGCTTCCAATCTTCAAGCCTTTCTATCTAAAACCTGAAGACATTTAACATCTGTGAATTAGTATACAACCCTATTATTATAATGGGGTTGTATACCTGATTCAATTCATGGATGGAGCAAACTCAATTTTTATTCTTAAATCAGACAATATTATCCGAATAATAGGGTTGGCGGCATGGTAGTTGCCATTGTTAGATATATTGAAAACAAATAGAAATTGTCATGACTGCGGATGTTTTAACCAAGTCGCAATTAATTAGTGGGAATATAATTATGAAGAAAATTAAAGACTTGTTTCACTTTTTCTTTCAATCCACAAAAGGTCTCATCCTTCTGGGAATCACTTCTATAAGTGTGATTACTGCAGTATGGGGAATGTTATCAGGACCCATGGTCGAATGGGGAGTGAGAGATTTTGTTGTCGATTTACTGGGCATGGATTTGCAAAGTGTCGAACGCTCAGGCAGAATTATTATGCTTTACCATGTTATAGCCATGATCGTAACGGCAATTGAAGTTTATATGATTACCTCAATTGTACCAATGCGCAGACACCAGAGAGCCAATATCAATAACACTATCACCGTAGGCTGGATCACCACCACCATTTTTGGACTGGCTTTTGGATATTTTGGACACAATTATTTTTATCATGGTTTGTTCCTGGTGGGGCAATCCTTGATCTTTTTTGCAGGATTATTACTGACAGCTGCCCTGTATCCCTGGAGAAAACATTTTTTGGTGGAAGACAAGGAATATGCACATACTAAAAGTGGATATGACCTGGAGCGGATGGCCTTTTTTATTATGGCAGTCTCCATGTTGATATCTGCTGGTTTTGGTGCTGTAACAGGTTCTTTCTGGAGCAACGGCCATGAAACTTTCCTGGCTGAGGATCTCATCCGAGTTCCGGATAAGACAGCGCTGCAGAAGGCAGTTATTGGTCACCTCCATATCATGTTGACTCTTATTGCTGTAGCCATCACCCTGATAGTGGGACGCTGGATGGACTTTAAGGGTAAGTTGCACAAAATCGCTATGCCCACCATGATGTTCGGTACCGCAGTTATATCAGGTGGGGTCTGGTCTGTAGTCTGGACCCACATGGCTCATACCTTTATCTATGTAGGTTCTGTATTTGTCATGTTTGCCGCTTTACTCCTGGTGATATACTCATGGGGCAAGCTGATCAAAGATCGGACTGCTGAACTGGGTCTTGAGAATCCAACTTTTGGCCAAAAGTTTATCGCCCTCTTCCATGACCCTATCAAGTTTGGACCCTTCTGGCAAATGGTCTTTATGAATTTCACGGTAAGTGGTGTGGGTATTTTCATGGCCATCAAACTCGAACAAATCTTTCGAGTCTGGCCAGCGCGTGAAGAACGTATCACCCTGACAGGTCACTGGCACATACTCTCTGCCATCATTGCAACCATCATTCTAATGTATTACATAGATATAGCTGGCATTAAGGGCAAAATGAGAAAATGGTTGGGCTGGACCATCATTATTGGTTCAGATATAGCCTTTGGTGCTGCAACCATCTTCTCCATGAAACGTCTGTTCGTAACAGAGTACTACCAAACTCCAGTAGTCAATTGGACCATGCTGGCCATGGATTTCGGACTGGGAATTATCCTGGTTCTAGTTGGTGGAATTCTGATCTGGCGCCTAAAGGATCTATTCAGTTCTGATGGATTGTGGTCTAAAGAATCAGCCTCACCTGAGTTGGATCTGGAAAGGACTTCAGTTTTAACCCAGGCAGGCCGAGACGCCATAAAAAAGGAGATGGAAATATGAGAACTTTACAAAATACCTTTTTCATTTCCTTGTTGGTTATAACTGGTTTGTTTGCAGAAAAACCAATGAAATTTGTAGACACGGGTATCAACCCCAGTACCTGGGCGCTGGTTCCTGCTGGCGAATTCTATTTTGGTCAACATCAGCATGTCGTGGATATTGATTATGATTATGAGATCATGATTACTGATGTGACAAATCGACAATATGCCAACTATCTCAATGAAGCTCTTGAGAAGGGGACTGTCTATATCAAGCGAGATACGGTTTGGGGGTATCATCCTGGTGATCCCTTTGATGCTTACCTCCATGAATACGAAATCCCAGCTGGAGATTATCCCCACGTTCCTATAACCAATCCAGGTCTGAGATTAGACTATGAAGGTGGAATGTTCAACCCGAAAACTGGATATGGAAACCACCCCATGGTTGAAGTCAGCTGGTTTGGCGCCAAAGCATATGCAGATTTTTATGATTATCGTTTACCCACTGAAAAAGAATGGGAAAAATCAGCCCGGGGAACAACCACAGACGATTATCCCTGGGGTAATACGGTCCAGCGAAATCAGGCCAATTTTGTGAGCAGCCATAATTTGTTTGAGAAAATGTTTGGCGATGTTGTAAAAACAACCCCGGTTGGCTTTTACAATGGTAAAAACTATGATGGATACCAAACCATGGAAGGAATCACTCCCTATGGTCTCTATGATATGGCTGGAAATGTGTATCAATGGACTGGGGATGATCATCCCAAGGTCCACTACCGCTATATGCGGGGAGGCTCATATCAGAGTTATGAGTATAGCCTTCGAGTATGGCCTCGAAATAGTGCTGGACCAGAACATACCAGCATGAGTCTTGGATTTCGATGTGCGCGAACTCCCGTACAGATGGAAATTGCTCCAACTGACACGAGCGAATAGATAAATAGGCGGTCCTCATGAACCTGTTGTTGGCAGATCGCCTATCATTTTTGATAAATAAAACCAATTGATAAAGGCAGTATCACAGACGTGTTTGCAAAACTAAAGCATTATTGGCCACTCATAAAAAGTTTACAGACTGGTCTACTTATTCTCACCGGTTTGGCTGGATATGTTTCAGCTCGTTGTCCTGTCTACAACCTTACCACTATTGTAGGTCTCATCGGCAGTCTATTCCTAGCTGTGAGTGGATCCACCATCCTAAATATGGTCTGGGATCGTGATATCGATGCTAAAATGAATCGGACCAGCAATCGTCCGCTACCCATGGGTCTCATCAAACCTCGAGAAGCCTGGGTTGTAGGTTTGGGGATATCTATCCTGGGTCTATCCTGGGCAGCTACCATGGATCTATTGTTTGCGGTGGTTGTGTTTGCTGGTTTGTTCATAGATGTTGTGATATATACGATGTGGTTAAAACGCAAGACCGCCTGGTCCATTGTCTGGGGAGGTATCTCAGGAGGGATGCCGATACTCGCCGGACGTGTCTTGGGTACAGGTCAAATTGATGGGGTTGGAATCCTGTTCACGTTCGGTATACTGTTCTGGATCCCAACTCATATTTTGACCTTTAGCATCAAGTATGCTCATGACTATGCGGCAGCAGATGTACCGACATTTCCATCCACTTATGGCGTAAATAGAACGCGAGTCATCATTGCTGCATCAAGCCTATTCTCAGCTGTGAGCATTTTGGTTTCAGGATTTCTCATGGATTTAACAACAGGTTACTTACGTTTGATTGTGGTGTTAGCTGTGGGTCTGACCGGAATGGCTATGGGGACTATATATAATGAATCAGAACGAATTAATTTCGGTCTATTCAAATATGCTTCATTATTTATGATGACCAGTATGTTTATGGTTATTCTGGGAGCCAGATAAACAATGCAAAATACGAATAGAGTTATATTGCTCCTGGTAGCAATTATCGCAGGCGTTCAAATTGTGTCAGGTATTGAAGGTCTGGGAACAATTCCTATCGCTTACTACACAGTCTCATACGGTATTTTTCTTATATCTGCAATTCTGATGGTTCTAATGGGAGTAGATATCATTGAGCACCCCATCGCAGCTCTAGCAGCAAGTATGCTTCCTCTGGGTTTTTCAATGGGGCTTATTGGTGAATTTTTACTGGAATACCATCTTATTTATTCATCATTGATATCAGTCTTATATGCAGGTCTTACGATTCAAAAACTAAGGAAGCAGGATAAATCCGCACTGTTATTCCAGATATTGCTCCATGGTTTTTCTGGATTGGTACTTTTTATATTGCCGCTGGTGCTCTTCATACAGGGGGAGGTTGAGTCGAACTTTTTAGGTGTAAGTGTAGGTACTGGTCTTGTTGCTATAGGCGGGATGGCCCTGGCTTTTTTGAAATCCGGAAAACCACTCCTGTCAAAAGACCAGATTTACACGATTTTCCCTGGAGTGTTGCTGCTGGCAGTGGTGGCATACTCAATCGGTATTGGCCAGGGCTAGGCACAAAATATTTACTATATACACCTTATGATGAATGGTGTAGATCAAAGTACGTTTCAAAATAAAGAGGAGAGTAAAAATGAATTTATTTGATCAATTGGTACTTCTAGCCACTGGTCTGGTCGCGATTTATGCGATTTGGATGCTTATGGGTAGGCAGAAGGATGAAGCCACCAAACATTTTGCTAACATTTATTACATGATTTCCTTTGCCGTTCTTCTGGTATCAGGACTCTTGCTAATTTTTCTTGGATGGGAAATTCTGGGTCTGCTTGGGCATGGCAGCGGAACAAGCAAGTTCGTGGCAGTGGTAGCAACTCTGATCCCTTTCTCTCTGGCTACCGGTCTGGTCTCAAGGTTTTACCCTGAATATGAGAAAATGTATCTTGGTACCATGCTTTTAGGTATTGTTTTAATCGCCATAAGTCGATTTGCTGATATGGGCACGTTCGCTAAAATTATCTATCCTATTTTTCATAGTATTGCAGGTCTGACCATCTTTATCATTCCCATCATGACAGTTAAAAATGGTGTGATGAGTAAGTGTTTCTATTGGGTAACTGTCGGTGGAACTCTTATTGGTTTGGGTGGCATTGCCCTGGGATTTTTAACAGCCGGGAAACAACTCCTATTCTTCTCGCCTGAATTTGTATTGATGATCCTGGCACCACTCTTGTTTCTAACCGCCTTCTCCTACATGTGGGGACTCAAATGCGGCGACAAGTAATCGCAATTATTTAAAAGCTTGATTTTCGGGGTGGGTATGATTACCTGCCCCGAATGTTTTCTAGATCAGACTACATGCAGCCAAAAAATCAATGTGGGTTAGAGGTAAAATGATGAAATCCTTTTTACCCATTCCCAGGCACTATCTCTTGTTGGTCTCCGGACTTATGTGGAGTGGAGTGGGACTCATGCTGATATTATTGGCAACTCGTTGGTTGGAAAATCTGGATATTAAGTATCCGGTCTTAATCATTGCTGGAGGAGTTATCCCTGGTCTGCAGGTTTCAATATATGGATTTGCCCGCATTGTGAAAAAAAATATCCAGCGCATTGAGGATATGACACCTAAAGCGTCCATATTTGCTTTCCAGGCCTGGCATAGCTATCTACTCATTGCAGTTATGATGTCAATGGGCGCTTTTGTTAGACACTCTGGTTTGATTCCCATGATGCTGAAAACACCAGGTTATTTTACTATTGGAACGGCTTTATCCTTCAGTAGTCTCACCTATTTCAAAGCGTTCTTTCGTTCTACCCTCTAATCTATCTCATTAATTCGGTCAAATATTTCAAACAAGCACACTCCAGCTGTTCAATCAATTCTGGTACTCTTGCAAGGCAATAGATGAATTGCGCAATTAATCAGCTTGAATGATTGCTTAATGACTATTGATAGTTAATTTAGCCATCAAATTTTAGAAGCAGTAGCTCGGGGGAGTAGAATGAACGCATGTGAGAATCCAGTAGTTATATGTCCAAAATGTGAATCAGAATATGTAGTTAGGATTCATCGCTTTCGTGTTGAAAAGTGGGTTACATCAAAATGTAAATATCAGTGCACCGATTGTGGTAAGCAGTTTTTTTTACTAATGTCAAAAGTCATCCCTTCAAATCATAAAACGTCTCCACCAAGTGAAAGTTATTTCAACTTTTATAGATCGTAGTCGTCATCCGATGCTTTATTTCAGGTACAACATCTTAACATTTTTTACCTGATCCCCTGATTGCAATCTGGCAAGATATAGTCCAGTTGCTACTTGCCGATTCTGATCATCAGAACCCTTCCACACCAACTCATACCGTCCAGCCGAGAGATCATCATCAACTAGGTTTTTAATTGCCTGCCCACGGACATTATAGATCGTTAATTTCACATATGAATCAATTGGAATACCGAATCGTAGGGTTGTGCTGGGATTAAATGGATTTGGAAAATTTTGCATGAGCTCAAATTTTTCAGGAAGTACTGATGTGAATTCGTCGGTAGTGCTTGGAGTAAGCAGTAAATAATCCAATACTTCATTCATGACCAGATTCCGTGAATCTACGGGGTATATCGTTTCAAACGGGAATCCAATGTATACTAGTTTCCCTGGCTGAGTTCCACCTGGAAAGACACCTTCAAAACTCACCCCACCAATATCATGGGTGTTCACATTTAAATACCGAATGATACTTTGACTCCCTCCTTCAGGAATCAAGGCATCTGGGTATTTCACATCAAAGGTACCATGAGTACCATTATCGTAGGCAATGGTAGTTATAGCCCCCAGTATGCTCCCCTGAATGCCTTCGGCTGAATAGTGTACTCCTGATACACCTCCTGGTGCATCAGCCGAATATGAAGCTTTCAGGAAATCATGTATAAATGCCTTATCACTGGTGGACCCTCTATAATCCAAGTCCCAGGCAATCTCAGCTCCTGAAACAAAGAGTCTCCCACCTTGTTTTAAATAGTTGGTGATCAATGATTGCTCCGTATTTGAAAAAGTCTCATCTACAGTCGATTCCTCACCTAATATGTAATCAACAATGAGATAGTCACTGAGTTGTACCAGTCCATCAATTATGGCTTCATTTGTGCAGGATTCAAAAGTACTACCATTTTCCAATAAGGCGCTACCATGTTGTCGGATGAAATCATAGGTGTTTCCGTTGGAGCTTCTATCAAATCCATTTACCACAAGAACTTTAGTATCACTTGCTCCATTGGGGAGAACCGATAGCACTTCAGATTCACTTGAACTCCCTGACAGATTCTCAGCGATCAATTTGAAATAGAGGATTGTATCTGGATCTAGACCTCCAAGTGTATGCGTATTTCCAATAGTCATAAAGGGTTGATCAAATGTCAAACCATCAGAACTTACAAACAGTTGGTAATCAAGAATATTTGGATCAGGCTCAATAAATATCTCAACCTCTCCGGAGTTCTGAGATGCAGCACCAAAAGATGTCGGTCTAGAGGGTAAACTGCCATCAGGAATATAAGTGGGTTGGTTCATGGGTCCCGATTCATCGCTCAATAGCCGGTACTGGATCGAATTCCGCAGCACAGAAACAGCGTCATTGATCACTCCATCAATGGTTACTCTGCCATCCATATACCGGATACCGTGACTGTAATCAACATAGGTATTGGTGTGGATATTGGTCAAGGGTTGAATAGGTGATCCATTTAGCTGATGCCATCCATAAATAGTAACATGACCTGGGCGGGATGGATCAATGATCAGATTGCTCAAAACCACATCCTTTTTGGTTCCACCTATCAATTGTCCCAGACTTGCTCCAGCCGTATTGAGCTGTGCTTCAATGGCGGTGTTGTGCTCAATAAATTTTGGGACCCCTTCATTTTGATTGCCTACAGGTGCATAGGTGACTGGAGCCAGTTGAATGTCGGTATTGGTGTAAATGTGATCCACCAGTTTCCTGGTGGGCATGATGAGGCCAAAAAAATCGGCAGCCCTTTGAGCTGTGATTGGACCCATTGGAACCCGACAATAATTCGTATCTGTGCCGATAGAGAGATAATCTGGCATGACCTCGTACCCGACTATGTGGGAGGATCCTGCGGCATCTTCAAAAGCAGCACTGATATTTTTGAGATCGCGGAGAAAATAAGGTACATTGCCACTCCTTAGTTGATTGAGAATGGCATTTTCCCGATCATTAAAACTCATATCCAGGAGTGAAGTCATAAATTGAGACCCATTGGGAGCATTCATGCTCCTCAATGGAATCTGATAGGGGCTTCTTACCAGAATACCCGTTTGGATAAGATTGTCGTAAGCCCTTTCACCATAATAGGTGTATCCAAGATTGGCCTGATCCGTTCCAGACAGTAAGGTGTGTATAAAGCCATTTCGCTCTACCTGTACTGTATGCAATATCGCCTGGGTTGGGTTCTTCTTCAGGATGATTTCGATGCGACCCCCAAGTGCCTCATGATGAATAAACACATCATCCTCTTCAGTAGCGAACTCATAGTGGTTAGCCAGATAAGTCTGCATGATACGGGTCCGGTACCAGGTTCCACCCGTAGGGGAGACAATGGGCTCACCGTTGTAGAGGGCAACACTATCATTGTAGGCGAGGACAGAAAGGAATCTATCAGGCGACCCATCCAGCCAGTTAATCAATTGATCACCATAGCTGTGTTCATAGCCATAATTACTATCCAGAAAACAAATCCGTTTGATATAATCTGGAATCTCATTTACACCGTCTAAATAGGAAAAAATAAATCTGCCACCTCCGCTATGACTGGAAAGAACAATAAAAGGATCATATGCTTCAAAACAGGACAGCAGGTATTCTATGGTTTCTCGAGTGATATCATCATAATTGGGGAAATGAGTTTTCCAACTGGGCCAACTAAGCTGAGTCGATTCGAGATACACAGTGACCAGGTTATAATCCTGGATTTGATCACGCAGGAAGCGAGTCTGTGCACCAATATGTTGAATATTGTAATGCCAATCGTCCCCGGTCTGCAAAACTTTTCCTACAGTATGCTCGATGGTGTTCCCATTTGGGAGAGCATATAGGACGAGACCAATAGGCAGATCAGCTCTGAATGAATCGATGGATGCTGCATCAATGTGAATTGTCATATCATCGTTTAAACGAAAGGTAATGACCTGTTCATCAAAAAATGGGCTTTGATCAAACCCTTGAAGTTCGAGTATTTCCTGGGCTTTTACCTGAACAAGAAAAAGACAACCAAAGAGTAAAATACAGCCGGTGAAGGAGCGAATATGGGCATTCCACTTACAAATCATTTGATATCTCCTGATCAATTAACCTTCTCAATAATGGCCACAATCTACAATAAAATAAATCTTATCACCCCATTTAGCTGAAGATATTTGGTAGGAGGCAGGTTTATTTAAAACTAGTCCTTCCAGGCCCTCCCGATTCCAGCTAATTTGTTTCTATTGAGAGCACAAAGAAAAGAGCGAAAGGATATCATGAATTACGAATACGTTTGTCCCTATTGTCGGGGAAATTTGAAAATTGACAATGATATTGTTTTTGCGGTTCGCACTCAAAACCAGCAGCGTGGTCTCCTGATGGTAAATTCAGCGCTCGGTGATTATCGCTATAGGAAACATCCAGATCTTGATCTTAGTGAGGGGGACAGGCTTGAGACCTTTTGCCCAATGTGTCATTCAAATTTGAAAGCCATTAATGTGAACACCAATCTTGCGGAAATAATCATGTTGGATGAAGATGGGAAAGAGTATCAAATTTACTTTTCTGAGATTGTAGGTGAACATGTAACCTTTAAAATTAAAGATGCTGACATGGAAAGCTTTGGTGAAGATAGCGAAGGCTATGTAAACTTTTTTGGGGTCTAGTGAAAGCCGCTCCAAGCAACCAATATGCCCACCTCGCACAAGAAATTAACAATTGTCTTTCCGGATTAACATAAGTTGAATGCACGTGAAACTCGTTTAACTTGAAAACAGTTAAATCTGATTAAGCTCACTCTCACCAGCGGAAATTACCAATCAGTAAAATCCTACAGAGAATAAGAAAGTAGAGATCAAAAGAATGCCAAGTAACATCGTCATAGAAGCAATCGCATATGAATTGCCCCCTCATATTATTACATCCCTGAGTATTGAGGAGCAGATCTCCGCAAATCTCGAAAAATTTGGGATTCCCCTGGGAAACCTCGAACGACTCACAGGCATAGCTGAAAGACGCTATTGGGATCCAGGCACTGCTCCCAGTGATGTGGCAACCATTGCTGCGCGCAAAGTTATCGAGGAATCAGGAATCGATCCCGAAGAGATTGGTTGCATCATAAATACCTCAGTGAGTAAAGACTATATCGAACCTTCTGTGGCCTGTCTGGTGCATGGAAACTTAGAGTTATCTCCCTTTTGCCGTAATTATGATATTGGCAATGCCTGCTTGGGTTTTGTCGATGGTATTAACGATATCATGATGATGCTCGAAGCCGGGAAAATCAAATATGGCCTGGTTGTGAATGGTGAGAGTTCTCGTGAACCCATCGAAGCCACCATTAAAAAACTGCAGGATCCTGAACTGAGTATGACCACCTTTCGTGAAAATTTTGCCACACTGACTCTGGGATCAGGGGCTGTTGCCATGATTCTCACTCACAAGGATAATTCAAGCTCGGGTCATCTTATTAATGGTTCAGTGAGTATGGCTGCAACGGCATTCAACCGCTTGTGCGTGGGCCAAAGGGATGGCGGAATCTCCCAGCCTCATGAACTGCTGGTTGCTGGAGTAGGTCTGGCCATAGAAGCCTGGGAACTCTGTAAGGAGCAACTCGATAATTGGAGTGATGAAAAGATTGACCTGTACGCGCCTCACCAGGTAAGTATTCCACATATTAACATGCTTAGCGAGGCTCTGGAAATCACACTGGAGAAAGTTTTCCTGAATGTTCAAACTCTGGGGAATATTGGTCCAGCTGCCCTCCCAATTACGCTAAAAATGGCTGAAGAGGCTGGCCGATTGGTCAAGGGCAACCATGTCGCCCTTCTGGGTATTGGAAGTGGTTTGAATTGCACTGGCATGAGTGTGACCTGGTAGTATATCTCTAGGACAATTCTTTAAGTAAAAACTTATATTGTTGTGGGATTTCGCCCCAAAATTTTATCCATAACCCAATTGGTTCTTGAGGCACTGGCTCCAGTGCTAGGACACTTTGCAACACCTCGAAGTTCATCCACAATGAGTTGAATCAGGGGTTGTTGGATGTGTAAGGGATTGGGAATGTTGAAATGCTTCTCACCGCTTTTTGAGCGAACATAAACAAAATCTCCAGCGAAATGTGAATATTCAACTTCTCCCTTAGTGCCTACAATTTTGGTTCTATCAATATCTTCATCAGTGTTAAAATTCCAGATGCCAGTCCCCGTTAAACCGCTCACAAATTGGAACTCGGCTTCGACAAAATCCTCAGCCTCATAATGTTTACCAGTATTGGCAGTAATTCCCGATGCGCTGCTGATATTCCCCAGCAAATATTGTAAGAGATCAAAGATGTGGGACCCCAGGTCACAAAAATACCCACATCCAGCAACTTCCGGGTTAACACGCCAATTAGAATCACCAGAAATATCCGTGGCTTTGGCTGCATGATGTAGCTTGACCTGCACTTCTTTAATCTCGCCCAGCTGTCCAGAATCTAGTATCTCTTTTACTTTTAGATAGCGGGGAAGTGCTCGACGATAATAGGCCACAAAGAGGGGCACGTCATGCTGTTCGCAGATTTGAACCATTTCCTGACACTCCGCATAGCTATTGGCCATGGGTTTCTCAACATAAACAGGTTTCCCTGCCTCAGCAGCCAGTTGTGTATAGCGTAAATGTGAGTCAGGAGGGGTCGCAATATAGATGGCATTAATATCTGGATCGTTTATCAGTCTCTGCGCATTGTGATACCATTTCTGTACCCCATGACGTCTGGCAAAATCTTCAGCCATTTGCTTGTCTCGGCGCATAACTCCAATGAGAGTGGAGTGTGCAACATTTTGTAAGGCCGGTCCACTCTTGACTTCCATCACATCTCCACAACCAATGCTGCCCCAGCGGATTTCCTGCATGTGTCACTTCTCCTGATAGCCTGAATACATTTCTGTATAGAATTATGTGCAGCGAACGTATCTTGTCCAGTTATCAAAATCAATGAGGATTTATGTATGAAATCATTCAATAAGACGCTCATCCTTTTTGTTTACTTAATTTTACCAGTCGTGATCATTGCTGCGGAAAAGGTTGTCATCGATCTAAAAGTTCCCCTTGTTGAAACCGCTGATCTCGCCCCCGCTCAGGCAGGAGCTACTGTTTACCTGATGAAATCCGAGTGGGCCACAGTTTCTGAAATCAAAGAGGATTTCGCGGTCTGGATGACGGGGTATGAACGCAAAAAGAATTTTCTAGGACAGCAAG